>Ga0074193_1000224_pt1 | contig 103943 bp, 61 predicted proteins | sample EPASupsiteHSE605_FD_64523 | JGI IMG/M metagenome (GOLD analysis project Ga0074193, IMG submission 64523) | Bioremediated contaminated groundwater from EPA Superfund site, New Mexico - Sample HSE6-05 | ecosystem: Environmental > Aquatic > Deep subsurface > Groundwater > Contaminated ... | reverse complement strand
TCATACTCAGGAATAGATGGTATTTATTATTTCCTTGCAATTGCTGATTATGCATTTAATCGACCAGGTTTTGGAAAGTGGGTCATTGAAGGATTGAAATGGTATGGTGAAAGGAAAGAAATCGAAACATTCTGTAGAGTTAAAGGATTGAAATACCCAATTACTTGACATAATTCATTAAACAGAACATTAGAATAAAAAGACTCATTTATGAGTTTTCATCAAACATGTTTTTGTGTCGATTACTTTTGATGATATCGAAATGATATAATCATTAGTATTGACATTATTGGATAAAGATCATTTTCAAATGAATTGTATTTACTTATTATATGATTAAATCAAATAATGATTAGATTTATCTCAAATCCAATCATATTCAATGTATGGAGCACTTCTTGTTTTCATCATTGTCTGCATTTCATTAGATATGTCATCAAATGTTAGACAATATCTTGATTCTCACACTTTCGATTTCCAAAGAGATTCATAATCACAATAAAGTGAAAGGAAAATCGAGGGATCACGATCGCCACTCGTTTGTGACGAGGAGATAGATTTCATAATAAAAATAACAATAACAACAATAATGACAACTGATATACTTGAATAAATAACTATTTTGATCACACTTGACTTGTTGTTGTGATCATCATTCTTAATGGTTTCATTTGGGGTTTCAATAGGTGTCATAGTCATCATTAGTGTTGCAGAAATCGTGTTATCATTTGTAACAATTGGTGTTTCTCTCAATGATGCTGAGATGGTTGCTTCTTTGGTTTCCATTTGAGTGATTTCGGGTGTTCTAATGTTTGTACATTGTATTGTGGGAGATATGGATATGGTTTGAATGAGGGTAGGATGAAGGGATGCTGGGTTCATTAAACATGGAACATGGTTGGCAATATCATATGTCGATTTATAAGGAAATGAATTATTATAAACCTGATTATTTCCACTTATTGTTTCATAGTTGTGAGAAATAATACAATGTGATACAATAATCATACCATTCATTACTTTCATAAGGATTCCACTATTCAAATAAAAAACACAATACTTGACTTCAAAATGTGACACACTAACTACATACAAAATAACTTCTTCTTTTATATCCTTCATTGTATTGTTGATGATATTACAAGAGCCCATTATTGAATCAATATTTCCATTTCTGAATGCTATTGTGATTTCCACACAATTGCTTTCTATTGTATTATACACAAAACAGACAGATTTATAATCAAAAAAATCATATGATGATGATTGATCAGCAATATTATAGCTGGAATTGCTTTGTAGAATAGTAATACTTCCCTGGCCAAATTGACAAGTATTAGATTGTTTATATATTTTACCATTTTTTATAGTATTACTGCAAATGAATGTACAAATATTATCATAGCTTATTTGAACAGAGCAAAATCCAGCATTTAAATTTGAACAACATTGATAACCGCAAATTCTAAAAAAAGAGCAATTCGAATTTGAACAATGAAAACAAAATCCTCCCCCATTTTGAGTCGCTGAGCAGTTATAAAATGTTGTATCACTAATATTTAAACAAATTCCATCCATTTCGTAATATACTGCTCCCCCACATCCAACATAAACAGTATTCATGGAAAAAACACATTCTTTTATAATTACAATCCCAGATTCACTTTGGTTTTGTATCCTCTCATTTATAGCAACACATGACAATGATCCAATTCCAGTAATAAACCAAAAACACAATCCAATTTGCATTTCATACAGTGGTGTCACAAATCCAACTGCTTTTCTTTGAATTTTTTTGGATTCAATAACAACAAATCGGAAACCTATTTTAACAAAATACAGTTAAATACAATGATAAGAGGAGAAATTGTAGATTTGAGCAAAATCATCATCATTGAAAACAGATTTTGATTTAAAGATGAGAATGGAAAAGTCTAAAATTCCGATACCCTACAGACCAGAAACGATTAAATTCCCTGCAACATCGACACATGTATTTAATAAAGAAGGAGTATTTCGGCCAATTGATCCATATGGATGGATTACCGGAGGGAAAGTCCGTTCAATTGAAATTGGGCTTCCATTAATACACAACACAGAGTATCATCATCCAATGGATGAAGCTAAGCTAAGAATGGATAAGGCAATGGAAATTGAGCGAAATTTGATGAAATCAGTATCTGTTTCTAAAAAGGGAGAAAATTCGAATTCAGAAACAGCGAAAAAAGCAACAGGAAGATCCAATAAGGCCATTTTACAAGAACAAACCACAGATGTATTTCATTCAATTAAAAAACTGAGATTAAAGTCTGTTCAAGAAGTATTTCCAAAGCCACCAGGTGCAAATCCATTTGAGGCAAGCAGAAAAAAGCGCCCTCTTAGTACAGTTGAAGATTCAAAGCCAACCATAGATCTTGTCAAGAATCAAATGAAGAAAGTTTTTAATAGTGGATCATCCGACTTCGAAAGCTGTGATATAGATCAGGTTTTTCCAACAGAAAAACTATATCCTCCTGATACACTCTCATCTAAGAAGAGCATAGAATCAGTATCCAATTCCTATGAGGATGATTTGGATTCAGAAGCGGTATCTTTGCTTATTGATCCACACGAGAAAGATATATTTTGGACCAAAGAATGTGCTCCATTTACAAAAGGAGAAATAGACCAACTTTATAGTCTTCATCATCAAAGTGATGTTTTAACCCAAAAGAAACAAAAACAGTTTCGGAATCAAATGATAAGAAGAAAGAATGATATCAGATTGACATTCCAATCAAAGAAGGCTTTCAAAAAAGAGTTAGAACTTATTGAGAAAGAAGTTGATCGAATAACAAACATAGGCCCTGGGAAGGGAATGAGGAACCATTCTTCATTATGGTCTGCTGCTGCTCGTATTGCCGAGAATGATACATCAGCAATCCCTTTTAGAAGTCAGAAGTGGCAATCTTTTTCCGATTTTGTTTCCACTAATTGTTATGTGAAATGTGAATCCCAACAAACTGTAGCTGATAGTTACCGAAATGAATTGATATCAGGGGTTCCTTTTGAAAAATCAATGTTTTGGAGGATTCTGGACTCCCTTAAGCCAATGGATTTCCAAAACAAACAAGCTATGTTGATGATAGAATTTATGAGAAATCAGTTTCAAATTAGCTCATTTCAAGTGATAGATTACATTGATAAAAGAGGAATTGGACATTTCTTTTATCAAAGTGCTGTTGACTCCTTAGAAAGAAAGAAAATAAAGGATGAGAGTAATAATGATCAAAACAAATAGAAATTATTTCTGTTATACATTATGATAGTTTGCAACATTTATTTGTTCCATTTCTGACAAAAGTAATTCACAAGAAGAGATTAATTCATTATCAAAACAATCATCAATCAAAACTGTAAGTTTTTGAGGCAGATCATGTTTTATGAATAATCCTAAAAGGATGTTATCTCTATACTCTCTTATAGCATTTTCCTCCTCTATTGTCAGCATCAAAGATAGTGCCTTTATAGATCTCTTAATGAATAATTCATCTTTATCTTCTAGAAGCTCGATAATTACTGGAATGAAATGGTCTGCAATATCATAAATTCTTGAGCTTATATTGGTAAAGCTAATAATGACCTGGCATATAGTTGTTATTATGATTTTCATTGTAGCAAATTGTTTTTTTTGGACATTCACGATTGTGTTATACAAGTATTGCGATTCCATTAATGTATTTATGATTAGTTCACTATTACATGCTGAAAAATTACTAAGTATTTGGCATATTCTAATTTCTGCTTGGGGATCCTCATTAAAACGACAAGAATCAATGACTTGATAAAACCCAGACTCTATAATGAGTTCACAAACGTAATCATCTCTCCCACTCATTGCAACAATCGAGCCCAAAGCATTATATACAACAAAAGGATCGAGGTCAGAATGAATTATGTTAAGCATCTCAGTAATGAAGCCCTTTATTTTTTCATTATCCACGACATTCAGATCAATATTTCGGAATAAATTGGAAAGAGTGTCATAGTATTGTCTTTTCAGCACGAGTTCATATCCATTGGGGAATGAAGTTGAGCTTATCATTGTTTCCATGATCAATTTATATTGAAAAACCAATTCCAAATTTAAAGAATTCGAATAATTAAAGAGAGAACGGAAAAAAAAGAGTGTATCAAGCACAAACTGCTGGAATAGAATAGTTTGACAATCTTCAAGTGCAACATTGGTTAAAGACTCTATCAATGTGATAAGTGCATTAGGTATATCTAGAAACATGACCTCTTCGATCAAATGGTTCTTCAATACCGCTTCAAAAACTTTAATGCAGGCAATCGATTCAGGGTTCATTTTTTCCTTAAAATATCGTATTTTTTCCAAGAAAAAGGTAATATATCCTTTTTCAAATGCCATAAGAGCAAATTCTTCCGATAATGAAATAATATCCGCTATCTCACAAATATCATGAGCAGAACTTGATAACATTGGGATATTTACTATGATAGAATCAAATATTTCACAATCAATCCGATTTTTGTTATTAATAAAAAAACTAAATCCTTTTTTGATTTTTTTTTCGTCATTACTAAGTAGCCTCTCTAAGTTTTTCCTAATTTCAACCATGGAAATCTCCTTTCTCTCATCAAATGAACCTAGAATATTAGCTCTTCGAGATTTTTCATTCTCCAAAGCTCCTGTTATCATATTTGTATCCTTCAATGAAGAATTGTTATTTCCCAAATTCCTCACATTATTATGTTGATACTATTTTGTATTTTTCTAAAATCATCTAATTCTTCCTATCAGAGGAAATTTCCATATATTCCTGTGTTTGTTCAGCATGGAGAAGCCAAAATAGTTGATTTTTTTGAGATGAATCATAGTAATCAGCGATTATCTACAATAAGAGTCATTAAAAGTTGTTTTGAAAAGATGAAGAACGAAAGCAATGTTTTATTATGTCTGAGAAAAATTAATAAACTTGTAGAAGATGGAGATGGAGACTCTGCATTTATTATGGGCACAATTAATGAATATGGACTTTTTAAACAGCCAATGAATGATACTAAAGCTAGAAAATATTATGAAATCGGTTCATACTCTGGTCATTCAGAATGCCAGTCTTCACTTGGATTCATGTTAAGATATGGGATTGGTGGAAGTGCTGATATTCCAAGAGCTCTTGTATTAACGCACATTGCAGCGTCAAAGAATTCAATTACAGCGAAACTTACTCTTTCATTTATGTACAGATTTGGACTTAATGTTCCCCAGTCATGTTCGACAGGGTATCAAGTTTTGGATACACTTTCTTTAGCAATCCAAAAAGGAATCAACTTTGATAGGCTCACAATGAATCCCGGTGTTTCTAGAATATTTCCAGGCAAATTTCCGACAGATATAACTAGGAGAAAAATATCAATTTCTGCTTATCATAAATCGAGCTCAAGTGCAGCAGAGAATCTTTTAAATGGATATAAATATCTTTTTGGCAAGAAACCAGAGTATGATAAAGCCGAATCATTACTTAAGCTTTCTGGTGGAGAAGGGGTTGGATTTGCTTTCGGTCTTTTAGGGAAAATGTATATTGATGGCATTGGAGTTGATTCAGATCCCCAAATTGCCCTTGGTTTTTTTAGCAAAGGAATTGAACATGGTGATACATTATCAATGACTGAGGCCGCAAAATACTACCTGGAGAAGAACATATCTGAAGAGGTAGTGAAACAAGCTAAACTTGTGTTGATATCTGCTGCATCTCAAAACGATCCAATGGCATTGCATGATTTAGGGCTTAGATATCTCAAAGGTTATCCACCATTTGAATACAATATTGGATCTGGTTTGAATTATATCAACCAAGCAGCAGACCTTTCTCACTTACCCTCGATATTCTTGATTTCAAAATTGATATATAGTGGTGTTTCAGCTGTTCAAGACTGCAATGAGAGTCTGAGACTTTTGACTCTTGCTACTGAGCTCAGTTTTATCTTTGATGATTCTAGAAGAGCATGGAATGCAGTAGCTAAAGAAGACCATTTCTTTGCGCTGAGAAAATATCAAAGGCTTGCTGATTGGGGCTCTGAGGCATCAATGTGGAACTCTGAGAAATTATGCGAATTTCTGAAGCTAGATCCAACACCTTGGTTTGATCTGCAAGTTAAAATGGGGTTCCACACAGCTCTTCAAAAACTTGGTGAGAAACAACTTGATGAAGGAAATGAAGAGAAAGCAAAGGACACATGGAGAAAAGCTTCTGATAAAGAATCAAGGGCTGCATTCTCTCTTGGGATTTCCGAGAAGTGGAAACCAAAAGAAGCTTTGAAATATATTGGGAAATCCCTTGAGTTACAGAAAGACGCTTTTATAGCAGTAAGAATCGCCCAAATATACATTTCATTAATTAATACTCCTAGAGGGATATACGATTTTATCCTCAACAAAAGTTCTCAACAAAGAGATCTATTTGTTTCAACACTGAAAACATACACACACACGTTTCTTCTTTCCATTCTCTTCATATCTCTATATGTTTTTGTAAGGAGGAGAGTCAGTACCTGGGTACCTGTATAGTTATCGTGTCAATATTGACAATTTTGAAAGGTTTTTGCCAAATCTTTTTTTGCAATAAATGTGTCTGATCTTGTTATTGTTCATCTTTAATCCGGATAATATCACTGATATTGGTTACTCATCTCAGTTTATGATTAATAATAATGGTTTATTGAATGGAATTGAAGGAGAAGATTTGAATGTTGTTAGGGCCTGGAAAAAAGGATACACTGGCCAAAATATTCACATCAATATTGTTGATAGTGGATGTAGGATATCTCATGTTGATTTTTCTTCAAAAGCTGGTTCATCTTATAATTATGAAAATCAAGGTAGCGATCCCTTCACTGGCTACACATCATCTATTATTGGTACATCTGTTTTGAGTATGGCTGCTGCAAGTGTCAATGAAAAGGCTTCTGTTGGTGTTGCTCCAGATTCAACAGTTTCATGTACATCATTTTCTATGTCCAAAAGTCGCACATTTGAAGAATTACAAGCTATTATAATGAAGGACTACACTAAAGTTGATATCAAAGTTCTTCCATTTATGGTTGCCCAAAAAGACTCAAGACATCTATCTGATTTTAATTATCAAACAATTATTGCAGATATGGCAACGGAAGGAAGAAATAAAAATGGAACTATTGTTATCATTCCAGCCGGAAATACGGGTCATTTGGGAGGGGATGCAAACTCATATCATTTTGCATGCTCAAGGTTTGCCATTACAGTTGGATCATCTACCAATCGAGGTGCTCCAACATACTTTACCAACTATGGGTCTTGTATTTCAGTGTCTGCTCCTACGTCTGGGCTTCCTGATGAACTGAGCCAATTACTGGCAGGCTTTCCCCAGATTACCGTATCTTCTGCTAATGATGATGAGCTTGTTGAAAAAATGTCAGGTTTTTCTGCCGTATCTGCAGGATCTGTGGCTGGCGTTGTAGCTTTAATGCTCCAGGCAAATCCAGGACTTGGATTCAGAGATGTTCAAGCCATATTGCAAATTACAGCAACTAAAACAGACCCCACAAGTCCACTATGGGTTAAGAATGCAGCTAATCTTTCATATCATCCTCGTCTTGGTTTTGGAAGAGTGAATGCAGATTTAGCAGTAGAGGTTGCAAAGAAATGGGTGAATTTCCCAGGAATTACCCTTGATACTGTTGTTAATAAGGTTTCTGATCCCCTATTGATTCCAGGATGTGATAATGAACCATTAATGATCGGAATTGCTTTTCCTGATGAGGTTGCCTTCATCGAGTATGTTGAAATTGAGATAGAAACATATATGCTGAGGTTGGATAATGCTCGAATTTACGTGGTGTCTCCAAGTGGAACTAGAATCCCAGTTTTGTTACCCAATTTGGATACATCAAAATATGAGGATCATATTGTTATAACTACTAAGAGTACAGATAGTGTAATGATTTTCGGAATCAGGGGATTCTTTGGGGAAAGTGCTTATGGAGATTGGAGTGTTTACATCGGTTTAGCTTATCCCAATCCAAACGATGCTGTTTCTTCTATTTCTCTTTCAGTTTATGGTATACAAACAAAACCAGTTTTTCCTGAGTTTGAAAAACAAATAGCGCAACCAAGTGAAATAATGAAGTCTGATATTCCTCTCCAGAGCCAGATCAGTGTTGATGGACCAATAACTTGTGGGAAGGTTTTCAATTTAACAAGAACAGGAATCTCGCCACTCAACAGAGATTTAATTCCAATTCCTTTGTATATTGTTGATAAGAAAACAAATCGTTCAATGTCAATTGGAGAAATCACCTGGCTTACTAACAATACAGAAATAATTCCACTTACACTCCCATGTACAATACCATCTAGTGAAGAATATAATCTATCATTAAAGCTAGATTATCATATGATGTCAGTAACCACAGCAATATCATTCATTAATAATGAAGCATCAAAAATCATTGAACCTATCAACAATGATAAAATATCTGTTGTGAAGGGATCTGATACGAGAATTAAAGTCAGATGGGCAAGAAAAACCCCAATCAGACCTCTTGGATATACACAAAAAGTTGTTGTGAACCTTTATGATCCCACCACTAACAAAGTTGTTGTGAGCAAAACAGATTTCGATTTAGGTAATACCGATTTGATTTTACCTTCGAGTGTGTCCATTTCTAAAGGCATTTTAACAATAGCTCCTGTATATACCCATGACTATCTGTTTGAATCCGAAACCTATGCATCTGAGATAACATTTATCCAAACAAGCCCACCCCCAACTAGTACTCCTAGTTCAGGCGGCACTCCACTCCCTACAGGGTTGCCTATTCCAAGTTCTACAAGCAACCAAAACCAAGCTAAACCAAAAACCATGTTATACATTGGTTCTGCTTCAGCCTTTGGGTTGGTTATCATAATTATTGTCGTTCTTGCTTGTAGAAAGCCTAAGTTTGATGAGTCAAGCTATTTAATTCGGGAAACTTTAGTCACCTAATCTAAATATCCTTTTTATAAATGATTTTGTATTTTCTATGTATGCTCTCTAATTCGAAATTTATCGGAACGTCTCATTTTATAAACGGAAGTATTAAAAAAATCGACAGAATCGATTATCTAAGCTTCGTGAATAATGGATCTAGTTTAGTGATGGTATGTTTTTTTGAATCTCAAAGAAACTACGAAAACATGATGAGAATTTTAGAATTTTCTCAAAAAATGTATGTAGATAACGTTCAATTCCGAATCATTGATGAAGATCAAGCATACGATTTTGAGATTCCACCACCATTTATTGTATTTTGTGTGAATAGAACAAGAGAAGTGTTTCCATTTCCAGAAGGTGAAATTCCATTTTTAAGCTTATTGGAGTTGATACTGTTTCCATATCAGAAAGTACTTGTGAATAAGGATGAGCTTTTTTCCAGATTGGGCGATACATCATACACAATAATATCCTCATACAGCTCTTTAGAGCAAATTATACCACTAATTCAAGCCGGTTTGATTAAAATGGGATCTATCAATGCTGTACATGTCGAATCATCTTTATTAAATGAAATGGGGATAAATGGATCAGTCGCATTGTATCGAGAGGAAGATAGGTCAATCGTACCAATTAATAATACATATCATTCTCTTTTCGAAGCTTCTTATCCTGTGTATCGAGTATTAACCCCAGGTGATTTCGAAACAGAAAAAGATATCTTCATAATTGTTACTCGATTCGATCCGAAAGAAATGGTTGATTATCTATATGAGATTGGTGTGAAATACCCTTCTATCATTTTCGGGGTAGCATCCCCAGGTATCTATAGTATGATTTCTAGCATAATTGGTGAAATTGAAATCAGTGATTATAGAGTTCACTTTTTAAATTACCAAAAGAAGTATTACTATAATATAGAGCAGTATTTTACTCCTCATTTATTAAATGCAAGTTTTTGTATGAATGTGTGGAACAATATTACTAATCAACTAATGTGTGATTATTATGAGAATATGTTGACTCCTGTTTATATTTCGGAAGCTATACCTGAAGAGAAAAGTATTATTGAAAGGGTGGTCGGGAAGACATACAAGAAGTTTATATATGAATCCAAACAAGATATTGTGTTTCTATATATCAGACCTTCATGCTCATATTGCCAATCATTTATGAAAGATTTTTATCATCTATCTGAAAACCTCCATCCAAAGCTTTCTTTTGCATATATAAATATTGAAAAGAATTCTTGTGAGCTTCCATTCCCATTCAGGCTAGGGGTTCCTCATATCGAATTTTTCCCAGCTAACACTTCTTTATCATATCCACATTTTGGTTCAAGAGATTATTTCTCTGTTATCAGATTTATTACAAAGTATTCCACTCAGACTCTTCATATTGTTGCCCCAAAATTATCTGAAGAAGAATTCTTCGATGAATCATTTCATATAATGTCTATTATTGAACAATATCCGGACTCTTATCACAACATTGCCACAGAGTATATTCAGTGGCTCAAACAGAACTATGTTTCTTCAACAGATGAACTCTAACTGTGTAACCTGAAACCTGTTACTGGTCGGACGAACTAGTTCAATTTTAATTAATGATAGAAAAGCCTAAAGGGTCCATTCAACGGACGATTCAGTTTGTTATTGTTATTTCATCATGTGTTTTAGCTTTTATTATTAGGTTATTTTCGAATGTAATTAACGAACCGATTATTCACGAGTTTGATCCCCATTTTAATTGGAGATGTACAAAATATATTGATGAACATGGTTTGTATGAATTTTTAGGATGGTTTGATAATATTTCATGGTATCCACAAGGAAGGCCTGTTGGTGAAACAGCATATCCTGGTTTAATGTATACTGCAGCAATTATTAAGTGGACGCTCCAAAAGTGCCACATAATGTTTGATCTTCTTGATATTTGCGTCCATATGGGTCCTGTTTTCTCTGTTTTTTCGACATTGATAGCCTTTCTGCTGGGCCAATTGATAGAAGATTCTTCTCTTGGTTGTGTGATGGCTGCAATAACTTCATTTATTCCAGGATTAATTTCTAGATCTGTTGCCGGTTCTTACGATTATGAATGTATAGCCCTTTTTATTATTTCTTTATGTCTATATACCTTTTTATGTGCTTTGAAAACTGGATCAATCTTTTGGTCTTTCATGTCTGCTTTTGCATATGGCTACCTTGCTTTAACATGGGGTGGTTACGTTTTTATATCAAATTGCATTCCATTGTTTGTTGCAGCTTTAATTGCCCTTGGAAGGTATTCATGGAGGCTTCATGTTACATACTCAATTTGGGCTGTTGTAGGTACCCTTTTGACAGCTTCTATTCCATTCATTAGTACTAAAATTACCCACAAACCGGAGCATTTTGCAATGATTGGTATGTTCGCAGTGGTTCAAGTTTGGGGATTATTCCAATATCTATATAATACTCTCTCTACTCCATCATATAGTACCATAATTGTTGCCAGCTCATTGTCTTTGCCCGTTTTTGTTTTTGCCACCATTGCACTTGGTGTTTCTACTGGATTGCTTGGTGGATTTAGTGGTCGTCTGCTTCAAATGTTCGATCCATCATATGCATCAAAGAATATACCAATTATTGCATCTGTTGCCGAACATCAACCATCTTCATGGGGTATGTATTTCATGGATTGTGGCTATCTAATGCTTCTCTTCCCTATTGGCTGCTTCTTTATTCTGAAAACCCAAACCGAATCAGAAATGCTTATTTTGATTTATGGCCTATCAACACTTTACTTCGCGTCCATCATGGTTCGTCTTGTTTTGGTGTTTACACCAGCTCTCGTTTTTGTTGTGTCAATCGCAATTAACCGCCTCTCACGAATCGCAGTTAAACATGGTAGTTCACTTGGATTTCTTGTTATATGCACTCTTTTCGGTTTTTGTGTCTTTACTGAGTATCACTCTGTGTGGTTCTCATGCTATTCATATAGTGGCGATCATCTTCATTTCCCAGTAAGAACAAGAAACGGCCAAGAAATGTCTGATGATTACCGCGAAGGATACAGGTGGCTATGGGAGAATACCCACATTAATGAGAGAGTTATGAGTTGGTGGGATTATGGATACCAAATATCATCAATGGGTAATCGTGGTTGTCATGCAGATGGTAACACTAACAATTTCACCCACATCGGTATTATTGGTATGACAATGAGTTCACAAGAACCAGTATCATGGAAACTTGCAAGAATGATGGAAGCAAATTATCTTCTTGTTGTTTTCGGTGGAGCCAGTGGTTATGATGGTGATGATATCAATAAGTTCCTATGGATGCCTAAAATCGCTAACCAAACTTTCCATAATATATCCGGTACAATGTATCAAACAACACCATACTCTCCAATAGTCGGAAATACTCAAACCAATAATATGACTAACTCAATGATGTTTAAGATGTGCTATTATCAGTTCAAGAGATTCCAGATTCATCCCACTGTGCCTAAGGGAATGGATATCGCTAGATATACTCAAATCAAAAAAGGACTCGATATCAAGTTTACCCACTTCGAAGAAGCATTCTCAAGCAAGAACTGGATCATCAGGATATACCGAGTTCTTCCAGACCCATTATGGGATCGTGTAAACTGAATAAACCGATAAAACCGTCTGACCTATTTTTTAGTTTGGAATAATGGGCGAACCCGACTATATCTTTAGTATGTTTTATTTCTAACAATAGAAATTGTTATAATTGGAAATGCAGGTGTTGGAAAAAGTTGTTTATTGCTCAGATTTTGTGATAATTCTTTCTCTGAAAACTATTTTTCTACAATCGGCGTTGATTTCAAAATTAAGAGTGTTTCTATAGATAATTCTAACGCAAAACTCCAAGTTTGGGATACGGCAGGCCAAGAACGTTTTCAGACAATTACCACAAGTTATTATCATAATGCAAACGGAATTGCAGTTGTTTATGATATAACAAATAGGGAATCTTTTGAAGCTGTAAATAAGTGGTTTAAAGATGTGGATCGCTTGGCTTCTCCAGATGTATGCCGAATTCTTATTGGTAATAAAGATGATATGAATGATGTAAGAACTGTTAACACAAAAGAAGGCCAAGATTTGGCTGCAGCACTTGGAGTTCCGTTCCTTGAAACATCTGCAAAGTCTTCACACAATGTTGATGATATGTTTATGATGATGGGAAAGGCAATCAAAGAGAAAAAATCTGGTAAGTCAATTGGGACAGGTATTCGAGAACCAGTCAAAATAGTTGGTAGATCAGTCGATCAATCACCAAGTGGGGGATATTGCCAATGCTAATTAACGTTTATGTCAAATCAATAAAATGAGTCCTATTAACCTTTTTATAAAGCAACAATGAAATTGATAGAATTCTCCAAAATGTAAAAAGAAATTCAAAGCGAAGTTAAATTATTTCCTGGTTTTATTCAATTATCCATTTTGAATTGAAATTTCGAATACAACAAGATTTCATACAAATTATGATAAGTGTATTACTTCTCCATAGTCTTCCTGTTTTTAGAACTCGAGCCAATATGATTGATTCTGTTGAGATAGACTCTGAAGGAACTGTTTTAAATAGGAATATTCAAGATTTTGATAATAAGAGAATTGTAATTCCTGTATGCAATTATACCATCAAAAACGTTTTTTTCAGCTATTTTTCATCAGCTGACAACGGTGGGTGCATTTACTTTTATTTAGTCCAAGGATTTAATTTAATAATGGAGGATATATTGTTCTACAGTTGTTATTCTTCTTTGAGCGGAGGAGCAATTCATATTCAAACAACAGTAGTTCTAAATAGTTTATATATAAGTAAGATTTGCGCTTATAATTGTTCTGGATCGGCATCAAGTAATGGGCAATATGCTTATATCTATACCCATTTTAATGGGACTAATGTTTTTGAGTATCAATCAGTATCTTATTGTTCGCGCCTTCCAGAAACGAGATCTAATTGTATTCAAATTACAAGAGGTATTAATAGTATCTCAAATAATAACTTTTCTTATAATACCGTAAGAACTTGTTCATCATTTAGTATCAATTCTCCACATTTAGTTGACTTTACTTATAACACAATCATCCGTAACAACTGCACAATTGCAAATTGTATTCTTGTTAATAATTTTATGTACAATACAAGTTCAAATTCGCGCCATTTTCATCACTCCATTATTTATTATAACAATTGTCCTTCATCAACAAATGGGGTAATTGAGACCAATAACAACGTTTTTATTCTCATCCAAGATTGTATCTTTCTAGATAATTCAGGATTCTTATTTAATGCTCAAACAAGTTCCAGAATAGACGTTAGAAACTGTTGGATAAATCATAATGATCCATCTTCTAAGTTAATATCCTCAACAACTGCAGTTGTGCAAGTTTTAAGCTGTACAATAGGTGTTCAAAATACCCAAACATTTGCATTATCTCATTTCAGCTCATATGGCTGTGAAACAATCGGGATTGTTCAACTTGACATGACACCCTGCCAAACAATACCTCCATTACCAACCCCAGTTCAAACACCAGAGGCAACCAAAGAATGTGAATGTTCAAATCCATCGAGTACATACATACAAATATCAACAGTTCTTCAATGCATCATTGCCCTAATAAATACCCAATACTAATCAAGTTATTTAATCGTAATATGGATTTTGATTTGCTTTGGACCTTAGATGATGCTAGATACGTGACTGCATATGAGTATTTCGAATATTTAAAAGATCTCAAGAACGAAAAAAAGAGAAAAGATTTGGAAAAAGCTGGACGCGATTATACCAAATCTTTAGAAGTGATCAATTCGAAATGTAAAGATGAATTAAAGAGCTATAGGTCTTGTCTTATTAATAAAACACCTGAAACCGACCAAAAAATAAAGCTCAATGCATTATATACAAAATATCTTAATGAATTGAAGAGTAAATAAAAAATCATATTTTAATACATATTATAAAAATGTGGGATTGTCCACCAATCAGGATACGATTCCCATAAAATTGCTTTACCAGAATCATCAATTGAAAGAATTGATAGGTCAAAGAATGATACTATTTTGATAATAGGGGATTGGTGTATTATTGGTTGTTCGTGAATCTCAATGATAAGCTCTTCATTATCCATTATTCTAATGAATGCCATACCATTATTATTCTTTATTACTACAAACATGTTATTGAATGGTGTTCTTAAAGGTATCGAATGAGAAAAACTACCTTCTAGGTTAATACTATGAATATTATATCTATAATCAGTATCCATTTCAATCAGTTTTAACGAATCAGAAAATACAACTAGAATTTTAGAATTTGATATATATCCGGATTTTGCTTTCTTCCCCTTGCTGGCGTTTTCTACAATATTGACTATTTCATTATCAAATTTTATATGAATATCTTTTATCACGAAATCCTGCCCAATTCTATATACCACAATTTCTTTTCTGTTTGGCGAAAGAAGCAAAAACCCGCTGTTTCTTACAGGAGACAAGTTTGTCGAATTCTCATTTATATCAATAATAAGTTTTTTTGATGATGACATATCATATACTAAAAGCTTAATCCTTGATTGAACAATAAAGTATTTTTCAAGAATAATGGAATTATGGCAATCAAATTCTTTTAGATTATTCCACATAATCCTAATATTACCAGAGTTGCTTACTTTGTAAATAAAACTGTCCTTAGATAAAACAAAAAAAGCAGACTCGTCAATTGGCAAAGCCATAATCGCCGAGTTCACATTATATTCCGATGTTACAAACCCATTAATATTATATGATAGCATTATTATTTTCCCATTATCAAGAGTAATCAAATAAGCTAAATCATTATTATTCTGAATGCTTAAAATCTTTTGTTTCTCTAGCTGAATGTAATGATTAACTTCAATAGAATCATGTTTAAACGCATAAGCGATATTTTCTATCGAGATTGCAAAAAAATAGGGTTTACACTGTTCTTCATCCACTGTTTGGTTTCTAATTGATCCGATATATTGATATGTTTTATCAAAACTATCCATACATTTTGCAACAGGAAATAGCTGAGGAAGTGGCTTGGTCCAATGACTCTCTAGAAGAGTCCTTGGAACCGATGAGTAGGTACCCATATTACAAAAAGTGCCAAAAGACGTTTATCGATTTGTCACTTTTTATTAAGTTCAAGCGAAATGGAAGATCCGAATAATCTGTCTTTTCTGAACGCATTTTTGCAGTCATCTTTAAGCGAAGCACGTGATTTTTCTCGGCCTTATCTTAAAAACAATACAGAGGAAGATTTAAATAGCGTTATCCAAATTTTCCAAGCTTATTTTGGCGGCAAAAACAAGGAAGAAGTAGAGCAAGAGTTAAATCAATATTTAACCAGCTTGGAACCGCTCAATAAGTTCGAAAATGTAATTTCAACAGATGTAATTAATAATGCCTCAATTCTTAGTACAATGGCTGATAAAAAGGCCGGCCAAAGGGCAAAGTCTAAGCCATGGACATCACAGGAGGATGACACACTTGCTAAAGCCATACAAGATCATGGAACTAACAATTGGGGGGTTGTTGCTGCTATTGTTGCCAATGGCAGAACAAGATCTCAATGCAGCCAAAGATGGAATAGAGTTATTAATCCCAAAATATCCAAAGCTAATTGGAGTCAAGAAGAGATAGACAAACTTATGAATGCTGTCCAGCTATATGGAGAAAAGGCATGGACTAGGGTAGCTAATGAGTTTGGAAATCGTAGTGATGTACAATGCAGATTTAAGTATAATTATATAATGAAGAGCAAGAAGAACAATTCTGGGTCTGATAACGAGTTGAATGAGGGACTTTATAAAGGTCTTGAGCACAAGGATGATGATATTGCATTACCTCAACAATAAAGTTTCATATCGGTAAAGATTTTTAATACATAGTTATTCAGAATCTGTGACAATGTCTTCATCTTCTGTTTCAAAGTCCTTAACGGAAATGAAACACCAAAAGTCCTTGGTATTCTCAGTCTTAGGAATACTGTTACATGGAATGTAGTGTTTGGAATTGCAAGATTTAATAGTATCAACTAATACTGCATTTTCATGAATACTCAATTTGTTTTCATTTTTATCCCAAACTCTTCTTTCCCAAAACATAGGAATTGTCGTCTTTTCCTGAACAGGTGTATAGTTGTTTGGAAGAACAAAATCCTCACTATAAGCTTTTGATTTATGGTGCTTTTGCTCCACATCAGGGGAAGAAGCTGGGTGATAAAACCCTTGCTCTTTCCCTTCAGCAATCCTCTTTTCAATCTTCTCCATCTGAAAGTGTTTACGAGAATTCTTCTCTATTCTATCTGCAATATTGTTTCTCAAACGATGTATATAATCTTCATTAGTACACCAGGTTGGGGTAAAAACTTTCAGCTTGGGATTTGACTGAACAATCTTTTTTTTAGCCAAAACCGGCGGGTTCTTCATCGATTCACTCTCATCACTTGAGCATAGTTTGGACACCATCCTAAAATCATAGAAATTGTCAAAGTCGGCATTTAACGAGATTCTCTCCAACATGCTTTAAAATAACCGAAACTTTTCACAAACCAAAATCAATTTTCTTCAGAAAACGGTCAGATAATTTGCTTCAAAAAATGAAGTCTTTCTATTAAAAGTTGGCTTTTTGAAATGATTTAAACTTCAGATAATTTACTGTGAAAATTAGATTATCGTAACAAATTTTGAGAAGAATTACTGTCCTAAATTCAAAGGATATTTGCAGCTGATCGTCGAGGGCCAATCTATGAGTCGATAAGTACCACATTTTGGATAATAATCAAAGTATAATCCTGGCTCGGAGAAACCATTAATTCTATTTTATCAGTCCTAATTCTAAGGAATGTAAGCTCGTTGGTGTGATCGATATCTTTTACGAGGCTGGAGGCTCTCTCGATCAGTTTTGGGAGTCTTTCAGCATATTTTGCCGGATCAATACCTTTAAACGCACTATGTATTATCTTTTGTTTGGAATCCAAAACAAGGGTCCCAATAACACTCTTGTTGCCTTCAATCCTTTGAAGAATGGTCTCGATTTCTTGCATGATAACGTATATAAAAGTGACAAAATATTGAATGAGTGTCTTCGTTTTAAACGAGGCTTTTTTATTACAATCCACAAAGGCATCATCTTTAAACGATATATCCAACATTAATTTATATGGAAAGGGAATTTCTAATATTGAAATTTTCCGAAAATTACCGAATCTAGTTATAGCTTCTTTATCTGGTAATAATATAAGCACATTAGCACCTTTTTCTCACTGCTATTTGCTCAAGGAGTTATATTTGCGGAAGAATAATGTTTCATCTTTGGAAGAAATTGAGAATCTGAAAGATTTGAAAAATCTTCAGTATTTATTTTTGTCAGACAATCCAATATCATTAATACCTAACTACAGATATCATATTATTAGAATACTCCCCCATATAAGAAAATTGGATTCAACAGAAATTACTGAGATCGAAAGAGAGGAAGCATTCAAAATTCCTCAACCAGTAAAGGAAAATCCTCGTGAAGTAACAACAGGACCAATATATGAAGCGATTACATTATTGCTACCATTACTTAGCGCTGAAGATGTCAATGTTCTCACTCAAAGAATAAGAGCTCAAAAGGCACTAAAGTTATAGTTTATAGTTCTTCTATGTTTTCTTTTTCTTTATCCTGCTCTTTTGCACTTGCATTAGTTTTCACTAGATTATCGACTAATAAAAGAGGCTCAATCATAGAAACCCCAGTACAAATAATCATTGGAAGCCATAATCCAACCATGTATGCTTTGTGGCTGTAATTCAGCGAATTTGGATGGTAGTGGTCCAGTATTTGACCAGTAAGTGTTTGAAGGATTGCAGCACCTAGAAAAGAAAAAACATTTGCAATACCCATTGATGTGGCAATGATTGTTGGATCAACATTCTCGGCAATTGTTGGGAATGTAATACTTGATGCAGCTCCAGTGGCAGTACCCCAAACAAAAAGTACAATGAACAGGACCAGACTACTCATCTTTGTATCCATTAGCATGATTAATAAAGCACACAACGTAGGGATAAGAGCACATCCAAAAAGAACCCATTTTCTTGTTTGCAAAGTATTTGATAACCAAGGAAGTATCAAATTTCCAAGAATCAAAGCCAAAGAAAGAGAAAGTAGCATATTTCCATCATTGAACTGAGGGAAGACATTTCTTAGGTAAGGACCGGCCCAAAGGCCATACAAATTTAGAAAGCTGCCAACAATTTTGAAAACGAACGAGCATATTTTCAGGACAGTTGGTGTTGCAATTGCTTTCTTGAAGTTGGACCAAAGAGTTGACAGACCTGATGAAAGTGTCAAAGGAGCATTGCTGGATGGAAGAACCTCGTTCACTGATTTATACCCGAATGAAGTTGGATCAGCCTTTACTATGATCAGAATAATAACACCTAGTACAAAGCCAATAATCGCAACACCATAAAAGGCCCATCTCCAACCATACTTGGCGGCAAATGCTTTAAGTGGTGCTTGAGCTAGTACACCACCTGCACCACCACATGAAATCATTACACCATTTAGAGTAGCATACAACCTAGTTGGAAACCATCTGGATATTGTTTTGAGTATTGGAATAAATGTTATAGCTGTACCGAAGCCAACGACAAATCGACCAAATACTGCTAAACCAAGTTTTTGGGATATTCCACAAAAGAAAGAACCAATTGAAGCAATGATAGCAGCGAATCCAATTAGATATTTTGCATCAATAAGGTCTGAAAGGAGCCCACAGAATGGCTGAAGAAGAGCATATGTCCAAAAGTATATTGAAGAAAATATTGTGAGATCGCTTGTAGATACACCAAAGCTTATTGCCATATCTTTTGTCACCACAGAAGGAGCAGAGCGATGGAAAAACACAAGAGAGTAGCTTAAAGCACAAAATACGTACAGAGAAATTGCATGAAGGTGGAAAAGCCAATTATGAGGCTTTTCGTTGACTACATCTTCATTGTTTTTCATAAATATAAAATGGTTTGAATTTCAATGCTTTTTATATTAAATATAAATAAACAACGTTGGAAACGATAAAATAAACATAAAGCTTTTAGAAACCATAGAGAGTCCTGCCTTGTCTCTTGAGAGCGTAAACAACATCCATAGCAGTTACTGTCTTCCTGCGAGCATGTTCAGTATAAGTGACGGAATCACGGATAACGTTTTCAAGGAAGTGACGAAGAACTCCACGGACTTCTTCATAGATATCACCACTGATTCTCTTGACACCACCACGGCGAGCCAAACGGCGAATAGCTGGCTTTGTGATACCTTGGATATTTTCACGCATTACCTTACGATGTCTCTTAGCACCACCCTTACCAAGACCTTTACCACCTTTACCTCTTCCAGACATAGATTTAAATGATTTTTTAGATTACATGAATGGCGCCATTTTTGTTTGAAAAATGCCAATATACATACGCTTTTTTTGTAAAAGGCCATTTTCAGAAATTCTCAATATTTTCGGGAGTAAAATGACATAAATTAACATGTAAACTTGGAATGGCGGGCTTGATCTATTCATTTGTTATTATGGCTCGTACAAAGCAGACAGCTCGTAAGTCAACTGGTGGTAAGACTCCAAGAAAGTCCCTTGGTGCCAAGGCAGCCCGTAAATCAACACCAGTTGTTGATTCACAAGGTGCCAAGAAACAACATCGTTTCCGCCCAGGAACAGTTGCTCTTCGTGAAATCAGAAAGTACCAAAAGAGTACAGATCTTTTGATCCGTAAGTTACCATTCCAAAGGTTGGTTCGTGAAATTGCTTCAGGTTTCCGTGGTGATCTCAGATTCCAATCTTCAGCTATCGCTGCTCTCCAAGAAGCATCTGAAGCATTCTTAGTTGGATTATTCGAAGATACCAACCTTTGCGCTATCCATGCAAACAGAGTAACAATTATGGAACGTGATGTTCAACTCGCTCAAAGAATCCGTGGTGAGAGAAACTAAAAATCATTATGTCTAATATTTATTTGTTTGCAAAATTGGGTTTATTTACATTGATGAGGGAAGAACTTGAGCCTCTTGTTTCTGGTGATAAACCCCGCCAAAATAAAAAAATAGCCATAATAATACCATTTATAATTGTTTTTATATCCATATTAAATCTCAAAGGAGGCTTATCTCGATACATCTCTCTTAAGTATATTGATTCATACACTATTGTTGGAATCGTTACTAATATGTTTTTAGAAAATGGATTTTTATCTCATATTGTTAATCCTATATTTTTGTACATCATTATCAACCAATTATCGAGATCATGGAGCATAAGAACCATAATTGTATTTGGATATGCCGTGTCATCAATATGCAATGCAATAACTTGGTTGGTATTTTTGGTTGTTGCTCATTTTGATTCTCATCTTGTGTTTTCAGTCTCAGGATCATTATCTATAGTAGTTGCTCTAACATGTGGGATCATTTATTCTTCCTCAAACAAAGAGAAAATAAATTTATTCGGAAAATTGATGTTGACACCGGCAAATATATTGCTTTCAGTCGTGATTTGGTCAATAGCATCAATCAGATGGCCTCCAGTTTCTTTAGTCTCTGCAATAACTGCATATGCCATTTCAATGGTATTCATTCGCTATTTCCGAGAACAATTATTAATTCCAACTAATGAGTTATTTAATTGGTCCGATTTCATTCCATTCGCTAAAGAAGACAAGCCCCAGTCCATTCTAGATTCTCTCGGATTGACAGCATCATCTCAAGAATTGTCTGAAGCTGAACAACAAAGGAGGCTGCGTGCTCTAAGAGCTATTGAAGAAAGACTTGAAGCATTACAAGCAAAACATTAAAAAGGTTGTTTTAACAATTGCATTTTTCTTGTGTTTTTTTGTTTGGAATTAGTGTCTCAATATCAGCTTTGCGAGACATAACACAAGCTTGTGCTACATCCTGAAATAAATTTCTAAGTCCTTGTCCCGATTTTGCTGATACAAAGCAGATTTTTGGATACAATGATCCATATTTTGCCTTTATATCGGTAATTTGCTGTATTAATTTGGATGTTTTATCAGTTTTGTTAATGACAAAAAATCTCTTCATGCTATCATCTGTCTGATCCAAAAGAGTTGACCAGTTCGACATATGAGCTATACTTTCTTCGCTTTCGATTGATCCAACAATAATTCCAACAGTAGCCCCTTTTGAATAGATAGGAACAAGCGAAGAGTATTTTTCTTGTCCAACAGTGTCCCATAAATTCATGAGTACTTTTTTGTCATCAACAAATAATTCCAATGTGAATTGTGCTGAACCAATTGTTTCATTAACGTACTCATCAAATTCATCATTGCAAATCTTTACTGCTATTGATGTTTTACCCACTCCACTATCCCCAACTAATACAACCTTGAATCCACTCTGACTTTCGTATTCCATACTGAATCTCACTTGTATAAAATTAACTATTAATGGATAAATCATTACAACAAAACCAAAAAAATGAAAAATTTCATCTCCTCTCTTAAGTATCCAAAACCCAATAAAGACCTCGATCTTGGCGATGCTGTTATATTACTTGTATTGATGTTTTTTTCATTTATAACTAGAGATTTCCGAGTTCAATATCCAGCAGCCAGAATATTTGATGAGATCTATTTTGGTAATTTTTCTAATTATTATTTAAATCGCGAATATTTTTTCGACATTCATCCTCCTTTGGGAAAACTTACATTTGCGTTTTTTGCATGGCTTTCCAAAGATCCAGCTACAACAAATTATTTTTCGGCGATTGAAAAATATTTAGAAAAAGATTACATTACTTTAAGACAGACAGCAGCTTCTGTTTCTTCACTTGTTTGCCCCTTTGCTTTTCTTGGACTTAGATTTTTTGGGTTTTCCAGACTATGTAGCGTTTTTGGTGCTTTCTATTTGGCTATAGAATCAATGCTGATTGTTGAAGGAAGACTTATATTAACAGATGGAATATTACACGCTAGTGTTATGTTTTGCATCTTTTCATTATCATATTCAACTATTTTTCCAGATTCAACAGTTGCATTAATTTTATTGGGAGTATCTACAGGATGCGCAATTTCTGTAAAGTACACCGGAATGAGTGTGCTTGTAGTTATTGGTATTCACCAAATTCTTGAAGCAACAGGAGGGAATCTATATACTTTGTTTAGATCTAGTGATAAAGATAGTTTGGGTAGTAATGAAATTATAAGTTTTTCCAAGTTTCAATACATGAAAAAGAAGCTTCATTATGCATTTTATTACATAAAATCGACACCTTTGCATATAGTAACATACAGAATGATAGTCATATGTTTTGTTGCGTTCGGTTTTATGTTCATTATGTTTGCTTTTCATATCATAATTTTGTCAAATAATGGACCTGGAAATGGTATGATGGATAGTGAATTTTTAAGAACTATAATGTCAAAATCTACAGCGGATAGATCAAATAGGACTCAGTTGATTTCTTTGCCTTATCGGGTTTTAAAGTTAATCAACAGAATGCATAGTGCAAATATGGGGATAACACAAAAACATAGTGCACAATCAAACTGGTATGACTGGCCATTTCTAAGGACCAAAAGCATCCCATATTATACAAACCATCATATGAGCCTAGTATTACATCCTAATCCATTTGTTTGGATATCTGCTGTTATTGGGGCTTTCCTGAGTTTGTTTTTATCAATGTTAGCATTTTTTTATTCCAATTATGATTTACTGCACATATCAATTTTTCCGGCTGCATATTTTTCCAGTTGGCTTCCTTTCGCTTTGATCCCCCGTTCGATATTTATATATCATTATCTTGTTCCATTAATGATGGGTGTGTTATGCTTTGCTACATTCATAGATGTAGTTTTTCAACATTATAAGACTTTCAGGGCATGCTTTTTCTTTATTTCTATTGTATGCGCATTTATTTCTTGGATTTTCTTTTCTCCATGGAGTTATGCTATGGTTGGATATGATTGGGGTATTCGCCAATGGTATCGAAATATGTGGTAGACAAATACCAAAGTTGAGTAAATGATTGTGTTTATTTTATCGTTCATCACAATGTTGTTTTGTTTTCTTCTCCAAATTTACCGAGTTACTGAACCAATTGGTATTATTCACTATATACCATCGTTTTCATGCGAAAAAATACCATCCATCCTAAATTCATCAGAAAAGACAGTGTTTTTCATTGGTAATGATCGATCAACGTTCAGTTTTGCAAATTTTGGTATATTAAAATATAAAAATACTGTAAAATTCATATATATCAATGATAGTATAGAATGCTCAGACATTTGTGAATCAACACCGTGCATGGCAGCATATCACCAAGATCGTCAAATTATGACAGAGTATCGTATTGGAAACAGCCCAGAATTTATAGATTGGATGAGATATATTAGTAATCCAGTTCAATCTCGGGTTACCAATCTCGAAGAATTCCGTAGAATATTTAGCACCAATCGAGACTCTCTTCTAGCTGTTGATATAGATGAAATTGATTATGAAATTCCAGATGATATACAACTTTTACATGTACCTCTTGAATATTTCACATATATTGATTTTTCTTTGATACCAGGGTTATATTATTATAGGTTTCTTGATCGTGAGATTATTCCATACGAAGGAAACTTAAAAGCTATTAGGAATCTCAGTATCAAAAGCCTCAATTCTCCTGATTTACTTACTAAACCCTACGTTGCTGGGTTTGTGATTGAACCTGAAAATGATCTATATCTGCAAACGTCTTACATGTATCTAAATGATCTTGCTCATATTTATGATCAAGTTAATTTTGTTAATTTTGTTGGAAAGGAATCACACACTTTTGTTGAAAAAGGAAACCTAGGTAATTTTGAAGCACCGTTTTTTGTCATATTCAACTCATCCCATATTTCAAGTGGAAGATGGATTTTGACACAAAATTATTCAATGATGAGCAATATATCTATTTTCCAGGATTATATTGAGAGAGTAGTATCTGGTAAGGAGCCATTTACCGTTTATAGCAAAGAGTTGCCAGAACAGAATGAATCATTGGGAATTCAAGAGATAAATGCCAAGACTTTTCATGAGAAAGTAATGAATGAAAAGTTTGATGTATTTGTGGCTTTCACTGCGCCATGGTGTCATCATTGTAATACTCTTAAGCCAGTTATGAATGAAACAGGGGAGCTGTTTGCTCATACTCCAATTAAGTTTTATCATTTCGATGCAACTGAAAATGATTACCCACATTCAATACCATCTATCGATGGATATCCAACAGTTTTTTATTTCCCCTCAGGGTCAAAGAGTGAACCAATTGAATATGATGAAGAGAGGAGTATAAATGGTTTTGTTAGTTTTATCAGAAACCATACAAAGCTAAAATTCAATGATCCGGAAATCCCAACTGAATAAAACAGACAATTTATTATTTTTGGAAATAGTATGGTTTTGATATGGACCATACATAATCGAAGTAGTTTCGAAGGTCATTTGAAAAAACGCTGGAATTACTTGAGAAATGAATTGCAGTATCAAGTGTTACGCTTTTTCCTTTTAGTTTGTGAGAAAAAACAAAAGTACGGTTTCCAATAATCAGGAAATTTGTCATACTGGATTTCTGATCATACAAACGAATTCTTGCTTTGCTAAAAGCTGCAGTTGTATCAAGCCATTGCTTAGGAACAGTGGTCGTATTAGATGGTATCAAATATCGAATCGTATGTTTCTGAGAAGACAAAAATCTCTTGAAAATAATAAAGAAAGACATATCATACTCATTCTGATCATCAATAAGGGATGGAATATCATCTAAAAAAATAGAAACAGGATATGGAGAGTTCAAAATAATGCTGGGCAGGAAATCGGAAGTAGATATCCTTAGTGTCTCTCCAACATGTGGGGAATTATGGAAGAAATAAAATGTATCAAAAGTATCATTGATCCTCACAGGATTAATGAGGGATGTCAGCGCTCTTTGTTTTAATCTTTGCACATTGGTTTGTAGGTTATTAGCGAGCCTCCATTGATAGTCATAAAATCCCATTAAATCATCAACAGCTGTTATACAATCAGAAAAAGTCAAACATGTATGATTTTCGTTTTGGTCTAAAATATAATCAAACGGAGAGCATAGAAAAATTGCAAATTCATCCACAATCAAAAAATTAGAGGCTATTGGAGCAATAGTAATGTTCAAAAAACCTGCGTTCTTCAAAGAATCGGTAACATATGATTCAGAGCAGAAAATAAAACTAATGTAGGCGCCATTTCGATGTGCAATTGATAACGCATTTAAAATTCGAGCTTCAAACATGTATGGATCAGCTCTAGTTGTAGCAACTACAATTCTTTTCTTAGCTTCCCCCATTTTTCTAATTATGGTTCTAATAAAATAGGTGCGGTTGGTGTTGTCAACCAAATGTGGAAAATCAACACAGGGTTTAGGAACAACACCCTGAACAGTGTGGATTGATAAAAAAATACATAATGAAATCGACAGAGAACTGAGAACAATCCCAATCAGGTTGCCGTCTACTCTCATCACTACTTTATTTTATCGGAAAATATATTTTATCGTTGCTTGAAAGCCAAAATAATCCTGATCGATTCATTAAGAAAAATTGAAATTATTATTTTTATTATCTCCAAGGTCAAAAAATATGGAAAAGAGTAAGCATGATCATCATGGGAAAGTATCATTTTCTCCACTTTGTTTGGCTGGATTTCAGAAAACTCACCCCGTTTCAAAGAGAAAAATATGTGTTGCATCTGGTTCGATGATGGGTTCATTTATGAGTGTTAAAGAAAATATTAGAAGAGGGCCAAACCTAAGCATGCGTAAGTCACTTTCTCAAGAATTTAACATGAGTGGTAATTTTTTTGATCTAGATAACATTGATGGGACTGATATTTTTTCGCTTAAGATTCCAGAACACACAGATTCAATGTTCAATGCTGTTGTGTCAAAAAAGATGTCTTTTTGCGAAAAAGAAATGATAGAATATTCTAAAACCAAAGATATTAATACCAAAAAGGGCGTCATATTTTTACTTCAAGAACTGCAATTACTGTTTTTCAAACCCGCCAATATTGGGGTTTTTGATGATCATGTTATCAATGCCTTTTTTTCATTAGCACAAGAGGTTCTATTTCATGATGATATATCTACATTTTATAATTCATATATTAACGAAGGATCATCAATTTTCGAGAGTAAGCAACATTCTTTATTGATAATTGATTGTTTTACCAAAGGAATGAGTCATTTTTACCAAAATATATCAAAAGAATTCTTAATTAGGATATCCCAGCTTTTATACTCAAATGATTTAAAGGAGAGAATGTCCATTTCTATGTTTTTTGTTGAATTTGTGAAATGCTCATCAGAGTATTCTGAATTCGTTGTTTCAATGCTATTAAGCTTGGTTGATCAGTACTACGAAGCTCCACGCAATCCCTTCCCAATCCGTCCAATTTTAACATTCTTTTCTTCATATTTTGTTCTATCACCCGATTTGGTGGAGAATAATTTTCTTTTGTTTAGAAAATCTATTCTCCCAATAGTTACGTGTGAACATCTTCACCTCTATTTTCTCCCATTTAAGTCTCTTGTTGAGTATTTTTCTCACGAAATATCATTTTTACATATTGTTGTTGAGTATTTATTTTGTCATATACCTAGAGTTGGATCTTCAAAACAAGGATGCTATTTATCATTATTGTTGTCTCTTCATAAAAAGGTTAATCATCCATCGTTCAAAGTATTTTTACCAAGGGTTTTGAGCATCATGATTGAGTCATTCGAATCGTCAAATGCTCAGGTTATTGAGACAATCATATCTTTTTTTAGTGAAAATATGGTATTAATTGAAGAGAATATAGGTTATATTTATCCCGCCCTCTACCCATTATGCTGTTCTCTCTCATCATCATTTTGGAGCCCTCAAATTCGAACCAGTTCTGATTTATTGAAGAATAAATTGGAAATAATTGGAGAAAAAGTAAGCAACACAGCCATTGATAACAATACTATTAGGAATAATCAACAAAATTATCAATTATGGGTTTCAATAGCCAGATCAGCACATTCCTTTGATGAATCTTTTGATATTTTTGAAAAATTTGCTCAGATTCAAAAGGCGTATGGATCTAATTCTAATCAGATATTGCCTAGACCAAAAGCATCTCTTATAAAAAAACCAATTAAAAAGAGAACAATGAAGCCCTCTAGCAGTTTTCACTCATTAACATAATTACAATATTGCTAAAAACTTGTTTATTTCACTTGTACATTGTATTTAATCTCATAATCTTTTCTGCTGCAAGAAATGTTGAATGTATCTCTTTCCCAAACTCACTTAAGATGAAGGCTCTAAGCTCTGGAGTATCAGCTGGTCTTTCTTGTGGATTCTCAAAACGCTGTACATCTTTATACTCATGAACAACGGACTCAAAAGTATTCACTAACTGACTACTGACTAAAGTTGGTTCAGCAGCAATCATTAATGCTATCAACTGCGTTATTGAAAGACATAATGATAACGGCAAAGATTTAAACCTGATAAACAAACCCAATAAATGGTGTATCAAGTCCACATTGTTTCCCTCCCTTTGAGGACCAAATAACTCAATACGAGATGCGGCATCATATTCATAGCATTCCATTGAGCTAGAACCATTTAATTCGACAAGCCATTCTGGTGGTAATAAAGATAAAACATCGGATGGTAAATCAGACGTTGGAGGTAATATATATGGAATACATTCATCAGTAAGAATCATTGATTTTATCAGGGATACTGAGCTTATTTGTCCTTCAAAATCATCAGAATCTAGGCAATCATATATAATGCCAAGAATAGATGGCGAGATACAGTTTTGAATTGCTGGTTTTAAAACACACTCTGATGAAAAGAAAGATAACAAAAAGGACAAAGCTACCAATATTTTTGGTTTAGGCAATGATCCAATGTGTTCCATTAAAGGTTCCATTGGAAATCCCCCAGATCTGGATAGCATCTGATCAACCCAATTGGTTATTGTAGATAATGATCCATTGAACTGTATTGTTGCACATGATGATGATAAATCTTTTAAGAGAGACAATAAAATTGGAAACAGTTTTCCAGATATGTATTCCATCAAAGGAACACTAAGAATAGCTCCACCAGAATCAGTTCTACTAAAGAATGATAATAAGGCATCACGTGAAGAAGATCCAGTTTCAGATGTAGTTTGACATGCTTCAATAAAGAAGTCGAGCAAAGGATATGATAATACCGGAATATGATACACAATCATCTCCAAAATGAGAGGTGATTTTTTAGATGCTGCCCATAGTTCGAAAGCAAATTCATGAACCTGATCAGGGCATTTGGAATACAGCTTCTCTAGCTTGGAAACAACCATCGTCAAAGGTTGGTGAACAGAAACCTGGAAAAAGTATGAATTTAGCTTAGTATTAACAAAGGATATAAAAAATCTGAGAGTTGGAGAAATTTGGGCGTTCGAAAGACTTGGCCCAAGTAAATTTGCATATTTTTGCAAATATGAGTTGCTCACAAATAAATTGAAGCATGGCATATCAATTTGGTTCATTTCTTCAATAAGAGAATCAGAAATCGACTCAAAAGTACTCGGGAGTGTAAATATCTCATCATTCGCCAAAGAAGATAGTATTTTAAGTGCATTTTCACAACAATCCCTAAATTCATTTAAAGAATTCGTCGTGATAATGGGTGCGATAAGTTCACCAGCCTTTTTTAAAAATCCCCAAACACTCATTTACCTCGGTTAGTTTACATTTTAATCGTTCGTAAAATTGTCCAATCTGTTTGGCGTTAAGAATATTTAGCAATAATCGTTTGTTTTCACTTTTTGTAGAATAATAAACGGTTAATAAAAGCTTAAAACAAGAAATTGGGATGTTTGTTACATTATTTCCATTCCTTATTGGATTTATTAACGGGGAAAAGTATTTTAGTTCTGTAGATTCTGTTTTATCATCTCCGTCTCAGCACCAAGCTCGAAATACAACGTACAATTTTCATGGATTTCGGCTAAAAGACCCAGGTACACTATTTACTTTTAGCCATTTATCATGCTTTAGTAAGGTAGAGATTCATGGCTTGAACGTTTTCAAATCTCTTAATCCTTCAATAGTGAACTACCATTCTCGTTCTTTTGCATCGTTGTTTGTATACCATTCTTCATTTGTCCGTTTTCTAACTACTCCTATTAAATTTGTTAATGAGTCCCCATCTTGCATCGATTTGAATGGTGATTCTGCTTATTGGAGAAGTAGGACAAACTTGACAATTAATCTTGTCGGTTGTTCATTTTTATCCAATTACGTGGTTATGGGCGACAAAAATTATGCTTCTGGACAGTGCGGCGGTGCACTATCAATATATAGTCCATTTGAGTGTTCCATAAAAAGGTGCTCATTCGATCAATGTACCTCTGGTTATAGAGGTGGTGCTGTGTATATTCAAGATACTGGACTTGTTGGAACAACCATTACCGAATGCAATTTCAGTTCCAATATGGCATATTCCTATGGGACTGCGATTTGTTTTAATGGTGCCAACAATATTGGCCTCTCTTTTTCTTATTTTATTAGTAACTTTGGGAATTCTTCAACAAGTGAAGGATATAATACCATTTTGATTCATACAAAAGGTGTTTTTTCATGCTCATTTACATCATTTATTAATTCTACAAGAAGAACAACCGCACCTTATGCCGAAATCATGTTTTTAAGTAATGATCTAATTACCGCAAGCATGAATACATTATGTATTGTTGTTCCATTGACTGATGAATCTAGTAGATATGGAGTATATTTGAAAACAAACGGAGCAACTAATTTTGCAGCAGGATCTTCAGTTTCAGTAACAAATTGTATTTGCGGTTTTTCATCACAGAATGGGCTTTCTTATGAACTGAACAAGGGATTAACTTCTACTGGTGTATTTACCCAATCATCTCCATTAATATGTCCTGTTTATCAAACTCCTGGCCCAACTCAAACAATTGGTCCAACACCATTAAATACACCTGCCTATACCCCTCAAATAACTCTATTTCCCACTATTACCCAAACATTAAAAGCAACACTAGACCCAACTCACAAACCAACTTTTGTTCCCACTCCAGTTTTCACTCCATATATTACTCCCAAAACAACTCCAAAGTTCACACCATTAATTACCCCAATTCAAACACTTGTCGAAACTCCAATTAATACACTTGTTCCAACTCCTGATAGGACACTCCATCCCACTCTTTTCCCAACTCCAGAGTATACACCATTGGTTACTCCATTCGATACCCCGTTTGACACAATTTTCCCCACTGTATCGCCAACTCTCGAGGCAACATTGGCAGATACATTTCAACCTACTCTTGAACCAACTCCCATTATTACCCCCGAATTCACACCATTAATTACTCCAGAAGATACACTTCCAAATACTCCAGATCCAACATTACAAGAAACACATGAGCCTACGCCAATTGAAACATTTAAAGAAACTCCGATAGAAACATTAATAGAAACCCTTGAACCAACATTGGAACCAACTTTTGAGGAAACATTTGAACCAACCCTCGAAAATACATTGGAACCAACTTTAGAACCAACTCATAATCCCACATATGAACCCACTCTAGAACCCACTTTTAAACCCACTCATGAGCCAACGTTGGATCCAACATTTGATTTGACACCAGAACTAACATCAGATCCAACACCCGAACAAACATTGATTGAAACGCCTTGCCAAACATTAGAACCAACTCTCGAAGAAACACCTGAGCCCACCCTTTATCCAACCCCTATTCCAACACTTGCCTTTTCTCCATTCATAACCCCAGAACTCACATTCGAGCCAACAATATCGCCTACTCTGGAGCTTACCTTAATGGAAACACCACAGATCACGGCAACATTGGAACCAACAGTTCCAATGACACCTCCACAGACAGAAAACATCCTTATTTCTGGTATACCAAATACTGTAGTTTACATAGGATCAACTATTCTAACAATAATGCTTGTATGTGCAATAGTTTTCTTGTTCTATTATATATGCGTAGACCACAGAGAAGCATTCCATCCCCCAGATGAGAGTCTCCCAGAAGAACTCTTTTTCCCAACTTCAAATTTGTAAAGCTTTCTAAATTTTTAGGCCAATATGTCTGTGTTTCAAGCCCCTGGTGAGACCCGACAAGAAGACCGTCGTGAATTCGATCCGACAATTCTTGAGGACGGCGATCAAGATTTTATTAGCGAATGTGCAGGCGATTCATTGGACAGTGCACTTAACGGAACAGTTAATCCACAGATTAAAATTACGACTAGCGGAGATGATGAAGAATCAGTTATTCCATTTGGAGAGTGTTTGCAAAGTTTGATACCCAATTCTGTTTTTGAGACCCGAGAAGGAACAAGTTTTACAGAATTCCGAAACAAAACGATTGAAGAAGGGTTTTCAGATCTTCTTGTTTTAGTTTCTGCAAACAAAATGGTTTATTCAATGATGCAAATACACCTTCCTGATGGTCCATGCGCTCATTGGAGGGTCACAAGTATCAATTTGCCTCATCAAATTCCTGGTCATGGTGTTGCAAGCTCACATTACCCAGAAGTTATTATGAAGAGGTTCGAAACCCATTTAGGAAGAACTTGTTCTAGAATGCTTAAGTCGCTTTTCCCAGCGCAACCCCAATTCGAAGGCCGTCGAGCATGTATCTTCCATCATCAGCGTGATTTCATATTTTTTAGACATTATAGATATATATTTGATACAGAAGGAGATGTGAAAGTTCAAGAATGTGGTCCAAGATTCACACTTAAACTATTGTGGCTTCAAGAGGGCCCATTTGATCCATCCAATGGCCAGTATACTTTTTACAGAAGGCAGAGACATGAATCATCTAGACGTAGATGGTGGTTATAAACAATAGAGATAATAATAATAAAATCATTTTGATTTACTCTTCAATAGGTCTATTTCCGCCTCTTATTGGACATTGTTCATCAAGTCTTGCATCGATACTATTAAGCAGCTGTTCAGCTCTTTGAACTGTTTCAGATGATAGATTCATAATCCTAGGTTCTTCATCAAATATCATAAGTCTTTGTTCAGTATTTCTCATGCCCTTATCAAAGCGCAAACGATCTTTCACAATTTTTGCACATATTGCGCTTTGTACATCATCAAGCTCCAAATCAATAGAGTCTATTGCTTTTTCATAATCTTTTTTGTTGGAATTTAATTCATGCAATTGTTCCGATGTAACTTGTCTTATCTGATCAAAGTTGCACTGACTAAGTTTCCATTGTTCAGCAGCATTATTAATCGAATTATTAATTGTTTGATGCCTCTCTTCTTTTTGGCCAGTTAACTCACTCCTAATCTTTTCAAACAATTGAGATATTGTGTTTTCAGTGCTAACTCGAATTTCTTGAAGTGTTGGATCACTAACACCTGTTTGTGAAAGAGATCCTTTATCCATGCATATAGCAGTTTTTGTCACCCTTTCAATAAGTCTTTGAACTTGCTGCTTCTGATCTTCAATCCTTTTTTCAATAGCTTTTTTGGCTTCTTCCTGATATTTGATCAAATTTTGCTTCATGAGCATGTTATCATACTCATTTTGCCTCCTAAATAAATCCAAATTACTCTGATGCCTCATTTCACAATCAAAAACCTGTTGCTTAGCTTTCCTCCTTACCAGGCTAAGTGCTTGAGACACGAAAAAGCCGATGCTCTGCTCTCTCATTTCTCTTCGATGAAGAATTAACTCACTCTCTTCATTTGTGAGATCATTAAAGTCAATTAAAAGAGTTAAAAGAACAGCCGCACCAGGGTTGTCCTCATATAATCCTAGAACAAAATCTTTGAACTTCTTCATATCGAATGTGGGTTTCTTTTCAGCAATAGTAAAAATTCTGAAAAGAACATCAGCATCAATATCTGTAATAAGCTCGTCATCATATGATTCTTCAATAACTCCAGCTACGTTCTTGAAATCTTCAACAGTTTCACACTCCTGATCGAGATGTTGAACTAATATGCCAATAGGATCGTATTTAGGTCTCACCTTGATCCCATTTTGTCTGCAAACTCCAAGGGCATATCTCTCTAAATCGGCAACATCCCAATCCCTGGCCAACTGGAGCAGTTCAAAAGCATTTTGGGGAGAAATAGAGTAACTTTGCTGTTGACAGGCTGAAATAAATGCCGAAAATGTTTCCTCAGAAACCTTCTCGTTAAATACCAATTGGCCTGGATTCCTTACGTAAAGATCCGCAAATTTTTTAGAGCAAGTAGAAAAAATTTCGGCATTTATACGGTATTTAGTATCACCGAAAACAAGAATATATGTCGTCTTTCGAGATTTATGTGTTTTTGAAGAGCGCATAGTTGAATTGAAAACCGCCTTAAATTGATATAAAAACGGTTTACCGTTTAAGACACTTTTTGTAAATTTACATATCGGTTTGTTCATTATCACACTATTTAAAGAGAAGAAACAGTGATAAACAGTTATTTATTGTGTATATGGAAATAGAAAAAGACTCATATTTTTTGAATGGGGGTTCACTTGTAGTGTCTTATACAATTTTTGATCATTCATTAACAAATAATAATTCATTTACTAATAGGATCTCTTATCAATTACAATTCTCTTCATTGCAATGCTGATATGGCTCTCATAGATACAACATCAGTAATAACATTAGAGAAATCTCCAATAAAGATCATATGAAGAAACATTGAGAATGACATATGGGAGGACAGTCGATCAAACAATGAAAGAGGCTCCAAAAGAGACTATCCCAATATAATATGCGGAATTTATATGTACTATTTAAATGACTAATATGAGAGAGAGATTGGTTTTGTTTTTGCTTTAGTAAATCCTGTTATATTTCTACAAATACCATGTGATTGAAGGTAAAAAAATTATTGGTGGAATGAAAGCTGAATAATAGATCAAGGAAGGCTTTATAAGGATACAAATACCAAAATTTTCCACTGTTTCATAAGATCATCAAAACAATCTGTGGCGCAGCTTCTTGATATTGTTATCCTTGTTAATATAATAATATATAGTATGATATTATAGTCATATTGATCCAGTCAATAAGTGTCACTTTGTACCTCATTCTCTTACCATATATTTATTAACCTAATTCTATACGGGGTCTTTTGCTTTTAATCAACATTTTTGTTGGAAGTTCAAGACTTGGTTCACATTGGGGAACAACTGATGTACAAAGAAAAGACTCATTTCGTAGTTCATGTTGTGATATCGCATAATGATTTGTTGTGAAAAGCCCAAGCTCGCATTTATATTGGCTTTCTGAAGATAATTGATGACACTTCACAGGAATCTGCATCTTTGAGAGATAGGAAACCAAATACTCCCATTCCCTGCTGATAATTTCATGATCATCGAAATCATCAGACATATTTAGGCCAAAATCGCGCTTATCCATGTTTTTTGATTTGATTCGTTGATAGAATTTCATCAATTGTTGTAAAGATGATGGATGACTCTGAATATAACTTCTAATTCGTTTTTCAACCAACCTATTCGGTATAAATTTAATGTAATCATGTTCTAAAATAGTTTCTAATTGATTTTCAGTGAGAAGATCATATGATTTCGTTAAGCTGAACAGAATAAATGTTTTTGCGCAAAAATCTGCACTTGAAAAAGAGAATTTTTGCACACAAATCATTGATTGTTCAACTAGAAAGAGAAAAGGAACTGTGATTCCCAACAAACCAGGAATAACAAAATTATGTCCAATAATATGAAAAAATTCAACATTTTCTTCACTTATTTCAAGTTTTTCACCCTCTATGTATCGACAAAACTCGTCAAAAAAAGCTTTCTGACAATCAACATGAATCTCAACTTTCAGGGAAGCGGAATAAAACAGTCTGTACTTAATGGAGTTCTCCATCAACCCCAACCGATCACATTTATACTCCCCAAAGTTCGTTTTTATTGTCACATACCCAGACCCAATCTGGGCAGGTTGGGGAGACGATATGACAATCATTTTTCTACTGTAGCTTTTCAATACCCTAATCCGTTTGATCAATGTATAAACCTATGAAATATTTGTTGTTTTTTCTGATGTATTTATAAGAAACCTGCATAAAAATATCACTTCACTTTTATGCCAGCAGGAAGAGCTTGTTCCAAACACAATGGTCGCTGTGTCAAGTGTGGTGGTTCCCATGGTCCATATACTGCAACAGTCTGCAGCAGATGCTCAGGCCCATGCATGGTTTGCGGAACATCATCATCTAGCTCTGCTTATCTTTGCAGCAGCTGCAACAGTTCAATTCCATCTGGAAGATGTGCTAAATGCGGTGGCTCAGTTTAAAAAGTAAATCAAAATTCAAATTTTAATATTTGGTAATTTGTTCAAGCATCTCCACAGTATCCAAGCATATAGCCTTTTTGAACATGTGGGGGAGATAAATGGGCGCTGAAAAGAGAATATTTTATCAATCAAGTCCAAAGATCTTTCAAATTCCTCTGGATTCCTGATTAGAATTGATTTTGGAATTTTTTCTGATGAATACTCAATACCAATATCAAAAACGATGTTTTTGTTATATAATGGATAGGGAGGGAGAGAATATGGCTCTGAATTGCCTAAAAAATAATCAATATTCTGCATTTCAATGGTGGTTCCTAAAGATTCAATATCATCTTTGCTGATCTCAGAATTGCTAAGAATTTCGGTGAGCATTTTTATCGTTTTCTTCTCAATATTGGAGAATTCATATAATAACAACCAGTTATTTGATAATAAAATGATTTTCCTAATTGAAATTATTCTTTTCAAAATTGATTCAATCGCGGAATTGTCTCCATTAAATTTTTCAAGGATAAATTTAATTTCACGGGAGATCCCATTAGAAAACCCTGAAGAGATTCTTTTTGGATATGAATCAGAATTTGAAGTACAATTGTCTTTCATATAATAATCGAATCTAATTGTTGAAAACACATATATAGATATTTCCATCAGAGCAACAGCTATTTCATTTTCTGAATATTCATTAAAAGTACAAGGATCGAATATACATGTATCAAACTCATCAAATGATCTAATCAAATCATTTGGATGAGTATGTGATGGAGAAAAATTGTTTATCACAAGGGGGGGTTTTGTTTGATACCAATTCTTAAAAAGCTCCTCTAATGCGATGGTTTTAAGAAAAGAAAGATTCGGAAAGAGTTCAATATATCTGTACTCATCATATATGAAATGAATAAAAAGTTCTGGTACAAATTTAGCACAAAACCGAGAGAAATCATTCGCTTTTTCCCTAGATGCTTCAAAGTAATTATTCATCTCCTTAAATAAAAGAAAAGATACTCTAGAATTCTTGGTAAGAGTGTAAAAATGAAGATATATTTCTTTTCGAGACATTGATCCATAACTATGAAGAAAACAAGAAATCATATCAAAAACATCGTATTTGCCATTGATAACTAGGGGCTGATCCGGAAATTCAATTTTTTCCCTGATACTGGTAATTGAATGGAAAAACTTGCTTATAAACCATATTTTTGAGATTTTCTCAAGATTCTCCGTAGTAAAATCATCCACATTTGCATGTAAGTATTTCTCATTCTCTGTTATCCGTTCTTTAGAAATACTAATCTGATTTTTTATGTACCGAGAAATTGATTCATTTTCATCATAATCGCCCGAATTTAGTATTTCCTTCTTGATCTTTATTTCCAAAATGAGCTCTTGCGCTTTTTCAAGCACATTTTTTCCAATCTTAAAGCTATTATCTTTTTCTTCCATTAATTAACTCTATTAATATTATTCTAACCATTTAAAACTTATTTATTTCTGTTTGTTTTTCCAAAAAGGAGGGCGGTTATATTCATAATGGCTGATCCCTCTTTTTCATTCCAAGAACAAGCGCCAAATGCCATCAAAAAGCTGGAGAAGTGCTTTAGTGATGATAAAAGTATTCCTGAAATATTTTCACAATTGGCTTCACTTTCTTCGAAGGAACCAAAAAATTATTATTCTGCTACAAATACTTCAGATATATTTACCGTTTCTTCGCTTAAACCATTTCCAAATCCTCTTGATTTACATTATGCGTCATCTACTAACCATTTTTATATTGGACATTTTCCAGAAATCGATCGATTCTACGCTCTAGTGGATACAAAGATTTTTATTTGGGAACCAATTGGTTCATGTATGACAGATGCTTTCCAAGATAATGAAGTTATTTTATCTGCATGCATTATTAAGGCAAATCATAAACTATTTGAACCGAATGTCACACATTTTTTGGCAATATCTTCTTGTACTTTGATTAAACTCTTTCCATATATTGACCAAAAGTTCGATTTTACTCGATTCTATTCAAAAGAAACCAGTTTTACTCCATTTTCGATGTCTGCTGGATATGGGCATGAACTTTTAATCGGAAGCCAAAATGGTGATATATATAAGTTAAATTTTGTGGAATCTTCTGGATTATCATTCACAAGCATTTTTTCAAATAATGATAACCCTCTTCGAATTGAAGTAGAACTTTCGAATGCAACATCAGGAATAATTGATGCCCTTATTCCTAACTTTTTAAAGTTTTCGAAGCATTCAATATCGAAAATTGTATATGAACCTTCATCACACCATGTTGCTTCTCTTAATGATGATAGTTGCATATCATTTTATAGCACGTCAGAGGATTCATTTACATATTTATCTTCTTTTTCTGCTCCTTCAAGTGTTGTTTTTATTGGAATATCCCCTGTGCCCGTTTCTGATTCATCATATATTAGATTTGTTGCATTCGATACAATGGGAAATAGATACTTTTTTGGCCATGGGAAATCTATTTTCGGAATGAAATCAACCATTACTCTTCAAGCTAAGCGACCCCCACCAAAGGAATTAAAAGGACTTAAGATTTTTGCAGCATCATATAATCTTGGATATAGCACCTTCTCTTGTGATGATGGGTTACTAGTTGTAATACGATCCGTAAGTGTGAAAGATGGTGAAACATATGAAATCTTATCCACACAGAAAACATATGGATCTGGTTTTGTTATAAGCATTCCTCAGAAGAATCATGTACTCACAACCAATTATTCTGTTTTCAAAGATCCCCAAATGTGGCAACATATTTTTGAGGGTCAAATAGGGTATCTTATTAACAGTTCAGGGATATGCTCAATTAATTATTCTCTTCCATTTTGTACATTGAAAAGGTGTATTTTTGAATCAAAAGGAGAGATTGACAAATCAATTGGCCAGGTTTTTTACCAAACAGCCAGTAATAATGAGTGTATATTGTCATCATTACTAATAAGATCTTTGTATCCAGAGATTAAAACCCCAGTTAATCAAATTGCTACAATTTATTCTAATTTAATCAAAGGGAATGATAATCCCCCAATAATTGAATCATATTACCAAATTGTGGCAAGGATGATATGTTTAGTTTGGAATTCTATAATTTTTATTCCTTCTATAAAGAATCCAAATTATTACAATGTTAACCCTGCAATAGATTTGCTTCCTAAAGATTATATCGTTCGCCTTAACAGTATTATTTCTCAAATACAAGAGGTACTATCATCAAATTATTTTAATGAAATTTCTTTTCTGGAAATTTCTAATTTAGCGGAGTTAAAAGTTATACTTGATTATGTGATTGAGATTGTCAGATTTTTCCAAATTATTGGAACACAAAGTTCGATTCTTATTACCCAAGCGTTAGAAGGACTCAATAATAGTGAACAAGATATTCTAAAAAGTTATTCGATCGGGGATTTCAAAGAGAAGGATAATTATTTGAACTCATTGATGGAGTTTTCTCGAAATTTAATACGAATTCTGTCAAAAACGAAGGAATCCGCATATTTCTCATCACAACTTAGCAATGAATGCCCTCGTATCCTGAGAATTAATGAAAGTTTAATAATCGAAGCGGAAAATTCTCTTTCTTTAGCATTTTCTTTGCCCTCAGATTCACGTCGACAGATAGTCCTAAAATCTGTCAATACATTCATGTCCTCTTCACAATATGAGTTTGACATCCAAAAGGTTTGCAATTCTCTCACAATTCTTGGCTACCCTGCCCAGGCGGTCCAAATTGCAATCTCAAAGTCTAAAACTTTGGATCCACACCAAAATGCTCTCAAATGGTTCAGATCAGGGTGCGATACCTCAGATATCCAAGGAACTACTGCATTCAATCGTGTTTATTCGATTTATGAGGCAGCATTCGCTGCCATTTTAACTGAACAAGGATATAGTGAGGCATTAAATTCCAATGATGAATTATTCCACTATTCCATTTATCAAAAGCTTCTTGATTCACACGAAGTTCAAAAACTAATATCTATCAAATCTCCTTATATTCAAGGATTTTTAAAGGAAAATGCAAGGGCTTATCTATGGCAACAACTTGAAAAATGTAATAAGAAACATGAAGCTGTTCAAGAATTGATGTCTTTAGCATCAGATTCGTTGAACGTTTCTTTTGAAGAGAGAATTGCATGGTTATCCAAGGCACTTGAAATAATTTCTACTGATGAACAACTTGCTTTGCATAAAGAGATCAAAGTTAGGCTTCAATGTGCAATTATTCAAAGAGATATCTTCAATGAAACAGGAAAGATTGAAAGCCCATTGTTACCACTTGAAACATTATTGCAGGAATCAATGTCTTCAAAATTGTATCATTATTCATTATCTATTATTGGAATTAAAGCATATCCTAATGAAGACCTCCGCAAACAGAAATTATCAAAGATATGGGAGCAACTATTGTGCAGTATATCATCTCTTTCTCCAAAAGAAATGTCTGAAAAAGTCTGTGCAACAATATCTAAGCTCCCAATCGATTCTCCAGCTCTCTCACTCAGAAACCTGATACCTATCTTTGAAGATGCCAGAGTTCAGTTTAATCTATCACCAATATGGGTTCCAGAGACTCTCACATTGTGCGGTATTTCTGGATCAATGATATTCAGAGTTTATAATGAAATGTTAAACGAACTTGAATTACCTAAGCATTTGAAATATGATAATATTTATTCAATGCTTTGGCTTTTGTCCTTTAGATATAAAGGAAATTACTTGAGCATTAGGAACATTGTTACAGAATGCATTGCTGACCAGTCTTATAAGTATCGCAATGAAGTTGTATCATTGGATAACCAGATTCAACAAATAGAATAAATTTTTCTTATTATTTGATTTTTTAGACGTTAATAATGGAAACTAAACAGAAAGAGCCTTTTTTAAAACATAAAGAAGTCGCTTTTCGTCAAGATTTTTTACTTTTCGACAATTCTATGAATGAGTCTGTTCAATATTTTTACCATCTTAGGATTCCAAAAACAAAAATTACAGATCCAATTATGAACCAAACAGCTCCTTCTGTTGCACCATTAAATAATATAGGCCAAGTTTTAAGGCCCAGCATCCCAAAAGCAGAACCAAATGGCCGCAGAGGCATGCTTCAAAAGACAATTGTTGAGAATGCAGCAAAATTAACTCAAAATGAGGTAGAAATACCGCAAAATATAGAAAAAATCCCAGAGAAGCCAAACGAAGACATAAAACAGCGGCCACAGGCTAGAATTGTGAGAGAAGTTGTTCCTCCAAGATCCTTGAATGATTATTGGATAAAACACATTGATAATGGCGAATCAGTGAAATTTTTATTCTCATATATGCAAAAAGGCTCACCATCATATGTTTATAAGGAGCATCCTAGTGGCAATACATTGCTTACTGCGACAATGGACATGAAGACTAATTGTATTTCGATTAACCAAAACGAGGAAACCATAGCTCTTATTCGATATGATTCACAAAATCAAATTTGGTTTTCAGGAACAGTTACACAAAAAGTTAACCAAGAAATTTGTGCCTTGGTGTTTAATACATCATTCACAGAAGAAGGACAACCAAAACTATTCGACATTATAGTTCCTTCTATTCATAAGCTTAAAGCTACAAATGGCACAGAGTTATTTGTTATTCCTTTTGAACAAACTTCTATTTTAAATATGAAAAGCTCTGCACAATTGAGAGAAGTTGTGAGTCTTAAGACAAGAATGCCACCAAATGAGGGAAATTCATTTGATTATACTTTTTCAGGAAAATTTATAGAAGCTAATAGAAACAATTTCATCCTATACCACGAGAAAAGCCCTGATAGGCATCTTTTAACCTTTGAAATCAACAACAACGGTGATTACGTTATATCTTACGGATATCCATTTACACCATTACAAGGATTTATTATATCGATCTGTTCCACTCTCAAATAATACAAATAAAATATTCTTAATCAAGTTTTCCAATCAATTTATTCAATAAGTCGTAAATTATTTTGTGTTGAAATCTCTCAATTTTCTGAAAAATATCGACGTTCTTTCAGATTTTTTGATAGTTCAAATATAAAAACAACACATATTCAAATGATCAATGAATTAATGATGAAAGCGGAATTGGAGTCCAAAGGTTTTGAGCTAATAAAGAAAATAGGACAGGGTGGATTTGCAAGTGTTTATTTAGTTAGGAACATAAAGTTTGGAATGGAATTTGCTGCCAAAGTGATATGGGGAGGAGAAGATCCAAAGAAGCGCTTTAATGACTTTACTAATGAGGTTGAGTTCTTAAAAAAGATGGACCATCCAAATATAATAAGAATTTATGAGTATTTCATTATGGATAATTTTTTTGTAATAATTCTTGAATACTGTCCATGCGGTTCTTTGCTTGAGGAAATTGAAAAGAACGGGGCTATATCAATTAGTAGATTTTCATCTATATCAACACAAATCATTAGTGCAATGAAATATATTCATACAAATAAAATTGCTCACCATGATATAAAGCCACAAAACATTCTCTTAGATTCAATCGGCAGACCAAAACTAGTGGATTTTGGGATGGGTGTTTTTGCAGACATCGAAGAGGGAAAAAAGAATTTTAATTGTTCAAAAGCATATGCACCACCTGAAATTCATATGAGGCAAGTCCACGATCCAATGATGGCTGATATATGGTCATTGGCAGTTATTTTTGCTTATTCCCTTTCAGGATCTATGCCATATACACTTGAATCAGAATCAAAAATTGTTGAAGCAGTGTGTAATGGATTGATATACATAGACAAATCAATACCAATTCCTATAAAAGAAATCCTCAATCGCATGCTCAGAATCAAACCCGACACAAGACCCACTATTTTTGAAGTTGAAAAGCTCTTTGAGGAAACCAGATTAATGAATCCTCTTGAGTCACTCAAGAATTCAAAACCAGGACTTCGCAGATCCTTCTTCTCTGATAGTTTTACTAGGATAAAGAGTAAGAAAACATACAAACTCGGTTCTCAGATCTTGATTCCGAGGATAACAAGCCTTATTATTTAAATACTGTTTTTATGGAAGTTTATACTACGCGACAAGTATTTAGTTCTAATATTGCAATATCTCATTGCGCATTTTTGAACATTGTAAGCAATATTAACATGGGTGGTGCGTTGTCTGTTTCTGGGATTTCCGTAATTTTTAATTTGAAATTGTCTTCGTTTCAAAATTGCAGTTCATCAAGTTATTCATGTGGTTCAATCTATTCTAGCTGTTATTCTGCAACTATTAGCAAAATTTGTGTCTATAATTCGCAATCTCTTGAGTATTGCAGTGCATTATGGACTCAGTGTAATTTAAATGTTTTAGAAGAGAGTTCATTGGATTATTGCGGACAAGCAGGTACTAGAATTTGCGCTTGGGGTCAATCTGCAGGGGATTGCTATGTGAGTTATTTGAATAATTCGAGATTCTATGCCACTGAAAGAGAATCAGCCGGACATTTTAGTAGTAGCCCTCCAAAAACGGAAATTAAGTTTTCATACTTCATATCATGTAGCGGACCATACGTTCTAGGCCCATACAGTCCAATTTCCAACCATTATAACTGCATCTTTGCAAAAAATACTCCAAGTGTTTCTTTAATAGTTGTATGGGAAGGGAATCATTATCTTAATCAGTTTTTATTTATTCAGAACATCCAAACTATATCTTCATCTGGCCATGCAAGTTATTACATTGGATTTATTAATTGCATTGGAGATCAAGCATTTGTAGGTGTTCAAAATTCACTACAAGGATCAATATTCAAACCCCAAATTGTTACAGAATATCCACTTTCCCTCTATAAATGCTCAATTGATATGTCATTACCCAAAGGGAACAACCGGAGTATTCCTAGTCTCACATTCATTCTCTATCTTCTTTTTATTTCATTAACTTTTATATGACCTCACAGTCTTTTCATACAAATACATCATATCTCAATTTTTTTTAACAGTTCTTTTTCTGATGACTGTTTTTGGTTCTCGACAAGTGTTTACCACTAATAATAATATCTCTTTTTGTACTTTTTTATATATTATTAGCAATATCAATCAGGGTGGGGCAATAAGCATTTCAGGTAATTCTGTGGTTTTTGAGTTGAAATTTTCGAAGTTTCACCATTGTAGTTCTATGAGTTATTCATGTGGATCCCTTTATTGTCTATGCCACTATGTTATTATTTCCAAAGTTTGTTTTTATGATTCACAAAGCCAAAATTTATGTAGTGTCATGTTGTCTCAAGCATCATTTAATTTTCTTAATGAAAGCTCAATGGATTTTTGTGGCCAAAATGGCACAAAAAGCTGTGCCTGGCGCCAATCGGCAGGACAGTGTTATATCGATTCATTGAATTGCACAAGATGTTATGGAATTGATAGAGAATCCGCAGGCCACTTTAGTTACAACCCACCAAAGACCGAAATGAAGTTATCATTCTTCGGCTCATGCGGAGGTGTATATGTGCTTGGTCCATACAGCCCAATTTCTAACCATTATGACTGTATTTTTTACAACAACACACCAAGTATTGCTCTTTTTGTTGTATGGGGCGGTAACCATTATATAAATCACTTTCTATTCATTCAAAACATCAAAACAATATCTTCAACTGGCCACGCAAACTCTATCATTGGGTTTATTAAATGCATCGGTGACCAACCATTTGTAGGCGTCCAAAATTCACTAGAAGGATCTACATTCACTAACCAAATTGTTACAGAATACCAATTATATCTCCACAAATGCTATCATGAGATGTCAATCCCAATGTATCTTCCCAGAAACCCGGGTTTTTTATTGGTGCTTTTTAACTTTTGTTTATGCAGATTTTCGTAAAGTTAAACCGTTTCTACAAGTTTTTAATGGGTCTTTTTGGTAGGAAAAAAGAGAAATCCAGAACATTGCCACTTAGTGTTAGTGAGCTAGATACTGTTTCGAAGCTGTTTCCAGCAGATGAGATTCCGATTCACCTTGCATTTCGAAGTGATATTAGAATTAGCAAACAAACAAAAAGAGATTGTATTATTGGGTTATCTAGGCATTGGATATATTGTATAGACAAAAAGAAAAATAATTTTTATGTATATTCTCAGGTACATATATCTGATGTTGTTCTAATTGCATCTAATTCGACGGAATTTGTTGTTGTAAAGACAAAAACAACAAATTTAACTGTAACCGCTCCAGAATGTCTCCAGTTTGCTCAGTTTCTATATCGAAACCATGCTTTATCTTTCTCAACTCTATCACTAGAGGATTCTTGCGAAGTTAGAGCCACTGATTTATCATGTTTCCCACAGATTGACATTGAGCTTTCACCCTCACAAAGGTTTCAATTTACATATTTTGCATGCTGCTCTTTACATCAAATGAAATATAATCACGAAGTAGTTCGATATTTTCATAATCTCATTCTTTCTAAGAATGCAATTGTTGATATTTCACAGCTTCCTTTGGATTTTGTCACTCGAGCAGCAAAAAGTGATTTGGTACCGATATTTGAGTCTTTCAAACTAATGAAATTTGTATGTGGGATTGCTTGCAGTAATATCAACAGACCAGAAGCATTAAAGGTTTTTGCACCATTTTTGACAACAGGTGATAATATTCAAATTATTCATTTCGAAAAATGCAACATCCAAGAAGGCCTTGTTGAATTACTTGATTGCGTAAAAGCAAATCCAATTTTGCAAGTATCATATTGGAATTTGAGTAATAATCCTCTAAAAAATTTATCTCTGCTACCTGAAATCCTAACATATTCTCAGAATCCTGTTTTATATCTGAATTTGTCTTTTTGTGGAGTTACTAATCAGATAAGTGCTGCTTTGTTTTCTTCACTTATTGCTAATCGAAATCTATGGACAATATCTCATTTGATATTGGCAGGAATCCAATTGAGTTCAAAAGAAGCATTGGCAAAATTTGGAGAGTATTTAAGAATCATTACCACATCGCCAAATGTGTGTTATCTTGAGACACTGGATTTAAGCAGTATGGCTGTTGGGTTTGAAGCCGTAATGGAGTTAATACTAAAGCATGATGTTCCGTTAAAGAGATTATACATCAATAATACTACCTTTACCCAGACAGGTGTTAATCAAATATTATCATATATTCGTTCATCTCAGAATTTAATAGAATTAGATGTAAGCTCCACTAATTTTAACCCAGAGTTTTTGGCAACATTAGTGAGCACAATCTCATCAAATGCTGCAATTACCGAATTTTCTCTTCACTTGAACAATCTCAAGCTCTCTACCACAGGACTACTTCCATTATTTAGATCATTTTTAAGCAGTAATTTATCCAAATGGAAATGCCTCACTTTTGATGATAATAATATGGTATTGGATGACCTCAGAGATCTCATCCCATTGTTTATTAGAATGTCAAATCTCGAAGAAGTGTCATTATCAAAGAATTTTAGCTCTTCAATGATTGGTATTGGGGAAACATTACCAAAACTTTTGAAAATCCCCAAAATTAACACTATTAGAATCACTGGCGGAATTAAATCTAAGAGACTTGGTGCAGAACTCTTTCAATTTTTGGAAAAAGTTTCTACTCTTCCCAATATTAGGATAATAGATATAAGCAATAACGATATTGGAGATTCCGGTGTTCCATATTTATCCCAAATTCTCCATCTTTCACCAAATCTCGAGACCTTTTTAGTAGATGGAAATGGATTTAGATCAATTGAGTGTTTATCATCATTAGTTGAAGCTGCCAACACAAATACAAGTATTATCACAATGAATTTTCCTGTTCAAGATGCTCAAGAAATAGTGAAAAATGCCCAAGGACATGATCGTGATGTATCTGCACGCCGACTCGGTGATTTACAGATATCTCTTCTGCAAAGGGTTATAGCCAATCGAACAAGAAAACATCTTCCGCATGATTTGCCTTTTGCAGTTCCTCCCGAAATCCAAGCACTAATTAAAGGAATATCAAGGACTGCTCATTCAGTGTTTAGAGGAACAAATAAAAAACGTCACAGCTACGTCACAGAGTTCTTTGGTATTCCATTTCCTTTTCAGTTTTCTGGAGATAGTGTTCCATATGATGAATGTCTCGAAGAGATTCCTGGATCTTTATCCGAGTATTATGGAGGAGTTCCAATGAACAGATACTATAATGAGAAGAATCTTGATTTTTCGACTTTATGTTTTACAACAATGAACCCAGCTTTACATTCATTGCTCAACCCTCAGCCTGTTTCGAAAGAACCAGAAAGTTTCCAAATGCCAAATCCAATTGGAAACAAAGACCAATTTGATGAGCCCGAAGAAGAGCATGGATCTGACAGCCCTGAAGTTGACGATAAGATCGAGGAATTCATTTTGCAAACAAGAAGAAATTCTCCTATTGTTTCCAAACCTCAACCAACTGATATCGATACCATTAGGGATCCCACCCAACTAGGAATTCCTCCACTCCGAAAGAAGATTATTTATTCTGATGAATCAGATTCGGAAGAGCAAAAGCCTCAACAAAACTTAGCAATGTCTCCAATGCAAGCCCAACATTCAATACAAGAAGCCAAGCCTTCTCAGATTATCGCTAATGATATACCTAGTGAAGCTTCATCACTATTTTTATCTTATGCCTCAAATGAATCCCAATCAAGAATCAAGGCTCCTCCACCATTGCCACCTAAAAGGAAGAAATCTGAGGCATCATTGATGCTGTCAGCTGATGAACATTCAAAACCAGATGTAAAAGTTGAAGAGGCTAAAAAGCCACTCCCAATTCCAAAACCCCAGGAAATCAAGATTCCAGATCCTCCTGCAAGTGAGAGTTCCCAAATAGAAATACCATCTGATGATGATTTTGAATGGTTCCAAGATCGTCCAAAAATGTATTCTCCCAATGATCTCCTTAGTTTCATTGATGGACAAATAGGAGATAATAAATCTCCCCAATCGAAACCACCAAAATCAAGGATTCCTGCACCAAAAATTAGAAAATAGTTTTTTAAACATATAGCGAATATTTTACACATTTTAAGCTTTAGGAAGATTTTCTAGATCTGCATTTCCCTCGTGCCATATCCCTGTCCAAACATGGCCTTCAGAATCAGTGAACACTCCAGATCCTTCCATTTTCCCATTTTCCCAATTTCCATCATAAACAGATTTATCAGCCCATGTATAAGTCCCATGCCCATGCATAAGGCCATTTCTCCACTCACCACGGTATACAGATCCTTCAAATGAAAAATAACAGCCAAAGCCGTGATACATATCTTCAACGAAATGCCCATCATAAGTGGAACCACCATCAGTATAAATTCCAACACCATGTCTTTTCATAATACCATCAAAGCGTTGCCACTGGCCCTCATACTTAGAATGAGAATCTTTATGAATAAAAACACCTTCGCCAGCTGATGGAGGAGCTGTATCAAGTTCAAAAGCTGGTCCCTTGCCTTTTGGCCCCTTTTTTACTGGAGGAGGGACTGTGGAAGTGTTTGTTGGTTTCGGTGGCATTGTAACGTATAAAATAATCGTTTTGTAAATAACTTTACGTCGATAAAGGTGACATTTCTTCAGTTTTCAGTGGTATTCTTTCTGGGGAACCAGAGTTTTTCATTAATTGAACAAGATATGATATTGACTCATCTTTGAGGCAATCATTAATATAGTTTTCTTCTATTTCTCTTTCTCTTTGGGTTTCTAAGTCTTCAGTTTTATCCACATCTCTCCTTACTTCAGATTTTTGCATGCTTCTGAGGTTTCCTGTTTTAACAAGAACATCTTCTCCTTTCACTGTTCTTCCCTGGAATGGCCTAGATACAATCACTGGTTGAGAATTAACAATTGCCTTATAATTCTCAGCAACATACTGGGCAGTTTTAAGACCTTCTGCTAATTGATTATATGTTCTTTTTTCCAACGCCAATCTATCATCTTCATACTGTTGCCATATTTCACATTGTTTTTCTTGGATATCAAGACTTCTTTCTCTCATTTTTGATAGTTTTTGTTCAATTCTAACTTTATCATTGTGTAATGGTTTAATTTTTTCATCTTGAAGCTGCTGCTTGAGATCAGACCATACTGATCCTTTCTTCAATTTCTGATAGTTCCTAATCATGAGTTCCTTAATTCTATCGGTGGGTTTACATTCTTCGGGATTAAGAGGAGGAAAGGCGGACAATAGAAGGTACAATCTGGCTCTAAAATCTAGTTTATACGATGTTCCTGGTGGTGGAAGATTATTCCTATCTAAAAGCCATTCTTTATTCTCATTGGTAACTTGTATTGCTGGAGCAATAAGAGGATGTCCTTCCAGTGGCTTGTCTGCATCAATAATTATACATTTATCATATTTAATTCCAAGACGCTCTTCTTCTTGTCTCCACCATCTAACAATGGTCCTCTGAATATTTGAACTAGATTTAAGGGATCTCCACAATAATGCAGAAGATATAAATGAAGAAAACCTCATCAAATCAAGAAAGAGCCCAACAAAACCATACCTTATAAGCGGAGCTGCATTTTCTGCACAGTCTAGAAGCATAAAAACAAATCTTTGATCAATACTTTCAAGTTTGTATTTGGCTATTGATCTGGCGCAATCAATACTAGATATTACAACTTCAGCTGATGGATGTACAAAACATTGTTTCAGTAAATCAATACCATTATTTTCACAAAAGAAGTTCACCATTTCAGAATTATTTTGGATTACAGAAGCCAATAATGACAAAATTAGACTAAGAATTTGGGGATTTGATTGTGGAATAGATAACAAGGTTTTAATAAATTCATGAGTTGAGAATATTGTGGAAAACTCAAGAGATAACAGAAGAGCAAAGAAAAGTGTTTGATCACTAGGTGAATTTGTCATGATTGATATAAGAATTTCATACCCACCTGACTCTTTAAAGTGATTGACATCATATACATATGCTCTAAGAAGTTGAAGTGCTTGTAGATTTAAGCTATACTGACTCTCAGCAAGATATTTATTAATATCCCCTTTTAGAATAGATATCTGATGAATAATAAATTCAGTCTGAGCATTTGGTAAAATACACTTTTGATTTAGAGCGAGTAGAAGATCCTGTGAAAGCAAAATTAGTTCTACATCAACTTGTTCATGAGTTAGCCTAACTTTCCGAGTTTTATTAGAATATGTAATAGTAGCTGCTATATCCAAAGGAAGTTGAGTGATAGTTTGCAATAAATCAAATAGTTTTGCTAAAATAAACTGATCCAAAGCATCATTATCAATATGATGAAAACAAAGAATAATAATACCAAGAATTTCGTTTCGAATACGCTTTTGAACATTTTTAAAAGATAAAAAGAATGATTCGACAAAAAGATTCCAAAGACTACTCATATATGTTGCTGATGTGCAAATTGCCATTGCATCAGAACTTTCTTGTATAAATGAATCGAAAAACAAGAGAGCATGACAAAATACTCTATGTGGACATGCAATTGACGATCCTTCATCATCTTCCTGGCTTCCATTATTTCGAAATTCAGAATATGTTGTCACAAATGATAGCACATTATTTACAAATGTTGAAGGAATATGTGATGCTTGACCTCGTTTAACAAACTCAAACAGACATTTAAAGCATAGAGTCAACAGATCGCTAATTGATGGATCAACTGGCAGTGCTTCAAGAAGTTCAATAAAAGTTGAACAAAATTCACCAATCACTTGAGGCACATTGAGCTGAGATGGGATTAGAGAGTATAACGCATTATCATCTGTTTGGGGGAAAAATGTTCTGAATGTAGAATTCTCGCATGTACACATTGGTCCACAATGTATTGAAAACCAATATAAAGCTTTTGCCGCCTCTATCTGTAAATCTGGGTAAGGAAGCTTGATAATTGGACACAATGATGCAAAAAAGCCTCCAATATATGGAAAACATCTTCTATCATCACCATTGCTAATTTTCCGAAAAGGAACAACAGATAACGATATAATTTGTTTCAAAAATGGAATCAAAGATGAATTCCCATTTGACAGCTGCTTGAATAAGTTTGATGTCAAATCCTGAAGTTGCTCCAAATCAGTAACAAAAAATCCTGCTTTGTTTTCTTTAATTAATTGCTCTAAAACAACAGTTTGCCATGATACAAGTCCTTCTTGTTGATTTAAGCAAAACAATTCACGGATTTTTTGTCCATGTTGACTCATATATGTTATTGATGTTTCATTAGGTAAAGGATTGCAAAAAGAAAAACCAGGTGGTGGCGATTTTCTTCTCCCTTGAATCATTTAATAACGTATCAACGATAATATAAATTCTATTTTACATAATCACACCTTGCTTTGACGAAAAACACCTGCCCTTCCTTATTTGATACAGATGTTTGCTCAAGATCTGACACATTTTCGCAGCTAATGATGACTGATATTAATTCTCCAAAGTCTTGCCTATATACTCTTGGACTATCTGTTTTGTCCAGAGGATATATTTCTGATGTTGCAGATGCAATCAATTTGTTGGAAGTATGTGTTGTAATTGCATAACCAAAACGAAGGAGAACTCTTTCATTTCCATAGCCAGTGCGAAGCAAAAACGGCCTGCATGTTAAATGAGACCATTCAACAAAGAGTGTGGTGTTTTGTGATTTGAACTCGGATAAAAAACCATAGTGAACAAATTTCATTAATGAAGGAGTAATTTGATGGAAAGAAATCGGGGGCTTAAAGCAATTTCCACTTTCTATCTCTTCAAGTGGGGGTCTTGAGAAAAACTGGCTTTTGTAATTTTGTATTCCTTTCCCAAATGCCCATATTGTTGAATTGATATTATCACGAACGCATTTACCAAATCTCATTGAGCCAGCATAGTCTTTATGATTGTATATTCTGTTGCAATCAGATAAAAAGCCAAAAATTCTCTTCATGAAGCCTCTGCTAATAACAACACCTGCCCCACCTTGCGGAAAAGCCAAACACTGCTGGGAATGGTTCTTCCCGAACACGATATCTGGCCATGCACAGTAAAAACGACCAAAAACCAAAGGTTCTGATGGATCGAATTGGGATATCAGTTTAAATAGATTTTTCTTGCTCAAGTACGTATCATCATCACCAAAAACATACCATTTATGAGTATCATTTCTCATATATGTGTCAATCATCGCCTCCAAAAACCGTGGCTGTGCTCTTTGCCACCCATTTGGAAACCAAATATGCTTTGAACGATCTCCGAGTTGAATATACTTCACATTCTGGGATTGAGGATAATTTCGTGGTAAAAAATCTACATATATATTGATTTCTGGGAACTGTTTCATCCAGGTCTCCAAACCTGCATATATTCTCGTGTTAACCATTTCTCTTCCTGACCAAACATTAATAGATACATGTATCAAAAAATGTATCATAATGAAAACAATCCAAAACTGAATGATCATATCAAATTGAAAAAAGTAATTTCAGAACTGTATGGGAATTGATCTTTGGCTCTTTTACAATTAACTCACAAAACTTTGATAAAGGCAAAAAAGAATTCAAAGAAGAATCCCCTTTTTGTTTGAATATTCAGAGAATTTTTTTAAAGAATTCTAACAATTTTCATTGAATTTGGGACCAAATAATCAATGGCAACCTCATTTTTTGATTCGCTTATATGATGCAAGGACATCTATTTATCATATATGTATCTTGCTTGATGATTAGTGTTATGGTTTTTCATTTGCCCAATAGTGAGCATGGGGAGGCTAGGAATTTGAGAGTTGTATCCACAAATTGCATCTCAACCAATATAACCTCAGGTAGATCTGCTTATACTATTGAAACACTTTCAAATATTGTAGAGTGCGTGTTCTCAAGAGTTTCATCCTTCAGTGGACATGGAGGTGTTATTTATTTTAGTGCTGCCCCACAAATACAAATGGTTTTATGTTCATTTATATCGTGTGTTGCTACTGGTAGAGGGGGTGCATTATATTTATCTGATACAGCTGATCTTAAATTGTCATTCATTTGCGTTTTTCAATGCAAATCACCGTGGGGACAATTTATGTTTGCAACATCATCAAAATCAGGGCCAGTTCAACTCCATGAGCTTTCAGTATCAAAATGTGGTGACATAACCACAGGAGCTGATAGTTTGTACCTAAATGGTCATTCAACTCAAATACATACCTCATGTAATTATTCATATAATACTGTCAAGCAACAACCAGGTTTAAGAGTGGGAAATAGTGGGATTTCTATAAAGTATTTGAATATTGTTGAGAATATAGGAAGTGACGGAATCATCGCATTTGCATATGGTTCTGGTTCAATTAATTACACACAAGTTATTAGTAATAGTGCTCCTGATGGCCAAGGCCTATTAATATGTGGAAGCACTACAGGAGTTGTTTATTATTGGGATTCTTGCATTTTCATTGATAATAATAATGCATTGTTTTATTGTTATATCGCATCTCAATACATTCTAAATAGCTTTATTAATCACTCTTATACCCTTTCAAAAGGCCCAGTGTCATTCCTAACTAATAATTCATATTCGATTATTCCAACATATTTTTATTACTATTTCAATACTGTTTATTGTGTTGCCGAAAACCCAGTACCTTTACCAACTCCAGCTGAATCTCCCATTTCAACATTTGAGGCAACTCCAAAAATATCTCCTTTTGAAACCCCTAATCTGACACCCATTCAGTCAAATCAAGAAACTTTGCACCATACACCATATGTCACTTATGATCCAACTCTAAAAGAAACAATTAAGCCAACATTGGATCTCACTCATCAAGAAACACTTGAACCAACATTGGATCTCACTCATCAAGAAACACTTGAACCAACATTGGATCTCACTCATCAAGAAACACTTGAACCAACATTGGATTTCACCCATCAAGAAACACTTGAACCAACATTGGATTTCACCCATCAAGAAACACTTGAACCAACATTGGATTTCACTCATCAAGAAACAATCAAACCAACATTAGATTTCACCCATCAAGAAACACTTGAACCAACATTGGATCTCACTCATCAAGAAACAATCAAACCAACATTAGATTTCACCCATCAAGAAACACTTGAACCAACATTGGATCTCACTCATCAAGAAACACTTGAACCAACATTGGATTTCACTCATCAAGAAACAATCAAACCAACATTAGATTTCACCCATCAAGAAACACTTGAACCAACATTGGATCTCACTCATCAAGAAACACTTGAACCAACATTGGATATCACTTGCCAAGAAACAATTAAGCCAACATTAGATCTCACTCCTAAAGAAACAAACAATCCAACACTGGATCCCACTCAACAAGAAACACATGAACCAACATTGGATTTCACTCATCAAGAAACACTTGAACCAACATTAGATCTTACTCTAAAAGAAACACTTGAACCAACATTGGATCTCACTCATCAAGAAACACTTGAACCAACATTAGATCTTACTCTAAAAGAAACACTTGAACCAACATTGGATCTTACTCTAAAAGAAACAATCAAACCAACACTGGATCCCACTCCTAAAGAAACATTTGAACCAACGTTGAATCCCCCTCACTCTCAAACAATTGAACCAAGTGTATCATGTTCACCAATTCCAACTGATAAAGCATCAAACAATCATTTCACAAAATGGATAATAATCATCCTAGGTTCTAGTATTCTGATTTTAGTAATTCTATTATTAATCTTTGGATGTAAGTTAACTACAAAGGGTACAGAGTCATCTCAAGGAGGAGTGAAATATGAATTGAATACAAATTTACTTACAATGCAATAAATAATGTAACCTGCTCATTTTAGCTATTTTGAATCATTAATATATATGGGTTAAAAAAACATCGGAGTAATGATTAAAAACATGTATTATCTTTGGTATGCAAAATGGTCATAAATAATCAATCATCATGATCAATACTTTGATTAATTAGTCATATTTCATTATCCTATCAGAAACAAAGCTTGGTTGTTTGTGAAGAATCAAATTATATATTGAATGATTAGCTGAGAATAGTAATTTATATATTGAACGTTTTTTGACAGCATAATAAACTCGTTAAATGATCCATAACCCAATTGCACAAACACTCCTTAAATATGATTCACCTGTAGCAGTTGAAGTATCGCAAAAGAATGTTAAGCCAAAACGTAAACTTACACCAAACCAAGGAAATCTTCAAAATTTAGTTGATTTCTTGGATGGTGTCTTTGTACCAACAAAGTTTTCACAAAACGGAATAGAATACGTTCAGCACGTTAGTACAATACCTGCTTCGAGATCAGACGTTATCAATCTCGATGAACAATTAGAGAGTTTACTTAAAACTAATAAAGCGAGAAATACTGGTATCTGTCCCATTAAATCCGCCCTCTATGAGGATTGTTTTAATGAAGTGATAAGACAAGTTTCAATAGATTCTATCGAAAGGGCATCAATGCTAATTGATATTAAAAATGAAATCCAAGAAAGCATCGGTGGGTATGAAAAATTATACGAATCAGCCAGTGCCCACGGAATTAGAAAAGCTATTCATAGCGAACAGAGGAAAAATGGGTTATTGAGAGAAAACAAGAGCCTGGAGACAGATATTAATAATTTGGAAGAAAAGATAAAGGACTTGCGCAAGAAGATGGAAGATACAGAGAAAAATGACGCCGCAGAAACATTAGCAAAGAGCCAAGAACATAATGAAAGAATAGCAACACAAAGAGCAGAAAATACTGGAATTAGACAAAAATTAGAAGCTCTTCTTGTTTCGAAGCCCAATATAAGTGGTGAGAAAAATAAATAAATATTTTCCCGAATAATTATCAATTAGCTAATCATCAAAAAATATTTGTGAAATAGATCATATGAATTATAACTCTTGAGGGAAGAATCAACATTCTTAATGATATATCGAAAGACCTGATGGTTTTTAAAAAACAAAAAAAACAAAGATGGAATTGTTTCATGAACAATGTTAAGACTATTTATGATTTTCAATACATACTCAAATGAATACTCGGGATAAAAATCAAATTTTGCATTTATCCTTATACATAACTCATTTCTACACTCTATTTTAGACTCAAAAGCATATTTAATTTCTTGTGATAGCTGATTTGATGGTAAATATGAATAATATACATAGACCATAAATACAATCCCATATAAATATATCGGCGAGGAAGGTTTTTCAAGAATTTGAACAATATTATGAATTAATTTCATCAATGAGCTACTTGATAAAGAAATAACAATGTTATATATTTCAACAATACTTCGTGTATAAATTTGACAACAGTTTGAAGGGTTAAAGTGTAAGCTCATAAAAAATTGATTAATGTGTTTGTCAGCAAATTCTTTCGAAAACTCATAGTATTTTTTGATATCGGACAAAAAAGATGCCCTAAATGCCCACTTAAACTCTTTTTCAGAATTTAAATCTACTAATTCAACATATTCTTTAAAAAATGTGGCATTAATACCACATTTAGATACTATCTTGTTATTCATTTTATGAAATGATTTTGTCAAAGCTATTGAGTAAATAATTTTTGTGTCACGACTAATCAAATGTGCTAATGTTAATACTGGCTGAAGTTGATATGGCTTTATTAATTTTGAATGATTGATTAACTCAGATATATAATAATTATACCTTATATTTGAGCTGTTAATATATCTCAGAAAAAAATAATCATTAAAAGAAATTTCCTGACATCTAGAATAATATGAATTAATCGAATCTCTGCACATGAAAACTATTTTTTTTAATAATGCTCTTGATTTGATATGGTATACATCAAACAATGTTATCTTAAATTGAGATCCAATGATAGTGTTGATGATCAAATCATTATCAATCCTATTGAGCATTGCATCAAGTTGACAAGAATCGAAAATTCTTCTATATATATCCCGATGAATACTTTTCACAAGTTCATTATCTTCTTTAATTGATAAAATTTGATGAATAATCATAAAGTCATTTATAAAATCTCTTAGAATTATTTTCAAAGCAATTGCTCGTATTTCTGTATTCCTATCAAGACATCTTTGTACAATAAGTGATCCGATTTCCGGACTGTTATTTTTAATAGTTTTAATACAACCCATCCTGATAGCATCTTCGCCATCATTTAAAGCTTCTTGAAGTACAAAATAAGATGCTTTTATAATATTATCAGGAAACTTTGCACACAAAATTCTTCCAGCATATTGCCCTACTGCTAATCTAATTGATGATGATTTATCAGAAATCCTTGATAATATTGTTAAAACAGTTCTTTCATTATTTATCCCACTATTAATAAGAGAGGTAATGTTTCGAAGCCTATTCTCTTCATTTTCCATAACAATACCATTCCAATCAAATAGAAAGTCATGAATACTTTTTTGGATACAATCTGGCAGAAGTGTTATACATTTTTTCCATACTGATGAATCAATCAAACAATTCCAAAAAGGAGCATCCTGAGGCAAGTATTTATTTGCCAAAGATATTATAATATTTGAAATGAACAATAAAGAATTTGAGGAAACAGATTTCTCCAAAGAAGTCATCAGTTCATAAGAGGATGAATCAGGGATAAATATATCATAAATCTTATATTCATTAATTTGATCTAGAATCGCCTTTGCTTCTTTAAAATTATTGATCCTTTTATTAGAAAGACATTGAAAAATTGATGAAAGTAAGAACGCATATATACTGACTTGTCTTTTTTCAACCAGGATTTGTTTTGGATAAAATGTGCATACACATTTTGTAACCATAGATGACAAATAAATACGATATTGAAGTGATATATCAAATATGTTATCAATGCAATCAAAAATTTTCCAAATAATTTCACCAACTTCTTCAAATAAGTGCTTTCTAGATAAAATTATATCGATTTTTTTTAAAATGGATATTTTATTATTCGATTGTTTCAAAGAGTCAACAAGTTCCATTATGTTAAAACATCAATTTAATTCATTCATAATTCTAAAATTTATTCGGCACCTTTTGTTGCCCTCCACTCATCATATCTGCTTAGAGACGACTGATCGACAGAGCTTTTCCTCTTTGATGCAGCGGCTTGGAAATCTTCGTTTGACAGAACAATTTTAGCTTCTTCTGCCGGCATATTGAGCCACTCTTGTGTATCCAATAATGCCGTGCGTTTATCAAAAACAGCTTGTACAGCATCTCTGCATAGGTTGGTAATATCGGCACAACTATATCCTTCAAGTTTTTCTGCCCACATTTGGAAATTAAACGCCTCATTTGCATTCTCACTCAAACATGATTTTAGAATATATAATCTAGCATCGGTATCTGGAAGAGGGATAAAAATTCTTTTTTGGAATCTTCGAAGGAGTGCTTCATCCAAATCCCAAGGGAAATTGGTAGCTGCAAGTACGAAAATGCTATTTGTTTCTGTAGAACTATCAATTCCTTCTAGTTTCGTCAAAAGTTCAGCTTTCATTTTCCTACTAGTTTCATGCTCATGTGATGACCCTCTTTGCGATGCAATAGAATCAATTTCATCAAAAAAGATTGTAGATGGCGCCATTTGTTCAGCTAGAGAGAATAAATGCGAGACCAATTTTTCACTTTCTCCCAAAAATCTTGATGTAATAGTTGCTGATGTAATATTAAAGAAAGTTCTCTTACACTCAGTTGCCACAGCTTTTGCTAAAAATGTCTTACCAGTTCCAGGAGGACCATAGAAAAGTACAGATTTCCATGGCGCAAGAAGACCCTTAGCAATATCTGGCCTAAGTGGTAATATTACAAGGTTTTGCCTTAGAATCCTTTTAACATGGGCTAAACCAGCAATTGAATCCCAAGAAACATTGGGTTCCCTAACTAAAATTCCCATATCAATAATCTGTTGAACTAGTGGATTACTGGGAGCTTCTGGTTGCTTGTTTCTTGATGGAATTGCTTCTGCTCTTGATGGTTTTTGTTGTTTTGATGGGGGATTAATTTTATTTATTGGTTTTTGGGGTGGATTGGCAACAAATCGATTGGGCTTTGATGCTATTGGCTTGCCTGCAACAGGTGGTGGTGATTGCCTCTTTAATGGTGCAGCTTTCCGAACTTGGTGATTCGCTTGAACAACTGGTCTTCTTTCAGGTGCTCTCAGCTCAAGGGGCTTTGGGGCTTCTGGTTTCGGGAGTTCTTCCTGAGACCACTGCGGTGGTTCTAGCATCTCATCTCCATCTCCAATATGTTCTGGGCTTTTTGATCTTTTTGAATCAATGCTGTTTAATATCTCTTCGATTTGATTCTTTATTCTTTTTATTGATGCTTCCTCAGCCACAATTTCTTTTAGCATTGCATTCCATTTAGTTAAAGAGTTAATCTCTCGACATTTCTCAACTTCAATCTCAACTTCTTTTCGCGCGTTTTGATATGCACCAATCGAAGCATCATAATTCTCCATTCTCGCTTCTTCTCTCGCAATTGATACATATTTTAATGAAGGATGAAGGGACTGATCCATAATAACGATTAAATCCAAAAAAAACACAATTTAATAGTGCCCCGGGAATGGCGGCATTGAAGGCATCCGATTATGAGGGTTTGTCATTCCTCTAGGAAATGGCATAAATTGAGGCCTTGGATGCATTGGGTCATCATTTTCATTCATTTTTTGAGGAGGGAACATAAATGTTGGCATTTCTGGAATTCGATTCTCACTGTTCAATCTCATTGTCTGCTCAATTGATGGTTGCACATATTGAAGTGTTTGTTGTACTTCTGGTTGCATTAAAATCATAAATGCTCTATGTATTTGTGGATCTTTAAGAATTCCAAGAGCTTCTTTCACTTCAGGTGCCTGTAAAACATTCATGGAATTGGGAATTTCTGCTGTTTTTGCAATTCTTTCTTCATTTTCATTTAATTGCCTTGCATTATTGTTCATGTTGAAACGGTTTTCATGTTCGATCAACAGTAATCTAGTTCTGTTATGAAAATCTTTATCGATATCAGGATCAGATAGGCTATTTTTTATGAAATAGATACCTTGTTGAAACAAATAATCAAAATCATCTGGCGATAATGAAGGAATCGGGTAGGATGGATGTTCAATTGTAGGAATCATTTTCTTCTTTTTTTTAGAGTATTTCAGTTTCAAATTTTTGGCTTTAAATTGATGAAGAATATGATTAGCTTTCTCGATATAAGGGGTTTTCTGTTCAACACCCATATTTTTCCACATTTCTCCGAGTCTTTGCATTACAGATGTGTTACTATGGCCTGGCTCAAGTTCACATATCCGACTTCGCATCTCAGAACAAAAAATCATATAGGCATTTGGTGGCTTTTTTACTTTTTTCTCTATTTCATTCGTTCGCATTATATTGCTTTACATAATCGTTGTAAACTAACCCAAAAATGTACTACATTTGGTCAAAATCAAAAAATTGTCATTTCTATGAGCAATAAAGATATTCAGGAGGCAATCACTCGTGAAATATTGAATAATTACCCAAAAATCTCGATATCGAATCGATGTAAAGCCTTTTTTGAAGAAAAATGGGGAATAAAGGAGAACATAATTGTTAATGGCCAAGAGAGCGTAGTATTTTTTGTTGATTATTATGCAAATATATTTCCAACTCCTCCATCTGATCACGAGGAAAGTTTAATGTTAAATGGTTTGGTCCTATATTCAATGATTTCATGGTTTAGAGATTGCGATTTTGAAAATAAGCAGAAAAATGTGGACATATTAATACAATACATCAAATTATGCTTATCATTAAACTATTCCCAATTGATGTTCAAAGCGACAATATATTTACTTGTATTATTAGTTTATTTTCCAAAGGATATCGATGTTTTATCATATATATCTCGATATTTTGTAACAAATGGGGATAATGATAATTTAATCATCAGGATTATTACCCTTTTAATATCTTTAAGGGGCTCATATTATGATATATTAGTCAAAAGCCCTTCTTTGGCTTTGTCTGCCTTTTTTACTCAATATGTTTCAACATTGGACTATTGTTCACTTCTTATCATAGATGTTTTTAAGCCATTAATAGATTCTAATACTCTTTTAATATTTTCAAGAACAATAATGAATTCTTTTTTGTCATATTATGTCTCAATTGAACCATTCACAAGGTTTTCTAGTTTTCCCGAATCGAAAATTGATCTAGAAATATCGAAATTAATGTCTTTAACTCCATTGAAAGAAATTGTCCCTTGTACTAATATTACAATATCCAATGATAATTGTAAATTATTTCATATTGCTGATTTTTCTATTTGTATCGATCCTAATCTCAAAGTTTATATTGATTCTATTTATAGTATTTTTTCAATTTATCAAGAATCATCAGAGTTTGTTATGCAAGCACTTCTAAGTCTTCTTCAAAGTGGAGTCTCAAATCAAAAAGATCCAGACACAAGGTTTTTGTTACTATATGGATTTTTCTCATTGAAGTTAAGTGAATCCATTAAATCAGTAATTTTTCAACATATAATGAAGTGGGGGGTATACGATTTCGAAAATAATCATGAATATGAAATCCCAAAATCAATATTGTTTAGTGCTTTATCAATTAATAATTATTCATCTTTAATTCCATTTTTAGAAACATCACATTTATTCCCCAATCAAACCCACATTATTCTTGAGTTTTTATATGGATCTTTTTCAACAATACCCCTATCAATTATTAATAGTGTTTCATTTATTCATAATATTATTAAGGTTTTTTCAAGAACATCACATATAATTAATAAACAGCATTTCGGTGGATCGGAGTATGCTGAAAAATGTATGAATTATTTAGTTAAATGTATTGGGGAAATTTTTGAAATCGGTAAGTCATTTCAAAAGAAAATCATTCTGCTACGAAATGGGATTTTTTTGGGTTTTATTGTCTCCCTCGTTTTCTTGAGCCCATTTGTCAAACAAATAGTAACCATATTCATGAATTTTTTATTAGAAGCTCAGTCTTCCAATATTCATGAATTTACTAGGTACTTAACAGAGATGATGATTAAATGCCTTGAGTTAAATAATGCTGAATATTTAAGTATTTATTTTGAATTATCAGAAGTTTTCATACAAGTTTTTTCCACAAAATATCAGTATTCTGTTTTTTTAATTCCATATATTAGTCGGATTTGTGAATTATTAGGAAACTATCAACTAGAAAGGGGTCTTGGGAAAGTTTTGTCAAATACTTTGGTACTTTTCTCTAAGTTTATCCCTTCAATAGTATTTAATGAAAATCAAATAAATATGTTAGCCCAGGTTATCAGTATTATCGGCGGAAAAGAACCGCCAACGCAAATAAGACAGAATATCTTGTATATCTTATCAGGAAATGTTCTCAAGGATCTATCTCCCACATTTTTGATTCAATGCCCTACGATTCTAGTTCTTCTATATAGATCTATTATTGATTCCTCTGATTTTTTATCTGCAATGAATTACCTAAAAAAACTATTTGAATATTCCAAAACAAACTGCTATCGAGCTCATCATGTTGAATTTGATAAGTTTCTTATTGAATCTTGTTATTCTTTCCGAAATGATTCCACCAGTTTGGAAAAAATTCTGAAAATTATTGATTTAGCTATGCTGATTTCACACACAGTATCAAGTCCCCAGTTTTTGTACTCAATAGTACATTTGCTTTCTACTAATGGATCCAACCAGCTTTGTCTACACCATGAAGCTATTCTAAAAAGAATTACACAATCAATAGCGAAAGAAAGTCATAATCCTAGAACCTATCTATCAGTATTATCTTCATCACCATTTTTAATTATTAAAAATATTCCAAAAGACATTTCCAATAATTGGTTTTTTTCTTCATGGATGTTTCTAGATATGTTTTCTCAACAGTTTATCACAAATATTTGGTCATTTTCTGATTCAATGGGTAACAAAACATCTTTAGTTTTTACAAAAGAATGTATCTCTTTGCTCATAAATGATTGTGATAATTACCAATTTCCAGCAAAATTTCCAAAAAATGAATGGTTTTGGCTATTAACAGTGTTTCACGGTTCTATTATTGAAATATATATTAATAACAACCTTTTAGCAACAAAATCTATAGAATTGAAAGCTAATAAGAATCCGGATTTTTTGTTTGAATTATTTACCACTGAAACCAAATCAGAAAAGGATATTTTTTCGTTTCTTATCTCGTCATTTTTAATAGGACCGGTATCAAGTTTAGATAGAGATTGTTTATTTAACTATGGACCTGCTTCTATCAATGTCTTAAATGGGGCTTATGTTTCTGCAAAGTTTATTAAATCCTCAGGGGTTTTAAGTATTCACGAATTAAAAATTTCTGATTTAATTCAAGTTTCATTGATGGGTCCCAAAATTTCTGCACAAGAAACATTTATTGATATTTTGGTAGAATCGTTTAATACAGAGCTATTTATCCCTCTATTTTATCAGATACAATTTCCAAATAATGATTTGTCATTTACTCAATCACAATTGCTTCAAACAGTTTCCGAGTTTTATTCTAATGTGCTATGTATTAGTCGTAAACTCCAAAAACAAATCGGTCTCAAACATCAGGTGTCAATCATATCTCATTTAATATTGTTATCATCACAAGAAGTATATAGTATTTCTGTTTACCTCATATTTTATGATTTGGCATCTAGATGCTCAGATTCCCTTTTGGTATCCAATATTTGCCGAGAAATACTATTTAATGCTGATCTAATTTTGACATCTTCGGCTAAATGCCAAAAAATGATATATAGGCACTGGTATAGGTCAGTATATCAGACTCACCCTGAATTTATATACAATAATATTTCTATTGATCAGTTGCTAAGGCTTCTGAAATGGAATTACTATTGCTCTGAAGGAAGTTTTTCTTTTTACTCTAATCAAAAACAAGGGATTGATATTACAAGTATTCGAAAATATTTATTGAACATCATTAATAGGATAATCATTAAGAAAGCTAATGAAGATGATATAAAATGCATAATATATCATTCATTAAGTAATGGGGATGAACAAAATACAATTGATTTGTTAAATTTGATAATTAATCTTCTTCGAGATAGGAAAACATTGAAATTGGATAAAACAAAAATAATAACCTCAGTATTAGAATTATGTAATTCTACAAACGACACCATTTCTCTTTTTTCTGTTTCTATACTTGGATTAATGTATCATAGGTATCCAAACCAATATTTTCTATTGTTAGTTGATGGTTTAAAAGCAATGAAATCAAGAGGAATTCCATTGAAATCTCTTGAAGTATTTATTAATAATGGTGTTCTTCAACGTCTACCATGCTTTATTATATTATTTGTATTTTCAAAACAATTAACGGTAAAAGATTTCGAATATTTGGCAATTAGTTTAAAAGGAGAATATCCAATTTTTAATAGTAATATATCGATCATGTTTTTCTGTATGTTTTTAGCATCTGTAAATCTTACCTTAATTCCAATAATTATAAATTCTTTTCATGACAAGATATTAAGTGATTTTGATAAATTCATGTCATGTTTTATAGTATATGGTTTAGCAGGCTACTTTGATTATGCTTCGGTGTCATCCAATATCATTTTATGCTTAGAAAAATATATAAATAATAGCTACCTTGATTCATTTATGAAATTTGTATTTTTTTCTACTTTTTATCGTCAATTTGCTCATATTGGATTTGATACAAATGTATTCTTTGCAAAGCAAATCGAAACACCTAACAATGATTGTAATATCCCTACTGATTTTGCTTTGATGTGTGATAATTCGATAGAAAAGCTAAAACACCCTGTTTTTGGGATCACAATTGATAATTTTGGAAAATGGGTCCATTTATCATCAATTCTTTCAATTTTTACCAAACAACCTTTTAATGATGTCATATTACATTCCTCAATGTTTCCTGTTATTTTGAAATGTTTGACATGGGAATACCCAGAAAAAATATTAGATTATACAAAAATGTGCCAAGAGAGTGTTCCAGATACACTTAAATCCACTTTTTATTCACAATCTAAAGTGGTTCAACTTAATGGTTGTTTTTTAGGCGAAATCGAAAAAATAGATAAGCCATTTTCTAATTTATCATCAGAATTGTCTATTCCTAGTTATATATCATTGATTAAAAGTTTTAAAGATAGCATTTTAAACATAACAAAAGAATATGAAGAATTTCCAAAAATTAACTCTTTCTTATCTGATGAATTCTTGAATAAAGATGCCAAAAAATCGGTAAGAAGATTTATAAATCACCGAGAGTATTGCAAAAACCAATGGAAGAACATATGGAAGCACGTAACTATTCACAAAGCTCCTTGGTTTGGAATTGAAGAAAAAGATGGAACCAGTATTATGTTTCTGAAAAGATCTCCAATAATGTCATTTAGCAGTTTCCCTAGAATTATGATAAGAAATTGGGGCTTCAAGGATCATAACGATGCTGCCATACTAAGACATGTTTCAATTCCTGATAATAACTATCGTTTTATTCCTATTAACACATTTACTCCTAGTAAGAGTGACCTTAAACAAATTCTTAAGTCTTCAGTATTTGATTCTCCTTGTTTATTTGTGAGTCCCAAAGGAATTGAATCTGGTTATTTTGTTTGTACAAAAAAAACTATTAGATTATTTAGAAAAAATCGAAAGTTGAAGGTTTTTAAGCTTATCAGAGTGAGACAGGTAATATTATCTCCTTTTTGCCATCAAGATAATGCCATTGAGATATTTTTATCAGGAGGAATAAGCATATATTTAGTATTTTCTTCTTTAAGCAACAAATATGTTTTTAAGAGAATTAAGCCTTTCATGAAGTGTATACAGTTTGTCTTAAAATGTTCAAGCGATAATGAGGTATCAAGAAACCAAATTACTGATGAGTGGTTAAATTATCGAGTTTCCACATACGAGTATTTGCTTAAGCTTAACCAATTAAGTGGAAGGTCATTTAACAATATTTCTCAATACCCTATTTTTCCTTGGGTTTTGTCTGATTATAAATCTGAATCGGTTGTATTTAATGAAGGGTCATTTAGAAACTTTAATAAGTCAACTACATCTTTATCCAATAATAAATCTGAAGTATCACCAGCATATTGCTCTCGAACAATGAGTGTTTGCTCGTGGCTTGTTCGTATGGAACCATTTACATCCATTTTGATTAAATTGAACGGAGGAAAATTTGATGATGTTGAAAGAGTGTTTAGATCAATTCAATCAAGCTTTCAATCTGTTGTGGATTCACCATATGACTTTAGAGAATTGATTCCTGAATTTTTCTCTTCGCCAGAGTTCTTAGTAAATTCGAATGGGTACAATTTGGGTCTCGATAATAATGATGTTGAGCTTCCTTCTTGGAGTAGAGATCCTCTTGACTTTGTGTACAAGCACAGGAAAGCTCTCGAATGTGATTATGTTTCTGCAAATATCTGTAACTGGATAGATTTGATTTGGGGAAATAAGCAAAATGGAATAGGGGCAAAAGATTCAGGAAATGTTTATATAAGTTCTTTATATCCATCCATGTTTTCTGATGAAATATTAAATGATACAAAAAAAAAGCAACAGCTAATCGAACATATTCTGAACAGAGGTATCATTCCTCTTCAACTATTTAAATCTCCGCATCCTAAAAGATCTTTTCGAATAATTGAATCTAATAGGCAATCATCGACTTTTACTCTATCAAATAGCAACATATGTTATTTATCAATTAGTGATAATGGATCAAAAGTGCTTGATTTTTTGATTTCAACATTAAATGGATCCGTAATCACATATTCTTTGAATATTGAGGTTTCCCAATTTGGTTCTTTAAGTGGAAAGCAACTGTTTTCCATAAATGAAAGCGAGTTTCCTAGACAAATCAATATTCATTATCTTTCTAGTATTTCAAAAACATCTTTTTGCCTTACCAATGGTAATAGCTCCTACTTTTTAGTTGTTGATACAGATAAAAAGAATTATTATAAAGTTCCCCTTTCATATGGCAATATTAAATGCTTATCAGTTGGTTTCCCTTTTTTAGCAGCAATATCATCAGATTCTATGGTATATGTATGGGATTTAGAAGATAATAACAATTCTATGTATTGTTTAAGATCATTTAGTGCCTCCCCTAACTGTTGTTTTGTTTCCAAAGAAAATTGTGTAATAGCCCTATCATGCGAAGATTCGAAGATTCATTTATATCGTTTAATTGATGGATTCTTCATCAAGACAATTAAATGTTCTATTCAACCTAATACGATTCATATATCCAAATCATGGGGATTTATCGTTTGCATTACTAATGAATCCAATGTTTCATTAATATCCATCTTCACTCTTAATGGGAAGCACATCAGAACAATTCGTCATGAGTCAACAATTATTGTGTCAACAGTATTCACATCCAGGTCTTCTTTCGATTATTTATCATTTGTTGATGGAAACGGAAACTGCTATATAGAAGAAATATACTATTTGGATTTAGTTTCACCAAAGTTTACACATCTTGAAAACACTTCGTTTTTGCAGTTTTTGGCTGAACAACAATGCATAGCAGCATCAAATTGCGACGGGAAAATTGTGTTAATTCCATTTATAGAAGCTACTATTAAACTGTAAATTTTTAGGTTTTTAAGAGTTTTCCATTGTTTGGCAATACTGAATTGCAATTACAATTTTTTGATAAGCAATTTCATCGTTCGAATATTCGGGAAGATGCAATTTGTTAAAACAGGTTGAGGCTGTTGGGAGAGTTTGGTCTGGTTTTGAGCAATTCAATCTGTCTATCTTAATAACAAAATCTGGATTAATTGAGGTATTTGGAAGTCGAGTTAGAGTGGTTATAAACTTCAATAAAAGTTTCCGTTGCTCTGAAGTTAATCTATTAACGGCATTCCAAAATCTGACAATATATGGATTATTCATATTTTGATCAAAGTCATATATTTGGGTAATTGATTTCAGATGCTCAACAGAAATAATCCCACAACCCTGTGCCATTAGAGACAAAAGTGGGCCTGTCATTAAAGGATGATGTTTGAAACCAATGTTAACACGGAATCCTCTTCTAATATTCTTCAGGTATGGAAGTATTGTATCAATTCTGAACTGTACAACTTCTCTAACATAAGTTTCGATTTCATCTCTATCAATTATAGAATTAGTTCTGTGCCCAGGAAGGCACACTGATTTCCCATTCCATGTTTCAACCGTCCAATAATATATATATTTCTTGGAAAACTCAGGGTCATTCTTTACATCTCTCATATGATTTATATGATCACCCAAAAACTTATCAACAGTCACAATATCATCAAGAGTAATTTTTTCTTTTGCCAAATATCTCCAAACCAGAGGAGCAAAAGGAAGATCTTGAGAAAGCCCCGTTCTTAAAACAATACCTAAAATAAACCCAATTGCATAATAATCTTCTGGCCTATTACCTAAAGTATCAAATGGTATAAACTTGTCTTGATTGGGACCAGAGTGACGAAGGGCATTTGGAACAGGAATTGCTAATCTTGATGTTGGTTCGAAAAATGAAGAACATGATTCTGTGAGAACTTCTCTTGTTGGTCCACCTGCATCAATTGCATTTTCTCCGACAAAGGATATTTTCCATGGTCTTTGGCGACATTGGAATTTCCGAGGATCGTTTTGTTTAAAAATGACAGCAAGTTGGTGCAAAATAGTTTGAGATGGATTTCCAACCCCATCAACAATAAGTCTATGAGCAGAGTGTCTATCAATTGTAAGAACTGGAAATGAATTGTCGGGGGATTTGATAATTGCTTCAGATATCTTATCTGCTGCATCCTCAGATGACATGTATCGATTCATTGATTCCCATATACTTATTGGTACTTTATCGAGGTGTTTGTTCCTCAAATAATTATAATGGTGTATTATGAGTGCTTTGAGAGCAACGACAGTGTTTGAAAAGGCTCCACATAATGAAGATCCTTGAGAAATATTATATGCTGTTGTGAATGTTTGTTCTCTCAATGCAATTCTCGGAAGATGGTTGATTAACTGCTCAGTATGAGAATCATTCCACAGAACTGCAAATTGTCTCATATCGTTGATAAATTTTTCTCGAATAAGTGAAATATCTACTTGTCCAGATTTTGGTTCAGTATTCTTGGCTCTTGGTTGAAGATTCTTGAGCGTATATGTGCAGTTTTCGAATCCACCCTGAACACTAATAAGCGATATATATATATCTGCATCTGAAGAAAGAATTGGGTTTGATAAATCTGCTGGCATTATATAATCTGGATCATGAAAATCGCTTGTATTTGATCTAAGTACTAAAGAATCAGCACTCCACCCTCGTCCCTTTGGGGTTAATTTTAATTCGATTCTCAACCTTGTGGGATTCACAAGATGCAGAACGCTTACAGATAGTAGAGAGATTGTGGGTTCAATATAATCATTTCCTCCATTTGCTATATCGTTAATCCGATACCAATATGGGAGAATCTCCCAAAATGGAAAACCAATAAGTGATTTGTAGGATCTCGAAAAAAGCCGAAGCATTAAAACATGTGATGCAAAATTGCTGTCTATGGCTCCCGGATCAACACTAACAATTGGAATAGAACACTTGTTTGATTCAGGTCGAGGAGGTGGATTCGAAAAGAATTCAGGAAAGTAAGGTATCATTGAGGCAGATAATTGAGATGTCAAAACTCGTTGTTCTTGTAAATAATGAAGCTTAAATCTTTCAACTACATGATGATCCCTACTTGAAATCAATGATCCTAATAGAAGTAAGAGTTGTTGATAGCTTGGAACATGATCCAATGGTGTTGTTGGGACTTGAACTTGTATATGATCTGCAAATTGAGACAAATATAAATATATAAAAGGGCTTTGGACAATGAAACATTCAATCAGAATAGTTTTGGCAATAGTTTTTTGTTCAAGGGATGAGCAAGTGAAAGCCAAATTCTTTAAAAGCAGAAGCAGTTCGAATGCTGTATCAAAAACCCAAGTGTTATCCATAGCATTAATTTTGAAAAGGGAAACCTCGCTTTGAATTGTAGACGGTTTTAATACAAATACCAACCTAGGAGAGTTAATGATTACCGGAAATGGCACCAAAGATTGACCTATTGTAGCGGCTTCTCGAATTGGACCTTTGAAACTGTTTGGCACGATCAATGCCATTGGTGATTGAACTTCATAATTAATTGGAAGAACACCTGGAGGAGAATATACATGAAAACGAGATGGTCGTGCAATTAAATGCATCGCTTCGGATTTAACCATGGCTCTTAATCCATGACACAATTGATCAATAAATGAAGGTTCTTTAACAATGTTCCTCAAAGCTTCTTTGCACTCGTTTTCAAGGGAATAATACAATAAATTAGATTCAGCTGTCATGTTCCATATTGGTTCATCTAATGAAAATGGGAATTTGCCTTTGACAAATTCAGAAGGAGAGAACGACTCCAGTTGTACAACCAATAGAGAAAACATCTTCATTGTTAAAGAAGGTATTCTGATTTTTGATTGATCATGACGAATAACTCGCATTAAAAGTATGGTACTCCATTGGCAAGCAATTTGTTTATACAATCCCCTAATTTGCTCATCAATTATCTTTTGGGATGCCTGGGATGCAAAACCAACATGAAGCGAAATAAAATATGGAGGATTAATAAAGTTATGATTAAGTTTCTTTGGAATATCCAAAGTACCAATTATCAAATCAGATTTGGGAAGAGAAGCATAATCGAAAGGCATTGCTTTTTTGTAAGATCTTATCCATTCTGGCATAGTAAATAATGACATGCTAACATCAGAATCAATGCTACCATGACTTTGTTGAGGAGGAACTGGTTTTTCAACAAATACTGTAGCTGCTTGAGGAATATCAATTTGCAATGGTATATGCTTCTTTTGGGCGATAATAATTCGAAATGCGGATCCAACTGGAAAACTTTGAACTGTTCTTCCAACTTGAAATTCTTTTTTGCTCATATCAACAAACATGGTGATTGATGTGTATTCGTCTGAAGGTGGCTGAGGATTTCTCACTCCAACTGGATATGTATTTCCACTAGGAATATGAATTAAAGAGTATCTTGTATGGATTTTATCGACATTTGATGTGACAATTCCAATAAATGCATTTGTATTAATTTCGGAATAATTTATCTTTACAGAAAACTTTGGACAATCTTTGGCTATTTGAGGAGAGAGATAAGAGTATATTTCATTTGTTCTGTAGGATATTTGGCTAAACCCACAAACTTCATCATACTTGGGAAGTGTCTTAAAGGATTCAATTTGCTGGACTGTTTCAATAATATCAGAAAAAGGTAAAGGACATTCCGATATAGCTTTGATATGATCATCATTTAGTTGCTTTACAAAATCAGGTGATTTCGCAAAATGCGCTAGTAATTGATAATATAATGATTTTGTTACCATTGATGCCCCATCAGAATGAACAAATCTGAAGAAGCCTAAAACAAATTCAAAGCATTTAAACAAATCTGGATCAACACTAACTATTGGGATAGCATAAAGTTGAGATGGTGCTAAAGCTGTAATTCGACGTGGCAAGTCTGTTAAAGAAAAAGGCCGAGAATAGCATAAATAAGACTTCCCCTTATCTTGTGGAATAGCAATCAATTCTTCTGAACTATGACGATTTTGGTGATATCTTACACTACAATAAGGTCGCAGAGGCTCAATGTATGATCCTAGAATTGCAAAGACTCCACACATATATACTTGATCGGAGATATTTGCTTGTAGAAGTAAATTCTGAAGAATTTGACAGGCAGGATGATCTTCAAATAATATCCTCCTCAAAATCCAAATCATTTCGGCGATTTCTGGGGCAAATTGATATTCTAAAAACATGGTTCCTATATTTTTGATCATTTTCCGAATTTGATTTTCAATTGTGGTCGATGGAATAGATTTTGATGATAACATATGATACATTACTCTACAAGTCAAACGGCTCAATAATGGATTGGCATTCCAGAAATGTTTGTCAAAAGAATCAAATAATGAGATGGAACAATCATTAGACTTCAGGCATTCAGATAACAAAATATAATACAATGTTGGATATTTGCCACTAAAATTCTGCAATATTGCTGGAATAGTTGTGCTGCTATGAATAAGAGATAAAACCAAAGAAAACAATGATGTTCTCTTTGTATTCTGGGAGTATAAAGAAAACAAGCAATCAAAAAGATTCGATTGAATACCAGAAAGAACCCTAATATCCCTAAAGAAACGGAAAATCATTATGACCAATTCGTTTGTCTCGGTTTTGCTTATTATTTCAATGCATTTCAAGAAAAAGCTCTCTATTTGACTCATCTGAGATTCTGTTAGCTGTGTGGATTGAATAATAGTTCCAAGATCATTGAAATACTCAATTTGAGATAAAGAGAATGCGATCACTGATTCAAATACTGGATGAATATTCTCATTATATGTCGATATAATAAATGAAAATCCAACAAGGGTTGTTGACACTCTGGAAGGTTGTTGTTGCAAAATCTTTGCAATAGTTTGAGGTGGTGTATTATCAATCACAAAGTCCGAAAGCACCTGAGGATTAGATTTAATAAATGAGTAATCGGACTTCATTCGTAATAGCATTAGACATTTTGTTCTGAGTTCCTTTTGTTCATTCTCTTTGCTATTTTGAACCAAGCTTCTATACTCATTTCGAATCCTAAGCATTTGATCCAATACAATCCTAAGATCTTCTGATATTATTGAAGAATTATTGAACCCTTTCAATTCAGAAAAAACATTAAGGTGTTTTGAAAATGCTGTGGCAGAAATTCTATCAATTTCTTGAATGTTCTCGTTCAGTTTTCTATTGAAAGAGGATTTATATTTTTTGTAAATTTCTAGCATTGATGAACCAGGATTCAATATGAAATTCATGTGATCAATACTATCAATGTTTTCTAATAATGGAGAAGGAAGGGTTTCAAAATATTGTGGCTTATTATTAACAATATTAGATTTTACAAGCCAAACAAATTTTTCTTCAAAAGCGGATAAGCCACCTCCTTTAACTAAAGTTGCAGCAAATTGGGAAAAAATAAAAATTACCTGAAAAACCATATTGAGAAATAGTGATGGATTACCTGAAGAATCTGTAGTATCAATTCTTGACTTTAATTTTGGAAACAATAATACAAGCAATGCTGTGATCATTCGGGCTACAGTGTGAAATTCAGTCAAAGACGATAATAATTTGAAATAATTATTAAATAAAACGAAAACAATGCTCGACTCTATTTCTTTCAAACTTTTTGCTTGGCTTAATAGTAAATCAAAATGAGCTATCAAAATTTGTGTGTAGTCAGCAAAATTTGCAACACATGGAGGTACATTCCCTTTATTCTTTGATATGACTTGAATATCAATAAATGGGTTTAAATGAAGCTCTCTTTCAACATTTGAAGTTAGTACTTGCTGATGTAACAATAACAACGAAATCATTTGCTTTTTCAATGGCTTATTATTATTAAACGACGGAATCAAATCAATAAAGGCACTTTGCTGGCTTACTGGTAATATTGCCAAAACAGGTGATGCTTCAATCCTGGACATACAGAATTGTATGATACTATCATCTTCGATTCTATCTAATATACCAATAAAGACAGAAATGGATTTATTGGTATATCCCCTCATTAAAAATGGAAAATGGTTGAAAAAAATATAAGCTGAAAGATTGATCGGAAGAGATGTCACTAGGTTTAAGAGGTTCTCCCTAATATTCGGGTCATCACTAACCTGTTCGAATAACAAAACATTAATATCGAGCAAAACAAGTATATTTTGAATTGCTGCCACAAATGCCACAATCTGATTGGATTTAAGATTTGTTAATGATAAAAGTCTTAAATTTAAATCAATCAGTTGTTGAAGCTGACCAGCACTATCAGCTATGAAAAGTCGAGGAAAGATTTGAGTGCCAATATAATGCAATAAATGTGTTGATAATGACCCATTTAGGGCAACAAAAGCATTATCAGTGTTGACTTTGCTGATGGGATTTGGATTATAGACATCAAATTTTAAGAGCAATGGATCGCATGATCCTGGAAAATAAAATCTTTTTACACCCAGTCTTGCATTATCCATCAAAACAATAGACCAAGTACACTTATTGAACATATCTGTTATTGATGCATACATTTGATCAGGACATGAAAAAACTTCATCATAGATATGAACTCCAGTAATCAAAGAAAAAACTCTAAAAATAGAAATTTCTTGATCAATCCGGAAAATAAATCCTAAAAATGATCCATTGATAAGAGTTGGTATCATATTATAGTCCGTCGATGGGAATAACTCAGGTATCCTTTGATTAGTTCCACAAAATCCCATTTTCAAAGAAAATGATCTTAATAACTTATGTGAAACGACTTCATGAACGTTAACCACAAACGAATGATTGATAGTCACATAACATAAACCATCACTTGCAACCGATATAAACTCATTATCAGTTAAAACGGGTTCTCTTACAATTGGAGTCATTGTTGCTGGAATTAATGACCCGATTGGAATATCATATATATATTTCCCTTGGAAAACTCGAATAGTGTTGGGTCCTGCAACCAGAGATGCGTTTCTTTCAAATTTAATTGGAAGCTTATGAGAAATTGGAGCAGATAAGCCACCGCTATTAAGAAGAGGAAAAACCTTGAGATTTGAATCTGCGCATAGAACAAATAAAAACTGGCCATTGCTAGAAATACCGTGGGCCATAACATATGGGGCAGTGAAAAGTTCATTGTGGACTTTATTTTTGGGCAAAAAATCTACTGTAGGAGATGGATAAGATGAAGAAGTTGTGCAGTTATTGAAGAAATTAACCACACTGATAATATCTTGAATATTGGCTGTTTGGCCACTTAATAAAGAAATCGAGGAAGATATAGCATTAATTATTTTTGTAAAAGTTGGAATTTCAGGACGGGCCACCGGTGAGGGACAAAAAAGAAATGGACTATAAAATTTCTTTCGGAAATCTTTGTTTGACAAATAAACTATACTCCTAATCGAAGCGGATCTTCGATATAAATAATATGCCTTTTGAGCATTCAAAATAATTGGATTATCAATTTTCTTGTCATTTGTGATGATAGCTTCCAGAATTTGAGGTAAATTATGAAGCTGCTCATAGCACCCTAATATAAGATAAGCAAGATCATCCTTAGGATGAACAGAGTCAACATTATTTTTAAAGGGAACAATATTCTCGGAGGACTGCAATAAGCTACTCGTTTCTTCCTGCCAAAACACTTGATTGGAAAATTCACCAAATGGATACTGAGAACCATCATATGGTAAAGAACGTGTCGAGCTATTATTATTTCCCATTGCCAAATATAAATTATCGCAAAATTTTGTCGGGAACTTTTCCGATTTGCTATCTAATCAGACTCAAGGAGGCACAGGGAGACAAAATACGAATGGAGGACAACCAAAATTTGATGAGTTGTTGGTTAAAGAAGAAAGGCTCCAAATTTGGGTTTTGGCATAAAAGATTTTGTGTTCTACACTTCAGTGAAATGAAATTGTAAGTTTTTTTTCTAATTTCAGGGTAATTGGAATTAATGAGGAATTATCCAAACTTGACCGTATTATAATAATTAAGCCTGATACCTCTTGTGAGATTATTGAAAAAGGAAATGGGTGCAGGTTTGTTGTTAAGCCAATTGACGAAAAACCAATTGTATTAGGGCATGACGATATTTCCATTGTGCATTCATGGGCTTCAAGTATTAGAGCTTTAACATTGCAAACACCTGGACTATCAATTGAAGATTTCGATATAATTTCTGTAATTGGGAGAGGATTCTATGGGAAAGTACAGTTATGTAAGAAGAAAGAAACCAATCAATATTTTGCAATCAAATCTGTTCATAAAAATAGGCTAATTAAAGTTCATAAAGTTCATACAGTTGTTACTGAGAGGAATATTCTTGTCAAGCTAAGCCATCCATTTGTTGTTAACATTCATTTTGCTTTCCAAAATCATTCGAAAGTTTATATTGGTCTTGAGTATGTTCCCGGTGGCGACTTGGCATTTCATCTCACTCGTTTAGGATGCTTTCCATTGAGTATTGTTCGATTATATGTTGCTGAATTAGTTCTTGTAGTCAACCATTTGCACGAACAATCATTTATATACCGCGATATTAAGCCTGAAAATATATTAGTTGATAGATTTGGTCATTTGAAACTCACAGATTTTGGATTGGCTAAGAATTTATCTTCAAACAGTCTTGCATCCACATTTTGTGGGTCTCCTCAGTATCTTGCACCAGAGATAATACAGAAAAACAAGTATAGCTACCCTGTTGATTGGTGGTCTCTTGGTATACTGATGTATGAGTTGTTATACGGTGTTCCCCCATTTATGTCAGAGAATCAAAAACTCTTGTTTCAAAAAATCATAAATGAACCTGTTGTGTATCCTCCTGAGTCAGATGTTAATGCATGTTCTTTAATGAGTATATTGCTTGATAAAGACCCATTATCACGTGCTGGTTACTCAAGAATTATTTCACATCCATTTTTCAATGGAATGTCTTTTAATGATGTTCTACTGAAGAAGTGTACACCCGAATTTGTACCTCCTCTACCTGAATATTATAGACCTACCAACTTTGACGAAGAATTTACAAATGAAAAGCCTTTTGAGTCAATTGCCACACCATTGCCATCCGAAGGAAATGCTTTTGATGGTTTTTCTTTTATTGCAAGTGATCAATCGGACGAATCAATAGACAGAATAGAGTTGTCTACAGCTGGTGGATATAGCCCCACATTAATGTAAAATTATATTTTTTATTCACCTTGATAATCCCAGCAATTATTCATGGGATCATCAGTAGACCTATCAAATTGAGAAATTCCAAGTTTATCCAAAAACTCATTATAACCCATTTTTGGATCAACTATCCATTGTTTCTTGAACGGAACAAAACGGCAATACTTATAAAGCTTTTCCGCATAATTATGACATACCCTTAGATTAAATACTGTTTGCCGAGAATTTGTTTGATTGTTGTATGAAACCAATTGGAGCATATTTCTAATAGTTGGATAATAAACAGAACAAGGCAAATACTTAACCAGTGAATCGCACTTTGGATACATATCAGTAATCCTTTCTTTCAAGAAATCGGCATCATTCCCGAGTATGTAACCAGATTCATTATACAAACATGAAACATTAGTGATTGATCCAAACATTGGGCATCCTTTGCTTTTTAGAAAGTTGACTTTGGTGTCTGTTGGGGAGTAATCGCTTCTAAAACCTGTTCCAATAAAATAATTCAAATTATTATATCCAATGCTTCTTTGTGAGTTGGCTACAGTCTGCTCCTGGCTTGCTGAAATAAAGGGAATCAAAACATAGGTTTGAATTTGTGTTATAGTAGCTTCATAATACATATCAGTTATATTTAACGGAACCAAACATGTATCATTAGCTGACACAAGAGCTAACCAGATACAAAACATAATTTGGTTTTTCAGAAAAACCACTTTAAATTTACAAATGAATTGAGACCAAAATTATCGTATTAAAAGGGGAAAATTTAGTATCAAAATCTCGATGAGTTTTGCTGTTGTTACGAAGAATGTTGTTCCAGCGAAAGTATCTGCGACTGATAATAGACAAAAGATTATGAGTTCATCTATCTTCGGCGAACCTCCGCAGAATAATACAGTTAGCCGAGCTCCACAAGAGTATTCAAACTATCAACCAACCAGATATGTCCCACAGCCGTCAATTGAAATATCTCAGTTTGATTTCCCATCGAGTACGATTGATAATGTGGATATTGAATTTAGAGCGAAAAAATACCCTAAATATTCTGCTCATAAGAGACTTGAAGTCAATACTTCAAACGATATGAAAAAACTACGAGATGATCTAGCACAAGATTCTCATGTTTTAGCGAAAAGGCTTCGGAAAATTACCGAAGAATCATAATCTTTCTTTGATACTTCTTATTTGGATTTGTCTAAATAGTATTTCATCATGCATGTTAAAAGGCAGTGAGTCTTCTTCTAGTTTTAGATCCTGGACTTTTGCATTGTTCTGCCATACTGTTACTAGTTTTCCATTTGAATATTTTTGATATGTTGCTAAAACATGGGTATCTGATGCTTTGAATCCAATCACTGTTATAAAATTATAGTCAATATATACGATTTCGTCTCCATCCCATGCATTTCTAACTCTTTTTGAATCAATTGATTTCATTGAGTTCAATATATATGTTTTTAAAATGTTGTTACTAAGGGTGTATACTTTATCATGTATGCAAATGATCTTATTTGGCTTATGTTTCAGAGTTTTGCTCCAAATAATTGAGGGGATTGTATCATTTTGCCTGATAAAAAGATTATTACCAGAAAAACATGCAATTAATTCCTCAGAAACAGAAATCATATCGACATTATCCATATCTTCGATTATTTGAGTTGATATCATATCTTGATTAATACAAATCAAATGAACTCTTTTCTCACATATCCCTAGATACTTGTTCTTGGATTTTGGTAATACATTTATTTGTGAATACACGTATGGGAGAGTATCCTTAGTGATTTTCATTATATCCAATGAAATGGAGTAAAAACAGCCATTTTCACAAGACATTACAACATTTTCGGCATTTGTTGATATCGAGACAACTTGACTATCAAGCATGATTGACTGTTGACCTTTTTCCATTGAACTCATGAAAAGCTTCTTATTTATTACAGTAAACATTATTTCTCCATTGAAATCATACAGTCTTGTTGTTTCACATGGTTTAAATGGTTCATTTTGCAATATATACTCTTCAATTTTTTGGAAAATATCAATTAGTTTGGAATTTCCTGGATAATTGTTGATCATGTTTTGGCATAAGTCTTTTGCATTCTTAAGATTTGTCGAAACTGTGCTTTTTTTCCCCATTGTATCTATTTTCCCTATTTCTTGAAACAATAAGATAATGCTTTTACAAAAACAATTTATTAATTCATTTGGATAATTAGAATCACTAAATATGGATGACTCAATACTTGTTGAAGGGAAAGACATGTATGACACTTTTCATTTCGATGCCAACTTGATAAAAGAATGGATAATATCCATTCTTATACATATGTTATAGTTACTATTGTGTGATAAATCGTTTATTCGGTCTTCTAAATCAGTGTTGCAAAGAAAAGACTCGATTTTTGGTATGTTCCCGGTAACTTGGGCTACTTCTATCAATTTAATAATACTATCCAAGCATCTAATTACAATAAATAGAACTCCGCTACCTAACATTTCAACGAAAATATCGATAATGTCATCTTTGATGTATGCTTGGTTATCTGTAGTGTTATTAACAATGATTAGAGTACCTAAAAAGTACGTGATCTCATTCTTTAAATCACTAGATGCTGTTGTGAAACATGATTCAATATATTGAATTAATTCACTCGATATTAATGGAATGACATAATCAGGTATACTTTCCATTATATTTGAAAGAATCCAAAGAGATAAAGACATATGATTTGTATACAAAAATGGTTCAATGATCCCGTACATCCCATTCTGCATTAACTGAATGATCTGTGGTGGCTGTGTATGACACAAGTTTCCTATTAACCCCAATGATACCACAATTAGCTCAGGATTAGAAATAGCACTAATAAGAACAGGCATAATATTATATTGAAATAGAATTGGAGCTATACAATAAGAGTGATTTGTCATTTCAACAAGAATCCCTAATACTAAAGAAAGAGATGAAGATGGTGAATTTTCAATTAAATCAAATATGGGCTTAACACAAGTTTTAAGTATGTCACTATCAATCAAAGAAGTATTCGAAAACAAAAGAAACAATCCTTGGAATCCAGTATCAACAACATGATCATTATCTGATGTCGTGATTATATTTATAATATCATAATAAATACCAAAACTAATTAAAGCATCTCTTGCATAGTTAGAAAAATCCGCCATGCAGCCAATGAGATCAATGGTCGAAATAATTATTTCTTCATTTTCAGATGACAGCAATTGTTGAAGACAAATAATAAATCCTGAATCAATAAATGGATTTATAAATTGAATATGGACAGAAAATAGCTGAAAAACAATTCCAATTGCTAAATTAATGGCAAAAGATGAAAGACTGAAAGATAAAACTCTAATAAACAACTCTGAAATCTCCAAATTCCTCATATTATTAATTATTTTCGGATGTTCCTGGATTATTTCAAATAAAAATGTGATGGCCAAAATAATTTTTTCTTCATCTCCAGTATAAAGTAGTTCAATACATTTATCAATAGAAAAAAATAATTCCTTGTTCAATAAACTCTTCCCATTGGTCTTGTTTCTAACATTTCCTATCCTCAAGTGAGACTTGACCCTAATCTTATTGGTGATTTCCATCCTTTCTTTGATAATTTCTTCATTATATAGGGTTAAATCTGCACCAGAACCCTCCATACACCCAACATTCATGTCCTGTCCAGATGTGCTTCGAGAAATGGACATTTGTTCGAATGGTGATGAGAAATATTTGTAAACTGTCTGTTTAATTATTGGTGTTCTGTATTGTCTTTAGGGGCTCTCCCATTGTTCCATTTGGTTGATCATTGTCGCTCAACATGAAGTAGATGATCACAGCAAATCCTATTCCAATGAATCCGAACATTATTGTCCATATCCACATTGCTACTGATCTATCAGTTGTAAGATTATACAGGCTGAATGAATCAGGGTTACATAATGAAGGAGGCCAACATGAGAAATTTGATTCAGTGTCAGTCCAGTCAGCAAAGCTTCGTTCTATGCTGAAATTAAGCTCAGCATCAAAACTCCCTGTTGACTTGATCCTCACTAAGAAAATAGATGGAATAGGATTGTTAGCGAGACTTGTTGCATTTGCTATCACTATTGAGTTATTTTTGGGGTAAATCACTTGTATTTGTGCTTCATTGTTGTTTGAGATGTTAAATTTGTGATTTACATCTTTTTCGAAATCCAAAAAGTAACAAATGTCTCTGGGAATTGCAATTCCTGAGGCAAAAATACTGGCAAGTCTCTGATTCCGGCTATGAATGCTCCTTTCATTGCAAAAATCGTTCGGCAAAAGCCAAACGGCAATCTTTGCCGAGGCTCTTGCATCAAAATAGTGAATAATGATTCTTGAATCCTTAACCATGATTCTATCACCTGCGCGCGGTTTATAATCATACTTTTCATCATTGTGAATATATGAGGCACTCATTTCTCCAAAGAAAAAATGAGAATGGATTTGAATGAAACCTGTTCGACCTGTTGCATCGATTTCCAAGTAATCATTGTTATTAATGATAAAGTGTAATATAGAATCTGTTTTAATAGTTGTATTTGTTGAAATCGCAGCTATAAAAAGGAAAAATTCAAACATAAATTTAGATTTATCCAAAAAAGAAGTAATATAGAACTGAAAGGGCTCCAATAGCCAGAGACACCCACCTTACTCCATTTTCAACATTAGCTACGGCTCTTCCCCTATTTCTTCGTTTGTCTCTTCTTCTTGTTACCATAAATGATAAGAGTATTTCAATAATCTGTAATATAATCCTAAATATCCAAGCATATCTATCAATGTTCATTGGTTCTGGTTGGTTTTGCCGTCTCTCCTCTCTTGGAATCACTGGTTCTGTATCTGCAATTGGTTCTGTTTCTGTGATTTCATTTGGTATTTCCTTGTGATCACTATCACCATGCCCATATACATATATTAGCTCATCTTTTTTGATTTCTGAATGGCAAATTGGACAATTTATTTTGTCTTCAAGACATTTCAAGCAAAACATATGACCACATTTTATTACTACTGGATTTTCATATTCTGAATCACAAATAGGGCATTTCCAAGAATTCTGCTCTTCAGGTGTATCATTCATAAAAAAAAATAACAAAATTTACTGGAAAACTTCTGGAATAAGGGCATATAGAGATGTACCATCGAAAATGTACTTTTTCTCATTATCAGCAAATGGAACAGATATATCCCAAACAAAATTCTTTGTTTCATCATCAATCATCTCTGTTTCATCATTAGACATGAATCCTTCAACGAAAAATGTTCGATAAAATGGAAGATTGAACATTCTATTTGGTTTTGAATCCTTCATTATTGCTCGGCACTGAATATTTGAAATTGAAATTATGCTGCTTGCGGGAGAAACAAGAATGCCATTTTGAATAGCGCCATTTAACATATAAAGGTTTGTAAGGACTAGTGCATTATTTTCTATTGGTTCATTAAACTTGAACTCTAAATCAATTTGATCTGTTGAGATGTTTTTTTCCGCAGCGAAAGTTATTAGATATGATATCAAATATCTCCTAATATTAGACAAAAGACGAGCATCAACTGATTGTATATAACCTGTTTTAAGCGCCTTGCTAATAAGATCATACTTCTCCTGAAGGTATAATATGAAACTGGATAATGAATTGGTAAAATACAATGATGTTTTTCGTTTCCAATTATCAGGCACAATATTTTGTATAATTGAATGACTTATTGATTGGGGACCTAAATCACTGTTTATGTACAAAATCCAACTATTGTAAAGTGCTGCCTCATTAATCCAGAATTGTTTAATGAGGTTTGATGAAAATGAAGCCTCAATCTCTAACATTTTGGGTATTTTTGTCTTTAAAGAGTCCAGTTGGGATTTCATTTTGAATGCATCTATATTTATCTTGTTATGGCAAATATTAAAGAATAAAAATGGTTGACATATCCATCTTGAAAAAGTCCAATTCCTATATGGCATTGATAAATTTCTTGTGACAAATAAACTATCTGTTGAAGGAAATGAAACCATTCTTTGAGCAGAATTGATCATCATGTTAAGTTGAGCATCTGAAGGAAATACCCAACGAAAAGCTTCAGGAGAATTTGGCGATACAATGCTAAAGCTATCTTCACATGATTCAGAGGATATTAAAGAGAAAATATAAGCTTTTATCATCCTTCTATCATTTTTTTCAATAAATGGGGAACCAAAAAAAGTACTCATTGTATAGTCTCTTAGATTTTTGAATGGTATATCGAAAGGTTTGCCCTCCAATATTGAATGAATACCTTCAATGAAACATAAAAATTCTTGTGTTTGAATAGAATGATAATTATGAAATCCTATAGGATTTATATAACTTCGAAACCTAATCAGAGCGAAAAGAACAGCTCCTAATAGCACAAGTCTTTTAGCAACCTTTGATGTAGCATTTGATCTTATTGAAGCACCATGATAATTAAGAAGGTGAAGAACTGTATGTCTAATTAAGGGGAAATTATCAATGACCACTTTTTTTGATGACAATATTGTTAATCTTGACAGATAATCAGAACAATGGGCATTGATTATGAGTCGAAACTCAGAGTTAATCTCATTTGTTGACAATCCAAAAATGATGTCGTTAATTACACTGGATATTATCAGATCAGGGGTATTGTAATTAATAACAAGCCAATTTCCTTCTTCAGTGGAGGTTTTAAATACCTCTTTCATTTTATCTATTGAGACTTTGGTATTAAGAATTGTATAAACAACAACTTTCGGAGGTATATGTTTCATTGATACGAAGTGGGCAAAAGATGAGACAAAATCACTTGATTTAGAAGAAAAGACAAGAGTTGGAATATTTGAAGAAATAGGAACAAGAGAGTCGATTTGAAAATATGGAATTATTGAAGTAATATCTTGTCCAAAAACATCAAAAACGAATGACTCAATCATTGAATAATATCCATCGATTGAACAAAATTTCATGCTATCAAGTATTGAATTCACATCTGTAGAACTATATGAATTTGAAGCTTTGCTATTATATTCTTCTTTCATATGATCTATAATCTGTTTCAAATCATCAAAAGATTTTCCTTTCTGAATAAACCCAGACACAAATAGAAAGAACATAATATCATTATAAAATAGTGAACCAAAAACACTTTGGAATACTGAAGATGAAAGATTTCTTTTCAAAATCTCTATTTGTTCTGGCTGTAATATCGAGCCCCGAATACCTGATGAAGCAAATACTCCGCAAATTTGTTCGGTAAAATCTGCGAGATTATACTTGTAATGGGGTTTGATTTTGGAAACATATCTTGACAAAGAAATCCAATATGACATGCATATTTCAATTAATGGTAATAGCTGATGAATCGTCTGGTTTAACTCTTTGTGGACGAGGTTTGAATCAGAAACAGTTCCTAAGGCAGCAATATACATGTCTCTTGCTGATATCAAGCTTATGATGGTTTCCTTATCTTGGATGTATGCACTAGTATCATCACTACTCTCTTTTGCCATTTTGGTTAAGTATGAAAGAGCTTCATTTTCATACATTTTTAGTTGAGATGAATGAGCTGCTTCGGCTCTCTCAGCTTGCTTAACACGTGGCATTAAATCAGAATCAAAATGTTCTACAAAAAGATGTACAATTTGTGATCTCACAGCAATCAAAGATGATGAACTTGAATCAATAATACTAAAAACCGGATTCATATCCAAAGGAATATCTGCAAGGGTTAGGTGATTAGTAAAGAAAACACATCGAAAATCTGAATGAACAGATAATAGTGATCGTCCAATCCTCATATGTTTGGATTTTGTTCCCAAATTTATTAATATTGCAATCTCATTGGACATCTTATCAACATCAAAAATTAACAATAGTTTGCCAAGCCTCAAAGCGTCATTAAGAACTGTCATATAATTATTCGAATAAACAGATACATTTAATGAGCCAAAAGATTTTTGAAGACACGAAAAAATTAAGCCATCAGGATCAATAACAAGAGGATGTCTTGGTGTCAGCATTAAATGACTCAAATCCAATAATAATTGGTTGGGAACATTCAATCCTGATCTTATAAATGTGCCTTTACTTCGAATTCTATCGGATATATCATCATACAAAGAACTCAATGATGTCTCATAATGAAAACTCGAAAGTACAGATACAATGGAAGATAGAAATGAGACTTTTTCATTGAGGTCAAATAATCCTCCAAATACAAGATATGATGCCATAATAATTGAATCCGCAAAATTGGTATCTTGAAGCGAATCGAATCTATTGGAGTCTTCTTTCCATTTATCACTTAATATTGATATATCCTTCAGAATTGAATCAACTGCCTTCTTCGATAATTCGATTCCGTTATACTGCCTTGTTAATTCATCTAATGAGGAATTGGTGTGCTCAAGTTGAAGCGATTCGTTTTGATATGTAACTTCGAGATTCGATATAAGGTCGTTCTCATCAATTATTGAAGAATTAAACTGATTGATTTGCTCAATCTGATCATCAATAATACCTTGCTGTAAAGCTATCCTCTCATTAACCTCTTGAATATCAAATAGTACCTCAAGATATTTTTTCAGTGATTCAACAATTTGACTGGTACTATTTTCATTATTTTCTTCAGAATTTTTAATAGTTGTAATCATATTAATAGTTAACGAATCAAGATCATTAACATCAATCATTGTGATTAGGGTAAAATAATCTTCAGAAATATCACTTGAACCAATTAAATGAGAGAAAACTTTTGATATTTGATAAGAAAGTGATGATTGATTTGATGATAAAACTTTCCATTTTTGAGTATCTGATACCGAGAAAGCAATGATTGATTGTTTTATCTGAAATAATTTGGAATTAATAGACTCTAATTCTTTCTCAAGTTCAATTAAAAGAGATTTATTTCGATTCAATTCAGAATTATTCTTAATGGTTTCTTCATTAATCCTAGATCTTTTTTGTTCAATAAGATATTTGTTATCAAAAACTGATTTCTCAAGAGTAATCTTATCTTTTTCAAGTTGTTGGATAGCAGGTCCATAATCAATTAGTATTCTATGATACTTATCTGATTCTGATCGAATTGATTCAATAAACCTTAATACAAGAGAAAGGTCATGTCCTTGTGTCTCAATCATATTGGTATTCTCTTGCACAAGTTGAGTAAAAATGCTAACAAAGTCATAAAACATATTTGAATGAAAATGAGGAATACTCTCTTCAATGGTTGTGGAAATTTTAATCAAAACAGGTTCTAATGGCATTTGGCTTTCATTAAGAAGATGCCTACAAATTTGCTCTTTATTAGAATCCAGAAGAGATAAATAATCAACGTTTGTTAGGTCAATACCCTCAATATTGGAATTAGCAGTAAAAACAATCTGACAAAATTCGGTAGCTTTTCTCTGGAACAAAGAAAGCGCATCTTTTCTTTGTTTAAGGCTAGGGGTATCGGTTTTATTGAGTTTCTTAACTTGTGATTCCAATTCATCAATATTAAACAAAGAATAAATATTCTTTTTGACAAAGAACGAATATAGAGCCACCAGTCCATCTAAATTACCCTCTCGATACCTATATAAGATGATATGCTTTTTCTTTTGATCCATTGAGTCAAATATAGACTGTTTAATAATTATGGTGTCTTCATCCTTGAGATCATCTAATTCTATCAATGAAACCTCGTTTGCTAATGTAAAAAGCCGAATTAATGAAGATTTTCCATTTCGAAGTACTCCTGTGATAAATAAACTACTATTAGGACGTGATAATGAATGAAAAATACAAATATAGTTGTATAATATTTGTTCTGTGATTGGGAAGCTTGATAATAAACTAATTTTTTTACCAATTTCATCAAGTTTAAGCGTTTTAGTGGAAATTCTTGATACTCCAGAATAAATTGGTAAAGTCAACGAATACTCATGATTAATTTGATGATACAAAGAGCTAATATCATAGTCATCAAATATGCTCTTAATAGTTTTTAGATAAGACAAAAACAAAATTGTATTCATGGAAAAACAAATAATGCATATTTCGGAAAGCAATAACTTAGCGTATGATATTTTTTCAATATTAGCTCTTCCGATTCTCTCAGATAGGTTGCATAATGGTGTTATTATAGATAATGAATCGTGAAAGGATACCTTAATATCATATAAAAACCTTTGAGTCATATTTATCAATGAACTATTGGTTTGAGATTCGGTTAATATTTGTTTGATAATATACTCCTTTGATGATTTGGAATATTCACCCAATTTTATTGGGATAAAAAGAGACACAAATCTTGGAGGTAAAGAAGAAATATCATTAGTAACAGCTATTATCACATATTCAGATAAGATTCCTTTTTTAAGAATATGATGGTTGTTTTCATTAAATGTAGGAATTTGATTGGTTTTCACTATCATCCTAATAAATTCAATAATACAAACATTTGCTAAAGTAACATTCAAGAAAACCAAAACAGTAATTTCTGGAGAGGTCTCTTTCCAAGATTTTGATGTTAGATTTGTCTGATCATTAATTAACCTTAAAACATGTTCTGTTGAAGAAAATTCTGTTAGGTTGATATATAATGGGCTTATATTAGTAAATGATGAAAATAAAACCTTTAAAAATGAAGATTTCCCAGAACCATGGCTCCCATGAATCAAAATCCGGTTATTATTCTTGATTAAAATTCTCGAAAAATATAATGCTGGTAAGTGTTGAGAGATAGGGATAATTACATTATTTGGGTCAAAAGAAGAATCCGTAATGTTTCCATTTATTATTGAAGACTTTAACAAAGAAGAAAAAGGAAATGGAATAAACTTATTCTTATTATAATATACAGAAACTAATGAAGGGTGCTCATAACAATCCCAGTATGAATCGGGAACAGAGAAACCAACCCAGTCTTGAGGCATCTGAATAGCAAATGTTGTTCGAATCCATTGATCAAGTGTTATTGACATCTGTTCATCCAGTACAAATGACACAATATGATAGCAACAAAGAAGGAGAGATAATCTAATACCTTCAATATTATTCATTTGAATTTCATTCACTTGCATGTACCGCAAATAAACATTACAAATATGGCACATTATCGAAAAACCAAGTTTATTGATACTTATTAAAGTTTCTATTTCAAAAATATAGGAAAAAACTTTCTCAACAATCTCAATAAAAATAGTGCTAATAAATTCGAGCGAATTCTGATCAAAAATTCCAATATATGACCTAGAAATTGAGGCAAAAGCAAACCGTGCATCAAAAGAACTAGAATGTAAGCAACCATTATGAATATTACACGAATAAAAACTGCTATCCATATAACATATACCGCAATATGAATAGTTTGAAGGAGAAATGTTATTGATAGAATCAGTTTCTATTATTATTTTCATAGATTCGCTAATAAAATATGAATCTTGAGAATTCAATGTGAGATATCTGGGCTTTGATATCATCAGAAATAGAATGTCTATTAATTTATAATCTGCTTTACCATCAATAATCAAAAGTTTATTTTCTTTTTGGGAATTTAACTTATGAATGATGGAATGTATTAGTCCATTTTTCCATTGAGAGTTTTCAGAAGCAATCCCGAATATTGTTTCCCACTCAAATGAATAAGGAAATAGAATCTCCTTTTTTATATTTGAATGCATAGAAGACTTGGAATTATTTTCGGGTATATTCAAATTATGTGTAACAATTTCATACAAGTAAAGGAGAAGAGATTTTCCACTTTGTGGATTTCCAACTATAATAACGATTGGGTAGCTATTTAATAAATGGATAAACTCCTTAACCTTAAAAATGAAATAATCAATTGGGATTGGGAGATCTAGGTTTTGGATCACTTCTCTAATTGATTTATCAATAGATTTGTTCATTTGATCAGTTATTATTGATGAATACCCTAAAATTCTCTCAATATATATTTGAATACTATCGAATAGAGGTATCACTGAATACAATAATGAAAACAATGGCTGAACATTAGTTGCATCAATACTTGAGGATAATACCATAAAAGATCCTTTGGCAACAGCGAATTCTTCAATGTGCTTCACAGATTCAAAAAACTTGGAATAATTGTTCTGATTTGAATGAATAATCTGATTTAAAATTTCAGATGATTGATAAACAATTGTCTGGGCTAAAACAGCAGGAGATGTTTTGTCATCAATAAGAGAAATGTAACTATTTGTTATGTCTTTAATCTTCTTACTGAGTGCTTTAGAAAATTTGAATCCGATCGATAGTAACTTCACATAACAGTAATCATCAATTGATGGAATAGAAAAAGAAATTGGACGGCAATATGAAACCAAAGAAGGTGGCATGTGTGTTGAATACTCGTGTTGGCTACTTAAAATGGATATTGACCAACCTTTCTTAATATTTAATATTTCCCCATTAAAGTTTGTCTGATTTAAACCAGAAATTGTAGCAGACAATAAATAGTGAATTGAATCGGATAAATATGATAGTAAAGGATTGTTGATATGGTCAGGATAAGCAAAAAGAAGCCACGAACCCAAAGAAACAACTCCATAAATGAACCTTGAGCATATACTCAATGTCATATCAGAAAAAGAAGAAGCAATGTGAATATATTGTCCAAAAAACATGGCCAGTGACTTCATAAACGAAGTTTTCCCTGAGCCTTTTTGACCAAATAATAAGGGAATTCTATTTTTGATGAAAGATTCTAAAACACTATGACATGTATTGTCATTAAATGGAGGTATTACGCTTTTCATGCAGTTACCCCAGAATTCTCCTCCAAAAAACCATGAGTAATCATTGAAATCAATCACAATCCGCTCTGATCCTGGATTGAAACGAAGTTTCATTTGCTGTTTCCAGAAAAGTGTAGATGAGAACTGATGAGACTTTTCCTTAATAATCCTAATATCCTCTTGGTAAAAACTTAAGAGAACAATAATTGAAGATATCTTAAAAATCTCTTGCTTAGAAAGGGGAGAATTAAGCATTGAAATCAAGTCCCTTGATTGTTGTTTAAGAGACTGATCATATTGATTTAATACCCTCTGAGATGATTCTTGATTAGAAAAATAATCATCCATCTGCTGGCAGAAAGAAATTCTCGATGAAATAGCACATATGTATGATGGTGTTGTAATAATCCAATCATTCATTGATTCATGAGAATACCTTTTCAATGACTTCTTAGTTGCTTGAATAATGGAAATAGAAATTGTTTCAAAAAACTCCGGGAGCCATGATTCAATTGAGCCCGAAACCACTACACTTGCTGGAAAAACTAAACTATCCCCATCTTCTCCAACCAAACTAAATATTGAAACTCCTGGAAAATTACAAGAATCTCTAGATATGCCGCTTTCCATCTCAATCAAGTCAATATACTTGAAATCCAGTCTGGAGATTTGCATCATCACCTTGATCAACTGCTCCATAAACATTGTGAAAGAATTTGTGGTTAACATGATCAGGATTTCCCTGTTACTTAAGAAACTAAGCCGGGGGACATATCTGCATTTTGCCATAATATATACATTTAATGATAAATACACCTGATCAAGTGACTGTATCATTTCTCGGAAATCACTCATGATTGTTCTATAAGAACAAATAGTAAAGAGTCTGGAATCTGATTGAACAAACTTGATAAATTGGGACCATTTTTTATGTACGCTGTGGTAACTATTCAAATGTTGGTTAAGAATCTTTCTTGATGATTCATGAATGAAAAGCGGATATAAGTTACTCCATCTACTTTGGAAAACCTCCCATTGTTCAAGAACACCTTGAGAATAGTGTAACTTCGAAATAAGATTATTAACACCCTCTTTAATCCCTTCAATGTATTTGTTTCTAAGCATTCTCTTTAAAGTAATGATTGAGTCATCAATATCAGCAAACAAATTTTCCAAAGAGCCAATCATATAACTTTTCTCATCCTTGTTTTTAGAGTCTTTAAGTGGTATTTGGATATCATACCATTTATCTTTCATCAATATGAATTCATTCTCGAGAGAGTTTTCTCCAATGGATACAGATGTTATCTCATGAATTGCTTGAGAGTTAGATAACACTCCTGATTCAATTAGATCATTTATTGTGACTTTGGGATTATATTTTCCTTCAATTCCACATTCTTTGTATAAAAACTGCCAATGTCTAACCTGCATTTTTGCATTAAATAACATGGAAATATGGGGAATATATGGATAGATGGTTTTAAAACTTAATAGGATTTCTTTTAATACCTGAATATTATCCTTCCAATAATCATCAAGTTCAGCTAGAATCTTATTTAATATCTCGACTTCTTTCTCCAATTTCTCCATCATTAAGTGTGAAAATGGAGAGAGAGAGATTTGATTAGAAATGGAATTCCATTCTTTAATAATTTCCTGAAGCTTCATTGAAAACTGAATGTTCTTCTTAATAACCCTATAATCAGAGAATGAAGAAAGACTTATTTTCATTACTTCTTGATAATTCATAACTTCATTAATCGACGGTTTTATTTCTTTTAATTGAGACTTATATCCAGTTATATGGTTACTAAATATATCGATATCAATATTCTTAATAGAAACCGGAAAGTCTTCTGTTTGAGATCTAAGCTTTAGAAGTTTTCCTTCAATACCAGATATTAATTGTCTTAGAACAATTTCAAATCTATCATTATGGAATTTCTTGATTCTTAAAGCACTCTGATACTCTGCTTTAAACAAAACAAAAAGATCATGTAATGGATTTGAAATTGGTTTAAACCCGGAGTCTTCAAAAAGAGCAACAATCTCATCCAAGAAAGATATTTCCTGTGTAATAATTGGAAATAACTTCTCAATTTGATGAAGAAGAGAACAAATATCAACAAAAATTTTTAAGGTGGTTGCTTCGTTTTTCATTCTTAGACTGTATACCCTAAAAATTTTGTTTATCTGGTCAATTTTCAATTGAAACAAACTAGAAAGCATTAATTCTATATCTGACAAAGCTTTTTGAGGTATTTGCATTAATGCAGATCTCAAAGAAACGGAATCGATATACAATGAACCCGAAATCGAACTACCTCTAATAGAAACAGTCCTAATTTCTTCACTCCGGAGCTTCTGAATAACATATAGTAAACCTTTTGTATCTACCCATGGTTCTTTTTCATAGTTAATTAAAAAATAATCATCCGATTCATCTAAAGGACGATCAAGCAAATTCAGAGAATATTCATATTGCTCCCCTGAGCGAGTTTTCAGGAAACTTTTTACATTCCATGTTTCTCCTAGACTAAAAAGACTATAATAATCTGCAAAAACATTTGATGATTGAAGACCATTTGAATGAGAAGCAACAAGGTTGTCAAGAATGCCTTTAATTGAATCATCAACAATCGGAGAACATTGTATTAAACAGGACATTTCAGGGGCTCTTTGTAATATTACTTCAGGTGATACTCCTATTTGTTGAAAAAATTTGCTAAGCTTCGGTGTGTTGAATGTTCTATGCAATTCATTCAAAAAAGTAAACACATCATCAAACATTATAGATACTGCCATTTTTAGATCATCAAGAGAAGGAATAAATGTAACATTACCATTAGAGCTAAACTTCACTTCAACTAAAAACATTGATGAATGTTCTGAACAAAATATATTGTGAACTAATGAGAATTCTTTCAGAGTGACACTCGTTAAAAATTCAGATATCATATAATCAATCAATCGGATAAACTCCAATAAATATAATAATTCACTATTCATTTTTTGGAATCTGTTGTTCTTTTCTGCATCCTTTTTCTTTTCCAAGGATATTATTTGGTTAATGTTTGGGTTCTTCCTTTTCAATTCTTGGAATTGATGCTCATCAACTTCAAGATTCTTAGGATCTGATATCGATCTATATAATTTGAACAATCTTGAAGAAATTTTATTAAGAAAACTATTATACCCATTAATTAACCCATTAATACATGTTTTTAATTGAATACGAAACTCTTCAAGTTTGAACTTGCATTGAGGTGAAAACGGAAACAAATTTTTAGAAAAAATTGATTCTATTTCACTAAGACAATTCCTTACAAAAAAAAGAGAAGATGAAAAACTTGAGTTGTGGAACAACAATAAATTCTTTGATGTTATCATAACTGAAGAAAAACGTTGAAGTGCAACATATGATTTCCAAGCATTGAAAGGCTTCCAAAAGAAACAATATTTAAAAAATGGAAGCTTTTTCAAGGCTTGATACATTGAAGACTCCTTAGACCAATCAGCAAGAGTAAAAAAATCGGTATTCCCTCTGCTATCAAAATGGGTTATGCCTTGAGCTGTCATTGAGAAATAATCTTCTTCGATTTCAGAATGTGTGACTTTCTTCAAATCATATGGATTGAATGTTGGGTCTCGATATGATTTCGTATAAATCATGTGAATAAATCGCAATCCAGAACCATCTTTGTGCTTAGAAAAATACGCAATAGGATCATCAATCCTGTCAAGCTCGAACTTTTCTTCTTCATCGTGTTTAATGTTTTGTGTAAAAGAGATTTCGGATGCCGGAGGTAAGCTTGATAGTGGTTTTTTGCTCAAGAGTGATTGGGGACTCGGAATTTTGTTCAAATTCTTTCCAATCTTATTCTTGTTATTTGTCCTAATCTTGTTTGACTTGCTTTTAATAGCCAATAGCGATAAATTGCTGTTTTCATGAGAATTATTATTTGAAAATAAACTGTAAGCGGATAATTGACTCTCAACATTGGATGGGCTATAAAAAGATTTCATTTCTTGCATGTTTTTAGGATACTCTGCAGAGACCCTTCGTATAACATACTTCTCCCCTTTCTCAAAATCACTATCCTGTTCATCAGATTGCTTTTGCTTCATATTAACGATTTATTATTTCTTTTATGTCTGTTCACGGAAGTTTCTACTATTTTGGTCCAACCAACGGATCTATAAATCCCAATTTAGGTCAAAGTGCCGATGCTTTAGCTGATGGTAAAAAAGGTAGTAGAGGGAGATCTGGACGAGTTGGAATATCTCCGACAGCCACATTTAATCCGGGGACTACTGTTCCTGCCTCTATTTCCAACCAAAATTTGTCGAGTTCTGCATCTCGAAATATTAGAGGCAAGGTCGGATCAGGCACATTTTCTCCTCAAAGTCCGATTGATTCAAGTTCATCGAGCTGTTTTGGTACGGTTGTCGGAGATTCTTTATATTTCAATTTGAAACCTCAGCAGCCTTCTATTGTTTGTCCTTTTTCGTTTCCTCATGACGGAAAGCATCATGTTTTATTGGTGATTGATCCTCCAAACTTCACCATTCCCTTAACTTTGAACAACGTACCGCTTTTGTTTACTGGAATAAGAGTAGATATAACCCCCCATTTGCGAAATGGCCATAATATTTTTGCTTTTAACACAATGGGATTATCAACTGATGTGACAGCATCAGTTCAATGGCAGTTGCCTGATGATATTGGTTGGTATGTACGCAAAATTACAGATGAATTTCCAAAAATGGAGATTAAACCTGGAATGCAGGTGATATCTGATGTATGTCCAATATCTGGAAAAGTAATTAGATCATCAGGCCGTGGTGTAGATTGTATTCATTGTCAATGCTTTGATCTGGAAGCATTTTTAACAAGAGCTCGAGATACTGGTTGTTGGAAATGCCCTGTTTGTGGAAATATTTTGGCTTTCTCTACTTTGAGACATGATCCTTCATATTTACGCAACTGTGGTGATGTATTTGTAGTAGATGATGTGTTAACAGATATTACTGATACGTTTTTCTAGATAAAAATGTAGTATTAATGATTTATTTAGATTAGATTCCGGCAATATCAGCAAAAGGATCCTTTGGATTAGGACGGGATGGTTGATTTGGTCCTCTAATAATCTGCTGTGGCTTTGTTTGAGGATTTGAATTTCCAAATTGAACACGGGCTTGTGATGGATATGCATTATTATTATTGAAGCCCTGATTTCTAAATATATTTGTGTTGCCGAAAGACTGATTATTAGTTCCGACTTGCTCGTTAGATAACATTGATTTGAGATGTGATCTAGCATCAACTTGAGTCGGTGGAGGATTGCTTGGAGCATTTGATTGGAATGGATTAAAAACAGGCGCATTTTGTTGAGATCTTTGTTGATAATTCTGCTGAACAGGTGGTGTACTCAACAAAATATCTAGAGTATCTTGAGATGATGTGTGTACTGGCTTGATTGAAGGAGAAAAATCAATCAGATTTTCGGAATTTGATCTTGGCACTGGTTGAACTGATGGAGATGGATGAGGTGCTGGGACGACGGGTGTTGTCGACTGTGATATTGACATCTTGTTCTTTTTAGGTGCTTTTCCGCTCTGAAGCATCTTGTTAGGAGGCTGAGTCCCCTTGTCTGCCCATTTAGCAAGTTCATACTTGAATCTGATAAATTTAGTTAATCCATCTAAGTCTTCTGTGGCAGGACGAGGGTAGTCCTTTGGAAGATTAGCTTCCCAATACTGATTGGAAATTTCATTTCCAATTGAATCCATCACATCTACTTGTTCATTTGTCCAGGAATCTAATGTTACACTCCTAATGAATGTAATATGAGTTCCAAGATTCCTATGTCTTCCACTACAATTAATGCACACAAAAATGCCCAAAGTGGAACTCGCCCAAACTGATGCAGATATGAGTTTACAATTACAATCCGCACATCGCTGGTTTTCGGGCCTCTGGCTAATAGCTAAAACTCTCTTCTTAGGGTCAGAAGACATTGGTCAATTAACTGAATCTTTCAATTAGATCTAGCGGTTTAGAATTTATTTACAAAATTATCGGAACATTATTGAAAAACTGAAAACAGATTTTACAAAAATCCTTTACTAGTTTAGAGTTGATGATTAACTTTTTGGGCTGGTGGGTCGATGAGACAACTGTAGAGGTGAAAACGATGATTTTATAAAATGTTTTCTTATTCGCCAGTTCTTCAGATCATTGGAACAGTTTATTTAATATTTGTGTTTGGCATAGTATTAGGGAAAACCCATTTTATTAAGTTGAAAGACTTGAGATCTGTATGGCAAATGGTAAAAATGATTGGATTTCCTTCACTATTATTCTTTAATATTGCGAAAATGAGTTTCAATTTGGATAATTTAAAGCTTTTTTTAGTTGTTTTTGTTGTACAGTTTTCTGTTCATATATTGATATTTATGGTATCAAGAATTAGCAAGAAATCTGATAGGTTTTCCAAGTACATATCTTATACTTTGATATTTGGTTTTAATGAATATGTTTTGCAATTTGGTCCAATTGTTAGATTTATTAATCCTCAACTCTCCATCATTCCAATTATGTCTCTAATTGGCAATAATTTTATATTTATTCCTTTCTTTAAATATTTGTCGATTAGGAAGTCTAATGACTCTTCTAGTGAAGGAGAATTGAGTAATGAACAAGAAAGTCCACAGGTGGAACCAACAGGCAATCCAGAAATTGGAGAAGATCATGAAAAAGAAGAGGAAGACTTAAGTGATATTGGAAATGATGAAAATGATCAATGTATTGGAATATTTTATAAATTGCTCATCACTCCCTCAAATTGTATGACACTTATTGGAGTGATTTGGAATCTTATTGGTATTCCGATTCCAAACTTTGTTTCTAAGATGCTAATAGATTATGAAAGGATTGTATTCCCTTCTGGTCTTATAGCTTGTTCTTTAGAACTTAGCAATTATAGCGATTCAAATATGTTATCAGTGTTTATTGTGATATGTTTTCACTATATAGTATTACCAATTATCATGTTATTATGGACTTATGTTTTCAGTTTATCTGCAATTACTAGGCAACTTTGTGTTTTAATGTGTGTTTCTCCTGTTTCTCTTCTTGGGCTTCAATTATCCGCGAGATTTCCAATTGATCATACAAAAATTCGTGCTGCATTCTTCTGGACTAATGTGCTTTATCTCCCTTTTGCAATGATATGGGTAATAATACTTATTGAAATAATAAATTAGGCATTTACTCTCAAAGTAGGGTTCCGAAAACTAACCCAAAAAATGATCCAATTAATGTTATTAACATATTTAAATTGGATTCATGAGGTTTATAGAAAACAGTAATTATAGTAAAGCAAACTATGAGTAGTGGAAACACGATAATTTTTTGAAATTTATAAAAAGCTGATGTCTCGTTGTGGAAACATATAAAAGAAGCAGGAATTGACAAACCAAATACAAAGACAAATGGGTAACAAATCTGAGACAAAACAGAGAACATCAGAACCCATGGGAACAATGAAGCGAAATTCCATACTTTCATTCCAATGATTAATGGATAAAGCATTGATAAAAATGAGGATACGGAGTTAAATGAATACCAAAAGGAGTATTTTGGAATATAAAACTGCAAAAAAATTTGTGAAATAATAGGAGTCATTGTCATAAAAACTGAAAAAACATTAATATCCTGAAAAGAAGTAAGATACTTCAATCGGTACGCTTTTGCGACTCTATAAAAAAAATGAGTTAATACAAAAGCGGAAATGAACAAACCAACAGATTCAATAATATATGAAGCATCTTCGAGGCAATTAATCAATGAGAAGGAGCGGATCTTTAATAGTAATGAACTCATAATGAATAAAACCGTTTATATTTTACATCCAAATGTGACAAGGTCACAGGTTCGAAATAGAACACTAGATTATTTTGCAAAATGAAGGTCCGAGCTTTAACATTTCTTTGCTTAATCAATGAAATAATTTCGTTATACTTGGCGTATAACATTCATTCTTGGTTAAGTAGCACTGGACTCTTTTTTGTAGCTGAATATTTGCTAATATATCCTTTAGTAGTCGTTTTTTTGTTTTTTTCAATGAAATCACTGAGCGTAATTTATTATGTATACAGGGGTTCATTTTCCAAAATACTTTTTTATGTTTTATCTTCTTTATCATCAATCTTTCTTCTGTTTTTTGGGACTCAAATGGCAATACAACCAATGGCTACGTTTGAACGCTTTTGGGATAAATGGAAATCCAATATTAACAGCCCTCAAGTTGAATTCATTCAAAACACTCTAAAATGTTGCGGATTTAATCATGTTAAGGAGTTTCAAAATGATCAATGCTTCGTATCAACCACATCACCTTGCCTTAAAAAAATATCAAAGATGTATACAAGTAATATACAAATTGGAGGTTTAACATTCTTTCTTCATGGTATTTGTTCTTGTGTAGTTATATTTTTGTTTTCATTTAATAATGCGGTATTGCCACCTGATAATCACGCTAAGAATAGGAAATAGCTATTCATGTTTTGATAAAATCCCTATGATATTTACCATGTTGTTTTCTTTTGCTAATTCTAATGGTGATTTATTATAAAAACCAAATTAAACTTATTATCCTTGATATTGATATTAATATCTTTTCTGCAAAGTAATTGTTCAATAATAGCCTCGTTTCCTAAATAAACAGCTTCCCACAAAGGAGTATGCATAGATTGTTCTTCTAGAAAATTTACATCTAATTCTTCATAACCTAATAGAAAACCAACAACATCTACTGAATTATATCTGATTGCTGAATGAAGAGAAAATGGATTAATACAATTCTTCACAAGTTGCTTTTTTCTCTTCAAAAATTCAAGGGCTGCAATATTATTGGATTCTGTTGCTTTTAATTCAATTTTCTCAATCAAATCATTGTTATCCAAATCTAATGGAAAAGAATCCAATATCCATTTAAAAACCAAATCTCTTCTCCATTGAACAGCACAAGGTAGGGTTATTGCAAAATCCAATTGTTGTGACAATAGAATCCTAATAATTTCAATATTCCCTCCTGCAACTGCATAATGTGGAAGCGTATTTTCAATCATATCGGCATCAATTATGTTCGCTTTATTCAAGATTAAAAGTTTAAAGCATTTTAGTGATCCATAAAAAGCCGCCACCATCAGCTGAGAAGGATAATTTTTTAATATTATTTCTGGTTCATAAATGGAAACACAGACAGGATCATATATACTAAACAATGGGTTCAATAGTTCATTCTTCAAATATTCATCATCATCATTTTTTATATAATAAATAAAAGACTGAAAATCACAACAATTATCAATAGATTTCTTGTGATTCTCCCATTGATTCATTTGATAATGATTAATCTGGCTAAACCACTTAATAATTAATGGTTTAGGAGAATTTTCACTCACATAAGACTCCAAAAAGCGATCTTCGGCCATTTCAGTTGACAAAAAATCAAAATAAAGTTCATTAAACCAAGATTCATTATGCTGAATTATTATATCGGTAAAAATAATTTGAACAACCCTTTGAAACAACATAAATTTTGATTTCATTAGCTTTTTAAGTTCTTCTATCACAATTTCGCAAGAAATAATATTGTCTTTGATAAGATGCCTTAAGAAAATCAAATCACTAATTTTGTTTAAACATAAATCATCCGGGTAAACAGGGGAAAATGCATCTCTAACAATATAATAAACGAAATCCGGGTTGATTTTGATTAAAAAACTCGCCAAATTAACATAATGTGAGATGTATCTCGAATTGGCTCTCAAAGAAAACAGAATATTCCTGGATATAAAACCCAAATCATTAGAAAACACAGATTCTTCCAAAAACTTTGCACAAAATTCACTTGAATAATCCTGTGGTGAATCTAGAATCCGAGACAACTCGATGAAACACTCATAATCATGCATAATAACAAAGGAATAAAATAATGGATGATTTTTTATCACCTGAAGATTTAGAGATAATAAAAGAAATATTGGAAAGCCCGATATTGCCAATTCCAGCTCGAAATGATGAGTATGGTGATAATGAGTTTCATCGATGTGTTCATAAACAAGTTCAAATTCATAATACTCCGAGATCTCCAATCCGCTCTGGAATAAAATCCAAAAAATGCGCAAAAATATTTATTGGTGGTACAGACATTCTTCCTGGGTGGACTGAGAATGTTTTGAATCCCCATTTTTGTACAAACTTGCAATGTCTTAAATGTGATCACATTGTCCTAAGATTTCCAGATTCCCAATGGGATAAATCCACTGATTACCTGTTTTTGAGAAACAATTACCCCAACACAGTATCAAAAAAGCTCATAAAAAGCTTTGGGTACTGCGCATTTTGTTGTCAGTGCACACACATTGATACTAATCAAGTGCAGGGCTTAAGTGGATTCGAAACAAACTGGGTATGTCGTGGACACTAACAGAACACAGCTGAACAAATTTTATGAGCGTGTTAGATACCGATCAGTGCTATAAAAAAGTCATTTCCAACACAATCAAGAACCCTGTTGGTATTTTTGTTGTTAAGGATGGTGTTAGATTTCGGTATATTACCCCGCAAGCGTCTTTTAGTGAAGATTCTGTGTTTGGTGCAATATTACCGAAAAAGAATAAAGAGCTATATAAAATAACTTTCAAAGGTCAAAATATTAACGCTAAAATCATTCCCCGTCCCGAGATATCCGTAAATTTGCATTCTTTAATCAATCGGTTTAGTATTGGTTTCAATAATGCAGGTTTGGATCTAAATCACCAAATTGATGATCAATCCCATTCGTTGTCATTTCGTTATGATAATTCAATTTATTCATTTAGTATTGTTGATATATTATCGAAGAATCTCAGAATTGGGTTTTCGTATTCCTCAGGTGTTTATAGTTACTTTACCAGTATCTATTACAAGCATTTTAATTTCTACTTTCAAGGGAAAATTAGCCAATTCTTCCTGATTCCGAAATCATTTGTGTCTGTTAAGTTTTCTGATGATACAACCCTGATCAACATGAGGTATGGTATCTTTAATGTGAACAACAGTGCTCTTGAATACAAACTTTTGTATGAAAAGTCATTCCGAAATGGAATAATTGGTGCATCATATTCCAAAGACAAAGGAGTGAAAATTGGCTTTAGATCAATGAAAAAAGATGAAGGTTGCTACTTAGTATCTGCCCAATTATCAAAATTATCCATAGAATACTCTTATCAAATGAACAAAATCCTAAATACCTCCATTAGAGTTGATATTCCTTATAGAGAAAAACCCAAATTTGGGGCATCATTCTCATTTAACTTCAATAAATAATCCTGCAAACCCTTTCAATATAGTTTGCTTCGATGTAGCATGCTTTTTTATAACTTTCAATATAAAGATATTGTTCGTTCATTATGATTTTAAATTGAACCATATTCAAAGAATATTTTGGATTGAATGTAGCTAGAATGGGATTGTTTGATGTATTAATATATTGTATATAACTTGATTAACACAAAAAGCTGGAATATCATTCATTTCAAATTAGAATCATTGGTTAATTGTCAATTTACTTATAAAATCAATAAAATGACTACTGGATATAAGTAAGAGTATATAACATTGATCTCACTCCAATTAGATACTTTATTGGAGAATAATATACACTCAGCATAAGATCTATATGGAGTAAACAATTGAGTTTCTCTTTTGGTATAATCAATTGAGCTATCTAGAGTTATTCTAAGGGTTTCTGGATTTGTTCTATTTATTGTTTCTCCTTAGTATATCATTGGAGATAGCTCGAATGTTTTTACAGGTGTCTCTCCAGAATTCAATGTTCTCTTAGGAGAAGGAACAGGAACGGGATCTTGCGCAATACAGTAATATGATTGGAATAACCGAATTTGATAAGTTATTCTATTTCAATTAATTTGGAAATGCAGGAAGTAATAATGGAAATACAAGATGAAATATGAGGGTTAATAAAACTCGAATTCGTCTGATTTTTATACCGAAAGCACTTAATAATTGAGGGTAGTGATTCGATAAATCTAGCATTTGTTCGGAGAATTGAATAAAATATAACAAAAAATAAGTTGATTTAATTGAAATATTCAGGTACAATAGCAAAGAACAATCTGATAAAATAGAATAAGAGTCTAAAAGCTTCGGAATCAAAAGATTCCAAATCAACTTAGTATATTGAATATAAAGATTAATACTCCAGCATATTTCTTATTCTCATCTGATAGCAATAGTGTACTTTTATACTCTTTAATCGATGATTTATCCGAAAATCTTTCATTATAATCCATATGCAAATAGATTTCAAATCATTTTAGGAAACTTCAGGACTTTTTAGAGATTTCGACTCACTTTGTGTATTTTATTTGAAAAAGAAAGGGGAAATGGAGAGATGGAGAGATGGAGATGAAGAACTTAATATAAACAACGATTTAATGAATTCTATATCGATTTTTAATCTATTGGTCGCTTTTTTGGAGATATGCTTTATAATGATTCAGAAAAAGTCGGATGCTCACAAAAAGGTTCTTTTCATTTAAGAGTACCAAATTTTCAATTAATAATTTGAATGAAGGTCAATATTTGAGGTTACATGTCTAATAGTCTACACTCTTTCAAGAAATTGTCACCATTTGGCTCAATAATGCTTTATCTCCTAAGCCTGGTAGGGTCAAGTACAATGTTTACAAAATCTACAAAACCTCCAAACAGTGCTAATGGAAATAGAACATATTTTTGATCAAAAAGTTTCTGTTATTTTATATAAAAAGAATAGTGATCTAATTAAGAGATATTTCAATGAGTTTTTCTCTAAGGTAGAAAAGACTATTCCAAATAATGGGCATGTTTTATTTGTTTTAGTTGACGGAAGATCTCAAGCTGAACAATTATCTGCAATTTTTTTAAAATATAGTATTCAGGCTTATATATTATTTGAGTATACAAGTGTAATTATCAACGATTTTGCCACAGCTCAACAATCAAGAATTGTTATAATGAATCCAAGAGTTTTTAGTTATCTTATTAAAGAAAAACCACAAAATCTCCCTGATTCATACTCTTTAATGTTTTTTGAATGTAGTAATCTATTTGATCATTATGATTTTAATGATATCAAATCACTGTTACTTGATGATGATGAGTATGAAAGACTTTATGTTATAACAAGTAAGTTATCAATGTTTTTTCATTGTTTTTCTCAAAAAATTTTCCGGAATCCAGCAATTTATGATGTTCGAAAGAAAACATGCTCATTAGTTTCGATAAGGAATTTCATTTTGAAATATGAAGATAAGTGTGCATTAGTATTGAGTATGTTAAGAGATTTTTCTCATATTCTTGTTTGCACAGGTAACGATGATATTTGCAAAGAACTTTTCATAGTTTTTTCGAAATTGCGTCATCTTAAGCACAAAGTTTTTTGTGTTCTGAGCAAAGATACACAAGAACAGCGATCAATTATTTGTGATGATAAGAGCGAATTACCAAGAATTGTTTTCATGAGTTCAGTTTGTACTCGAGCAGATATCAATGTCGATCATGATGTTCTGATCATTTTTAATTATTCATCATACTATGAATCATATGATAGCATTATTAAAATGAGTCAAAATGGCAAAAAAGTTGGTTTGATTATTAACCTGATTCATGAGACTGAAATTGAATTTTTTTATCGAAACAAAGAGAATTATTCTCAATTATATGAATATGATCAAGAAA
>Ga0074193_1000223_pt1 | contig 104053 bp, 101 predicted proteins | sample EPASupsiteHSE605_FD_64523 | JGI IMG/M metagenome (GOLD analysis project Ga0074193, IMG submission 64523) | Bioremediated contaminated groundwater from EPA Superfund site, New Mexico - Sample HSE6-05 | ecosystem: Environmental > Aquatic > Deep subsurface > Groundwater > Contaminated ... | reverse complement strand
GCGCCGCAGACGGGATTTCTGCGTGCTTTTGCCGGTTTTTTTATTTCAAAAACTTTAACCGAAAAGGAGAATGCAATATGAGTTCAGTAGCAGATATATTCGGCTCGTTGGTTTTCAACGAATCCACAATGAAGGAAAGACTGCCAAAGGGAACCTATACCGCCATGCAGAAGACGATCAAAGACGGTAAGCTCCTTGATATCGACGTTGCGACCGTTGTCGCAAACGCGATGAAGGACTGGGCTATCGAAAAGGGAGCCACTCACTTTACGCACTGGTTCCAGCCTATGACCGGCGTCACGGCAGAGAAGCACGACAGCTTCATATCGCCCACCAGCGACGGAAAGATTATCATGGAGTTTTCCGGCAAAGAACTCGTACGCGGCGAACCCGACGCCTCCAGCTTCCCCTCCGGCGGACTTCGCGCCACCTTCGAGGCCAGAGGCTATACCGCCTGGGACCCCACCTCCTATGCCTTCATCAAGGATAAAATTCTCTGCATCCCGACAGCTTTCTGCTCCTACGGCGGCGAAGCTCTGGACAAGAAAACGCCTCTTCTCCGTTCCATGCAGGCAATAAATATTCAGGCCATGCGCGTTCTCAAGCTCTTCGGCAACGAAGACGTGACCTCCGTTAAAACGACTGTCGGACCCGAGCAGGAATACTTCCTCATCGACAAGGACGTTTATGAAAAGCGCCCCGACCTCATTTATACCGGCCGCACTCTTTTCGGCTCCAGACCCCCCAAGGGGCAGGAACTCGACGACCATTACTTCGGCAGCATCAAGCCCCGCGTGCAGGAGTTCATGGACGAACTGAATAACGAACTCTGGAAGCTCGGTATTCTTGCCAAGACCGAGCATAACGAGGTTGCTCCCGCTCAGCACGAGCTGGCTCCGATTTTCTCGACCACCAACATGGCCGTCGACCATAACCAGCTCACCATGGAGATGATGCAGAAAATTGCAAAGCGCCACAATCTTGTCTGCCTGCTCCACGAAAAGCCCTTCGCAGGAGTCAACGGCAGCGGCAAGCATAATAACTGGTCCATTTCCACCAATACCGGTTCAAACCTGCTCGAGCCGGGCGAAACTCCGTCCGAAAACGCTCAGTTCCTGCTTTTCCTCTGCGCGACGATCAAGGCTGTCGACGATTATCAGGAAATCCTCCGTGTTTCCGTCGCAACCGCCGCAAACGACCACCGTCTCGGCGCAAACGAGGCGCCTCCCGCGGTTATTTCCGTCTTCCTCGGCGACGAGCTTACAGAAATACTCAACGCCATCGAGAGCGGCACCGCCTACAGCGACCGCATAAAAGAGCAGATGACTATCGGTGTCGACGTTCTGCCCCATTTCCCCAAGGACACTACGGACAGAAATAGAACCTCTCCCTTTGCTTTCACCGGAAACAAGTTCGAGTTCCGCATGCCCGGCTCGTCCCTCTCCATCGCCGGTCCGAACTTTGTTCTCAATACCGCTGTCGCCGAGGTTCTCAAGCAGTTTGCTGACGAGCTTGAAGGCTCCAAGGACTTCACGGCGGCTCTTAACAGCCTCATCAAGAGAACCATCAGCGAGCATAAGCGCATCATCTTTAACGGCAACGGCTATGACGACGCGTGGATTATGGAAGCGCTGAAGAGAGGTCTTCCCAATCTTAAGACGACGCCGGACTGTATGCCCTGCTTCCTCTCGGAAAAGAGCGTAAAGCTCTTTACTTCCCACAATGTGCTCACCGAGACCGAGATAAAGTCACGCTACGAAATCGTAATGGAAAATTACACCAAGGTCATAAATATCGAGGCGCTTACAATGCTCGACATGGCAAAGAAGGACATCATGCCGGCGGTTTCCGCCTATTCGAAGGAAATCTCCGAAACCGCGAATTCCAAGAAGGCCTTCGTTCCCAATGCCGACTGCACCTATGAGCTTGAAACTCTCAAAAATCTTACCCGCGGCGCGGCAAATCTCTATAACAAGACTTCGGAACTCGAGAAAATTCTCATTGATTCCAAGGAGCACCCCGAAGCCACCGAGCTTGCCAATTACTACAAGGATAAGGTCATCCCCGCGATGAGCGAACTTCGCATCTCCGCTGATGAACTTGAGACCATAACCGCAAAATCCTACTGGCCCTATCCCTCTTACGGCGATCTGCTCTTCAGCGTTAAATAAACGCCTGAAGCCGAGTTGCGGAGCGTACTTTGGGAGCAAAGGCATTCATGCAACTTAATACAACTTAATCGATCCGGGGGCGGGTTGAATCCGCCCCCCAAATTTATTTTATTGGAGGAAATAAAATGTGTTCGATAATCGGCGCTGAGGATTTCGAAATCCCGCAGGGCGAGTTTATGGAAGGTTTTTTCAAAACCAAAACTCGCGGTCCGGACATGACCAGAATCGTTGATACCCCCGCAGGCAGGCTCGGCTTTCACCGACTTGCCATTATGGACACCAACGAGAGCGGCATGCAGCCCTTTGCACTTGGCGGCAATTACGTCGTGTGCAACGGCGAGATCTACGGTTTTCGAAATTTAAAGAAGGCGCTTTCCTCCGAGTATGTCTTCAAAAGCGAATCCGATTGCGAGATTCTGCTCCCCCTGTATGAAAAATACGGCTGTGAAATGTTCGCTATGCTGGACGCCGAATACGCGCTCATCATATATGACAGCAAGAAAAATTCTTTTGTCGCCGCCCGCGACCCCATTGGAATAAGACCGCTCTATTACGGGAAATCCAAAAACGGCGGAATGATTTTCGCCTCGGAGCCGAAAAACCTTGTCGGTCTTTGCGGCGAAATTAAGCCCTTCCCCCCCGGGCATTATTACGCGGACGGAAAGTTCGTTTGCTACTGCGATATAGCGGAGCGCAGGCCCTGTGTTACGGACGATTTGGAGACAGTCTGCACAAACATAAGGCACAAGCTCTCCATGGGCGTTGCAAAGCGTCTGGACGCGGACGTTCCCGTCGGTTTCCTGCTTTCGGGCGGGCTTGACAGTTCTCTGGTCTGCGCCATCGCGACAAAGCTCCTGAACCGTCCGATACGCACCTTCGCCATCGGCATGGAAACGGACGCAATCGACCTCAAGTACGCAAAGCAGGTGGCCGATTACATCCACAGTGAGCATCAGGAGATAATAATCAATCGCGACGACGTGATCTCATCGCTCGAGACGGTCGTTTCCGTACTCGGCACCTACGACATCACGACGATACGTGCAAGCATGGGAATGTATCTCATCTGCAAGGCCATCCATGAGCAGACGGACATACGCGTTCTGCTCACGGGCGAAATCTCCGACGAGATTTTCGGCTATAAATACACGGATTTTGCTCCAAACGCCGAGGCTTTTCAGCTTGAGGCGGAAAAGCGTCTGCGCGAACTGCATATGTACGATGTGCTCCGCGCCGACCGCTGCATTTCCGCTAACTCGCTCGAAGCGCGCGTTCCCTTCGGCGACCTCGACTTCGTAAAATACGTTATGAGCGTGCCCGCGGAAATGAAGATGAACAGCTACAGCATGGGCAAATACCTCCTCCGCCACGCATTCGAAGGCGACTATCTGCCCGAAAACATACTCTGGCGTGCAAAGGCCGCGTTTTCGGACGCCGTCGGTCACTCTCTGGTCGACGACCTCAAGGAATATGCCGACAGCATCTATTCGGACGCCGACTTTAACGAGAAATGTGCGAAGTATGACTTTGCAAAACCTTTCACCAAGGAGTCTCTCCTGTACCGCGAGCTGTTCGAGAAACACTATCCCGGTCAGGCCGCCATGGTGGACGATTTCTGGATGCCGAACAAGAGCTGGGAGGGCTGCAACGTCAACGACCCCTCAGCGCGCGTCCTGTCGAATTATGGCGTAAGTGGAGTATAATCCCCGTAACAAAAGCGGACCGATTTTCATCGGTCCGCTTTTGTTTTATTCGTCGTAAAGCCATGTGACAGTTTTGTCTGCAAAGCTCAGACCGAGCTTTTCCTGAAGCTGTATGGAGGCTTTGTTAGTGGTCACTATGTGTGCGTGCGGGACATAGCCTAGCTCCAGCTGGCGGTTAATCATCGCCGCCTCAAGCGAATAGGCAATGCCACGCCTGCGGAACTCCGGCAGAACCTGAAGAATGCCCATCGTGCCCTCGTCATGAGTTCCAACAAAGCCGGCAAGCTCATCTCCGATGAACGCTCCTATCATTCCGGCTTCTATGCGCTCGGCAAGATACTTCTCATCCGACAGATGGTCATAGTTTTCTAAAACGAATTTCAGATGCTCGCTCGAGAGTCCGCGCAGCCTGACTCCTTCGGTCAGCTTCTCGTCAAGTCTTTCCTTCGAAAGATAGGCGCACTGCAGGGATTCCATCGTATGCCTGTAGGCGTACTTTGCCTGAAGCCAGGGCACAAATTCCGCCTGATGCATCTCGATTACAAGAGGTCTTTCAAACTCTGCGCAGATTTTCTCCAGCGTTTCCTCGTTCTGCGCACTTATCATGTATGTACAGCCGCTGTTCAATACGGCAGCGCCGTGCTCGTCGGCATATACGAGCTCTCCGATGCCGCGGTACAGGGTCTCGAGCATATCAATGTGATACAGTCTGTCCCTGTTTAAGTACTCGATTGCTTTTTCCTTCATATTTAGCCCCCGTATCTTGAAAAGTCGATAGCGCAACAGCACGTTATAAAAGTTTTCCTTCTCAGGAAGCGCCTGCCGGGTGTCCGGCAGGCGCCGACCCTGTTTTACAGCGGTCTGATTTGGTCTTCGCTGCGGCTTTTGTTTTCAGTGTCCTTCTGTGCCTTTTCGTTTCGCAGCTTTGCCTGTTTGATTTTAGCCGTGCCCGCCTTATAGTCCGGTCTTCTCATCCCGGCTTTTGCCATACCGATCACCTCGGGACTATTCTTCCGCATAAGGAAAATAATATGCGAAATCGCGCATTTTTCAGTTTACCGCCGTTTTCTCCCGACGCTTCATACCGCTCCTCTGCTTTTTGAGCTGCGTTATGTAATAGGTCACCGGCACAAAGAAGAGGTAAAAGGCGCAGAGTATGCTCGATGTCGGGGCGTCTATCGCCGCCAGCGGGACCGAGCCTGCGATGCACCACGGTATGAGCGGCGAGATGATGACAGCCGAGTTTTCGAGCGCCAGAACCCTGTCGTCCTTCAATTCCATGGTATCGCCGCAGAGCTGATGTGTAAGCATAATGGCAAGGGACTGGTTGCAGCTTATCATGGCCGTAAAGACCGAGGTCAGAATATAGGCGCCGAAGGGATTTATCTTCAGAGCGATTGCATGTATGTATTTTTTTACTCCCGAGAGCAGTCCCGTTCCCTCGAAGATACCCGAATACGAGGACGAGAGCACAACGATGGCAGCGGGCTTAAGCATCGAAACGATGCCTCCTCCGTCCAGCATCGCGGCAAGCTCCTTGTCGGGTGCCGAGTAACCCAGGGCGAGTATTTTGAGCATAGGCAGAAATCCTGTTCCCTGAACCGCCACGCAGATAACGCTTCCACATACGATACTGACAAGAACGGTTATCTTTACGCTCACCCTGAAGGCCGACAGAACGACGATGAGCGCGGCGGGGATAACCGTCACCCAGACGAGGTTGAAGTGCTCTGCGAACATCTGCGCGGCATTAGCGGACGATCCGCCCGTCCTCATCGTGAAGCCTGCCGCAAGGTAAACGGCGCAGGTCAGAACAAGCGGCACAACCGCGGACTTTATCATCAGCCGCACGTTGTTGAAAATGTTCGTTTCGGTAAGCTCGCTTACGAGAAGCGCGCTTGTGGACATCGGTGAGTTACGGTCGCCGAAAAAGCCGCCGGCAAGAACCGCTCCTCCAATCCACACGGGACTTATTCCCATGGCTTTGCCCATCATCATACAGATGACTCCCATAGTGGCCGCCGTTCCGAAGGAGGTTCCCATGAGCATCGAAATCAATGCGCAGAGCACAAAGGTCGCAAGGATGAAGGTCTGCGGAAGTATGATTTTTGAGGAGTAGAAAATAATATAAGGTATCGTTCCCGCCGCGCGCCAGACCGCCGTAAGCCCGCCAATCAGGATAAATACAAGCGTTATATTTTTTATGGTCTTGATGCCCTCGAAGGTCATCCCGAGCATTTGTCTGAAGCTGTGCTTTCTGATGAGCCCGTAAGAGAAAAACAATGCCAGCCCGAAAAACAGCGCATAGAAAATCGACAAACCGGAGCTGACACAGATAAGCAGTCCGACAATAAAAAGACCCAGGGTCGCAGCTTCCAGCATCGTTCTTTCCGCCCTTAAAGTTAATTATAGGCAACATCTTACCACCGAAAAGCCGAAAGTCAACAGGCTTCTCCCTTTTTCGCGTTTTTCAATAAACGCGCATACAGGACCCGCAAAGGTTTTGTAAAGGCCTTCAGATAAAAAAGCACGCTTCGGGTATTGACACGGAGCATATGCGGCGGTACAATCGGCTTGAACATTTGAATATGGCAATGTCTTCAGGGCAGGGTGAAATTCCCGATTGGCGGTAAAGTCCGCGAGCGCGAGAGCGCAGATTTGGTGTAACTCCAAAACCAACAGTATAGTCTGGATGAAAGAAGATGTGTTGAAATAACTGAGCTTTTCTTTGCTTTGCTTTGCGCACCTGATGTAATTTTAACACCTGAAAGACAGCGGTTTTTCAGGTGTTACATTATTTTTAGGAGTGTATTCCAATGGATGAAAAAAAGCCCGGAACAAGAACCTCTCGAAGCGCTCAACCGCTGACCCACAAGCTCACCGTGACCGCCATGCTTTCCGCCGTGGCGGCGGTGCTGATGTTTATCGACTTCAGCGTCCCGATAGTACCGTCCTTCATTAAGCTCGATGTGTCGGAGCTTCCCGGACTGCTCGCGTCCTTCAGTCTCGGCCCCGTGTACGGCGTTGTCGTTATCCTCATCAAGGACTTGATAAACGTCGCTCGTTCCACCACCTCCGGCGTCGGAGAATTCTGCAATTTCCTGCTCGGCGCCGTGTTCGTCTTTTCGTCAGGTCTTGCATATAAAAAGATGAAATCCCGCAAGGGCGCGCTCATCGGCTCTATCATCGGAGCTGTCGCTATGGCGGCTCTGAGCTATCCCATCAACTATTACATCACATATCCCATCTACGCGAACTTCATGCCGATGGAAGGTATAATCGGAATGTATCAGGCGATACTTCCGAGTGTAAAGACTCTGTCCGATTGTCTCTTGGTCTTCAATGTGCCTTTTACTCTGGTTAAGGGACTGCTTGATGTCGCAATCACCTTCCTCATATACAAAAAGCTCTCGCCTATCCTGCACAGATAGGTCAACAGTTTCCCGTTCATAAAAAGGAGCCTATGAAGAATCTCTCCAAAGGCTCCTTTTCCTCTTATTTAAGGCTCCAGACGTATTCGATGAGTGGCATTGCCGACTCCACGTCGGTAAAATCGAGCTTGCCGCCGAAGCTGTCGATTATCGCTCTGTCGTCGTCGGTCCTCTCCTCTTCCTTTTTCTTGAGCAGCATATTCCTCATCATCTTCATCATCGTTCTGTGTACAAATTTCAAATTGACCCAGTCGAGACCTCCGCGGAAGCTGTAAAGGTGCGCGCGCTGCATCAGCTCCTTCGGGAGCTCCTTGCCGACCCCCTTGAGAATCATACGGGCGTTTTCGGCCAAGGCCGGATCGCCGATGCTGACTGTGAAGATTACAAGGTTCTTGCCCGCCGCTTTATCCGCATTGGACGCAAGAAATTTAATTCCGCTGACCTTGTTGGCATACAGGCCGCCGCCGAAAATAAGCGTTTCATATTTGTCAAAATCTATATTCTTTTTTGTGCCGCCGAGATCGAACAGGTCGGCGTCGAGAGAACGCGCGATGTGCTGCGCGTAAAGCCTCGTCGAGCCGTAGATTGATTGGTATAAGACAGCTATATTTCCCATTTTTCCACCTCCGCTGCGGTTTTTGGGCTGCCGCAAGTTATGAATTACGCTGTATACTATATCACATTTCCATCTTCGACGCCATATTTTATATCGATTTCAGTTTTTTTTCGGGTTTTTGCCCGAAATATGAAAATTCTCTTGAAATAGCCGAGGGCTTGTGTTATTATTTGCTTTGCAACTGTAGCTATTATAGAGGTTTCCTCTTTTTCATCGAAAGGATTGTTTGTTATGAAAATTGCTCTCACGATAGTCCAGCTTTTCACCTGCGTGTTCCTGATCTGTGTTGTTCTTCTTCAGTCGGGAAAGCGCTCCGGTCTTTCCGGCGCTATCGCGGGCGGAGCGGATACCTTTTTGTCCAAGTCAAAGGCAATAACGCTTGACTCAAAGCTTGCCAAGATGACAAAGTGGGTCGGACTCTGTTTCGTACTCCTCACGCTGTCGCTTAACCTTTTATAATACAAAAGCCGCACAGCTTCTTTCTGAGCGGTCATATACGGCAAACCGGCGGTGATGCTTCACCGCCGGTTTGCCGTATTCTGTTTAACTCTTATCTCTCGTCCATCGGGACATAGTCCTGCTGTTCAAACGCCGCGCGGTAAGCCGGACGAATTATCTTGTTGCAGGAGACGACTTCTTCAATTCGGTGCGAGCACCAGCCCGCGATACGCGCGATAGCGAAAAGCGGAGTATAGAGATCCTCTGGTATGCCCAGCATCTGATACACAAGGCCGGAGTACATATCGACATTCGCGCAGATTGGGACACTGAGCTTCTTGCGCTCCATGATAATCGGAATGCCTATGCGCTCGATGCTCTGCATCAGTTCGAACTGCTCGCCGAAGCCCTTTTTCTCCGCCATTTGCGAAGCATACTTTTTGATGATTTCGGCTCTGGGGTCGGAAATTGTGTAGACCGCGTGTCCAAGACCGTAGATTTTCTTCGAGCCGTCGCCCGCTTCGCCGTCAACCATCCTCTCAAGATAGTTTTTCAGCTCGTCGTCGTCCTTTATATCGTGCACATTCTCTTTGATGTCTCTGAACATCTCCATAACCTTAGCGTTTGCGCCGCCGTGCAGAGGTCCCTTGAGGGAGTTAACCGCCGCCGAGATTGCGCTGTAGGTGTCCGTTCCGGTGGATGATAGTACGCGGCAGGCAAAAGACGAGTTGTTGCCGGCGCCGTGCTCAGCGTGGAGGATGAGCATGAGGTCCAGAAGATGCGCTTCCTCCTCGGTGTACGCCTTGTCCTTGCGCAGCATACGCAGGAAGTTCTCTGAAACCGAGAGGTTCTCTCTCGGTACGTGGAGATACAGCGACTTCCCTTCAAAATGGTGGCGCTTCACGGCGTAGGCGTTGGCGACAATGACAGGGAACCGTCCGATAAGTTCTATCGACTGGCGCACAATGTTCTCAATGGAAATATCGTCGGGATTATCGTCGTATGAGTAAAGGGCAAGCACGCTTCTCGCGAGCTTGTTCATTATGTTCTTACTCGGTGCCTTAAGGATCATGTCCTCTGTAAAGTTCATGGGCAGCATTCTTGCGCGGGAGAGTATCATATCGAAGTGCTCAAACTGCTCCTTATTCGGGAGGCTGCCAAGCAAAAGCAGATACGCGACCTCTTCAAAACCGAAGGTTCCGGTCTTTGTATGCTCCGCGATTATGTCTTCGACATCGATTCCGCGGTAATAGAGTTTTCCGGGTATAGGGACTCTACCGCCGTCCTGCATAAAGTAGCCCTGAACGCTGCCGACCCGTGTAACGCCTGCCATAACGCCTGTTCCGTCTTCGTTTCTGAGCCCTCTTTTAATCATGTGGTTTTTGTACTGGTCGCTGTCGATCGTATACGCGGCACGCACGTCGCCGCATAAATCGGACACATAGCCCTTCAGAACGTCGCTTGAAATTTCCAAATCTCGCCCCTCCTTCTTTGGTTTGCCAATCCGTTAACGCTCATTATACACACAGGAAAACGCTTATGCAAGTTTATTTTGCTAATTATTCATAATGCCACTAACATCCTATTGTTTGCGTCCTGTATTTATGCATTTTTGCAATTGCCAGAATCATTCCTGCAAACATCTTGTCAATTATCGTATTTATGATATACTGTTTACCGTAATAAAGCTCAAGGGTGAGGATTATGATCAAACTGTTTAATAACGGATATTATCTGAAAAGCCGCGTGCCCGTCAAGGCCTCGTCGGGCTCTGACGACATTCCGGCCGCGCGCAGAAAAACTATTTCTTACAGCATACTCGAAAAACACAATCTGTCAAGAGATTCGGACGCTTTGTGTCTGAAATTTGACAGTCTTATTTCCCACGACATCACCTATGTGGGTATTATACAGACCGCCAAGGGCAGCGGACTTACGAAGTTTCCCGTCCCCTATGTAATGACCAACTGCCACAACAGCCTCTGCGCAGTCGGCGGCACAATAAACGAGGACGACCACGTTTTCGGACTCTCCGCCGCAAAGAAATACGGCGGGATCTATGTCCCCGCGAATGTTGCCGTCATCCATCAGTACGCCCGCGAGATGATGTCCGGCTGCGGACGCATGATACTCGGCAGTGACAGCCATACGAGATACGGCGCGATGGGTACTATGGGCATAGGCGAAGGCGGTCCCGAAATCGTAAAGCAGCTTCTTTCAAATACTTACGACTTGAAATCCCCCGAAATTGTTCTCGTTTGGGTTACGGGCGCGCCGCGTCACGGCGTCGGCCCGCACGACGTTGCGATTGCCCTCTGCGGAGCAGTATACAACAACGGCTTTGTCAAAAACAAGGTGCTCGAGTTCTCGGGTCCAGGAATAAAAAGCCTTCCGATGGATTTCCGCATCGGCATCGACGTTATGACGACGGAGACTGCCTGCCTCAGTTCCGTCTGGGAGACGGACGGAACCGTTGAAGAATACTATGCCGCTCATGGCAGACCGGAGGACTATAAAGCCCTTTTGCCGCAGGACGGCGCTTACTACGACTCGATGATCGAAATCGACCTTAGTGGGATAGAGCCGATGGCGGCGCTGCCCTTCCACCCGTCGAAGGCATACACCATACGCGAGCTTTCGCAGAACGCGGGCGACATTTTCAGACAGATTGAGCTAGACGCCGAAAAGACACTTTCCGGCGGGGTCAGGCTCAGACTGACAGATAAGCTCGTTGACGGAAAAATAACCGTCGATCAGGGCATCATCGCCGGCTGCGCCGGAGGAATGTACGATAATATCGCGGAGGCCGCGGCAATTCTGGAGGGTGCCTCCGTAGGCGACGGCTACTTCTCGCTGTCGGTTTATCCGCCGAGTATTCCCGTGAATCTCGAGCTCATCAAAAGCGGCGTCCAGCAGAGCCTCATGGAATCAGGTGCGCTGTTTAAGTCCTGCTTCTGCGGACCCTGCTTCGGCGCGGGCGATGTTCCCTCGAACGACGCGCTTTCGATACGTCATACAACTCGCAATTTTCCGAACCGCGAAGGCTCAAAGCCCTCGGACGGGCAGATTTCCTCCGTTATGCTCATGGACGCGCGCTCGATTGCGGCAACGGCGAAAAACAAGGGCGTTCTGACGAGCGCCGCAAATATCGATTACAAAGAGCCAGCAAAGCGCAGTTACGGCTTTGACAGGTCGGTCTATGAAAAACGCGTTTATTTCGGCTTCAACAGGGCTGACGAAAACGTTGAACTCAAAATGGGTCCCAATATCGCGGAGTGGCCGGAAATCCCCGCTCTTGCAGATAATATACTAATTCAGCTCGCAAGCGTCATCCACGACGAAGTGACCACCACGGACGAGCTCATCCCCTCCGGCGAAACCTCGTCCTACCGCTCAAACCCGATGAAGCTTGCGTCCTTCACGCTGTCCCGCCGCGACCCGAAATACGTTGAAAGGGCAAAGGAAACAGCGGTGCTTGAGGAAATGCGCGCGCAGAACGATGCTCCCGACGAGCTTCTGACCGTTATGAAAAAGCTCGGTCTTTCCGCCGATACGCTGAAAAGCACCTCCGTGTCAAGCGCGATTTTTGCGAAAAAGCCCGGTGACGGCTCCGCCCGCGAACAGGCGGCCTCCTGCCAGCGCGTGCTTGGCGGCGGAGCGAATATCTGCTACGAGTTTGCTACGAAGCGCTACCGCTCAAACTGCATCAACTGGGGCATGCTCCCCTTCACAATCGACAGGGATGTTTACTTCGACTATGAGCCCGGGGACTGGGTATTCGTCCCGGGCATACGCAAAGCTGTCGAAAGCGGAATGGAGAGCATACCCGCCAAAGTTCTCACAAAGCACGGAGTATCCGTCCTTACCCTTCATCTGAACGGGCTGACCGCCGACGAAAAAGAGATTATTCTCCGCGGCTGCCTTATGAATTATTACGCCGCGCACAAATAACGCAAATACAACGGCAACACCATCATTATCAAGGAGTATTCACATGGCAAAGATAGCAATGAACATCATCGTCGAGATGGACGGCGACGAAATGACCCGCATTCTCTGGAAAATGATAAAAGACGAGCTTTTGTCCCCCTTTGTCGAGCTCAACACCGAGTATTACGACCTCGGGCTGCCCAAACGCGACGAAACAAACGATCAGATAACGATTGACGCCGCAAATGCCATAAAGAAGCACCATGTCGGCGTAAAATGCGCGACGATTACCCCAAACGCACAGAGAGTGGAGGAATACAAGCTCAAGGAGATGTGGAAAAGCCCCAACGGGACTATCCGCGCCATTCTGGACGGAACGGTTTTCCGTACGCCAATCCTCACCGAGAGCGTCAAGCCCTACGTCAAGGGCTGGGTTAAGCCCATTACCATCGCCCGTCACGCCTATGGTGACATTTATAAGGCAACCGAATACCGTGTTCCCGGAAAAGGTAAAGCGGAGCTTCTTTTCACAGGCGAGAACGGCGAGAGCTTCCGTAAAACCATCTACGACTTTGAGTGCGCGGGAGTTTTGCAGGGACAATACAATAAGGACAGCTCCATTGAGTCCTTTGCACGCGCCTGCTTCGAATACGCTCTCGGCACGAAGCAGGACCTCTGGTTCGCAACGAAGGACACGATTTCCAAGCAGTACGACCAGACCTTCAAGCTCATCTTTGCGGACATCTTTGAAAAAGAGTATAAAGAGCGTTTTGAAAAAGCTAAAATCGAATACTTCTATACGCTCATCGACGACGCCGTAGCCCGCGTCATCCGCTCCGAGGGCGGCTTCATCTGGGCCTGCAAGAATTACGACGGCGACGTTATGAGCGACATGGTCTCCACCGCGTTCGGCTCACTAGCGATGATGACCAGCGTCCTCATCTCCCCCGACGGCGACTACGAGTTCGAGGCGGCACACGGCACGATCACGCGCCACTATTACCGCTGGCTAAAGGGCGAGCAAACCAGCTCGAACCCCATCGCGACGATTTATGCGTGGAGCGGAGCTCTCCGCCGCCGCGGCGAACTCGACGGCAATGAAGCTCTTGTGGGCTTTGCCGGCAAGCTCGAAAAGGCTTGCCTCGATACCATCGAGAGCGGCGTAATGACAGGCGACCTAGCCGAGCTCTGCGACAGGCCGGACGTTAAAAAGGTCAATAGCGCGGATTTCATCGCGGCAATCAAGTCAAATCTCGAGAAGCTCCTGTAACAAATATAAAAGCAAATTTGCCCGCCGGATAATGGCGGGCAAATTTTTTTATTTTTGGGTACTTGACAATACGGTTATGCTGTGGTATTTTTGTTGCATAGTTAATTACTACACTAGCTAACCAGTTAACACTAAAGGAGGAGTGCAGCTTGACCTTTCAGGATGAACGTCCGATTTTCCTTCAGTTGGCGGAACAACTGGAGGAGGGAATATTATCCGGCGCTTACCCGGAAGAGAGCCGGGTTCCGTCCATCACCGAATATTCGGTGACTTACAAAATCAATCCCGCCACCGCGCTTAAGGGAATTAACCTGCTGGTGGATTCGGGACTTCTTTACAAGAAAAGAGGATTGGGTATGTACGTTTCAACAGGGGCAAAGGAGCAATTGAAATCACAGCGCAAAGACAGGTTCTATCACGATTATGTGGAGAGGCTCGTGCGGGAGGCAAAGAATCTGGGGCTCGACGCCTCAGAGCTAACAAACATGATTAAGAGGGGTTTTGAAGATGTCGATTGAAATCAAGAATATCACGAAAGACTTCGGCGACACACGAGCTTTGGACAATGTAACGCTGACCTTTGGCGAAAACAAAATATACGGACTTCTGGGAAATAACGGTGCGGGAAAATCGACGCTGCTCGGTATAATGACAGACCTACTGCATGCCACAGAGGGCACAATCACAGTAGACGGCGAGGCAGTCTCAAACAACGACTCGGCTCTCGGAAAGGTCTTTCTGGTTGCGGAGCAAAACCTGTTTCCCGAGGATATGTCCGTTAAAAAAGCCTTCGGCGCGGCGCAGGTTTTCTCCCCCGCTTTTGACCGGGCATATGCGGAAAAGCTCGCGGTAAAATTCGGGCTGGACACAAAAAAGAAAATCAAGTCTCTGTCAACGGGCTACGCCTCCATCTTCCGCCTTATAGTCGGACTCAGCGCCAACACTCCATATCTGCTCCTGGATGAGCCCGTGCTTGGGCTTGACGCACAGCACCGCGATATGTTCTACCGACTGTTGTTGGAAAAATACGGAGAAAACCCTTTCACCACAGTCATTTCCACCCACCTTATCGCAGAGGCGGCAGACCTCATCGAGCATGCGGTCATTATACGCGACGGCAGGATAATTAAAGACTGCCCGAGCAGTGAGCTCACCGCAAGCGCCTATTCTGTGTCGGGTCCGGCTGGTCTTGTTGATTCTTATCTCGATGGCAGGCACATTTTGACCTCGAATACTCTGGGCGGGCTTAAAACCGCCTGCGTGCAGGGGCAGTCCGGCGCGCTGCCGGAAGGTCTGGAATTCTCCAGAGTCAACCTGCAGGACTATTTCATAAGCCTTATGGAGGAGGAAGACAGAAAATGAAAATGAATCTTAAGCCGGCCTATCGGTATCAGTTTAAGAATTTTCTGAAAGGTTCCGCAGTTTTCTACATTATAATGGCATTTATAATTACAGCATTTATGGTGCTTTCGGTCAATATCGGAGAAAACTCCAGTATTAATTTTGGCGGTTACGGTCTTTCTGTAGCCATATATATGTTTGTTGTCGGTATCGTATATATCCGCAGCGACCTTAGGCTTTGCCTTCAGTTCGGTATTTCGCGCCGAACGGCCTTCTTGAGTGAACTGCTCTCCTTGCTGTCCATCTCGGTTATTCTTTCGATTGCCGGAGAACTTGTGACTGCTTCAGCTCAAGCTGTAGCGTCAGGCAAGCCAAACGTCTTTGTCTTCGATTTCTATCAACTAATTTATTTAGGCACCGACAGAGTATCGCCGACCTTCGGGCAGCACATAATGAGTGCGTTTACCAACACCAGTCTGTTCTGTAGTGTCTGCATCGTCGGAATGTTCTTCTCTCTGCTGTTCTGGCGCCTTAACAAGTTCTGGACCATAGTTGTCGCCATATCAATTCCGTTTGCGCTAAACGGCATCCCCTATCTTCTTGTAAAACTGGGAGTCAACTTGAATCCACTTGTGAAATGGATAGCGTCATCTCCCTTCTGCTTCATTCTGACCTGCTTCGTGATTGCTGCTTTGGTCGCTATTATCGACTGGTGTCTGCTGCGAAACGCGAATATTAAGGCTGCAAAATAGACTTGCAACAACGCTATATAAACCTCAAAAGATTGAAAGAAGCTCTCCTTTCGGAGAGCTTCTTTTCGTTAGCTTATACTTCGGAACCTCTCGGGCTTCGGCCGGTACTTAATGCCCGATACGACGCCCATCGCCGCAAAAATCGAGAACAGCGACGAGCCGCCATAACTGAAAAACGGCAGCGTGATACCGATAACGGGCGCTATGCCGATGCACATCCCGATGTTTTCAAAGGTCTGGAAAACGAGCCACGCGGAAACGCCGATGCAGGTGAGAAGGCTCATTGTATTGTGCGATTTCACTCCGACATAGATACAGCGGAATATTATTGCGAGCAGAAGCACTATGACGGCAATGCAGGCTATCATACCGAGCTCCTCGCCTATGACGGAGAAGATAAAGTCGGTTTGCTTCTCAGGAAGCGCTCCAGTCTGTGTCTGCCTGCCGTTAAAAAGCCCCGTTCCCGTCAGCTGCCCGCTTGCGAGAGCTATCTTTGATTGGTTTGCCTGCCAACGGATGTCGAAGCCCTGCGGGTCAATTGTGAGGTCATAGGGAGAAAGTATCCTCTGCCTGTACCGTTCATTGAGTACGTGTGTCCAGATAAACGGCGTTACCGCCGCCGTTCCCGCAAGTCCGATAATAAACCAGTAGAAGCGGAGCCCCGCCGCAAAAAGCATTGCGATAAAAATGAAAAGAAAAACAAGCGCGCTGCCCATATCCTTTGAAACGACGACTATCAGTCCGATTGTCAGTCCGCAATGGAGCAGGAGCTGCCCGACCGAAACGGCCGAGTTCAGGTTTTTGTAGTTTTTTAGGTAGTTTATCTGTTTTGCCAGAACAATGATGAAGGGGACTTTTATGACCTCCGCGGGCTGAACTCCGACGAAGCCGAAGCGAAGCCACGCACGGTTGCCGGTATTGTCCGCATATCCCAGAGGGGTCAGCAAAAGCAGAACCAGCACCGCTTCAAAGATTATAAGCGCACCCCACTTGTCCGCGATTATGTCTATATCCACGACCGTAAACAAAACGAACAGCCCGATGCCGATAAGGAGCGACGCTATCTGGACTATCAGATATCGCGCCGAGCCCAGCGACGCCGAAGCGCTGGCGATTATTATTATTCCGAAAACAGAGCTTATGAGGCACAGTATGAGAAGTGTCATATCCGCTCTTTTAGCGAAGTCTTTTATATAAGGGGAGAGTTTTTTCACTTTGACCTCCGTTGAATGCCGAGGGGACCTTATTCAATAAAGAGAACCTTGTCCGTTGATTGTACCACTAAATATATTTTTGCGCAATCTCGAAATTAGTGCTATAATTTTCAAAACATCCTATCTATGAACTGAGGTTTTTATTATGGGCGTCCACGACGGCCACAGAGAGAGATTGAAAAAGAAGCTTCTGGAGCAGGGACTGGATGTGTTCGACGATCACAATGTCCTTGAGCTGCTGCTTTTCTATTCGATGCCGCGCATCGACACGAACCCCCTTGCCCACGAGCTTTTGAACACCTTCGGAAGCCTCGAGGCGGTTTTCGAGGCGCCTGCGGAGGAGCTTTCCAGGGTCAGCGGTATAGGCGAAAACACCGTGACGCTCTTAAAGCTCATTCCCGAGGTCAGCCGCCGCTATATCATCGATAAAAACAAATTCGACGATATTCTGGACTCCACAAAAAAAGCCGGTGAATATCTCGCCGCTCGATATATGTACGAGCGGGACGAGGTCGTTTATGTCGTCTGCCTCGATTCAAAGTGCAAGGTCATTTGCTGTAAGGAGCTTTTCCGCGGGGTTGCAAATACCGCCGAGGTAAGCATACGCAAAATCGCGGAGCTCGCGCTCGCCAAAAACGCCTCGAGCGTCATCATCTCCCACAATCATACAAGCGGCATCGCCCTGCCGTCGATTGAGGACGAGTTTACGACAAAACGCATCAAAACAGCCCTTGCATCCATGGGTATCACTCTCGCCGACCATATCGTCGTCGCTGACGACGACTTTATTTCGATGGCCGAAAGCGGTCTGCTGGGCTGATAAAGCAATAAACATATGCTGCCGTTCCGCGCTTTCCCGGAAAGCTCGGGACGGCGGTTTTATTTTTTAATACCTCTTGACACACTATACATCGTGTTGTATAGTATTGTGCGAAAGGGGGTATTGCCATGGACTCACAACTGAAGCGCGGGGTACTTGAAATCTGCGTGCTTGCCTCCATGAGAGACGGGGACGCATACGGCTATAAAATAATAAAAGACCTCTCGCCCTATATGGAAGTATCCGAATCGACTCTGTACCCAATATTGAAGCGTCTTGAAACGAGCGGCTGCTTCACCGTTTATTCCGTCGAGCACAACGGACGTCTAAGGAAGTATTACCGAATTACGAATGCGGGACGCGAAAGAATAAGCGATTTTCTGAATGAATGGGACAGCGTTATGCGGGCCTACCGCTTTATAGAGGGGGACATTGATAATGACAAAAACTGAGTATCTGAAAAAGCTCAGACGCGCTTTGAGACAGGTAAAAGCCGAGGAGCGAAGCAAATCTCTGGCATATTTCGGCGAGGTTATCGATGACAGGATGGAAGACGGCGTTTCCGAGCAGGATGCAATAAACGAGCTTGAAAGTGTCGAGGCAGCCGCGGAACGTATAATTGCGGAGGCGAAGGCGCTGGGACAGATAAAGCCCCGCCGCAGCTTATGGGAAATTGCCCTGATAGTATTGGGCTTTCCGCTTTGGTTTCCGCTTATACTCACCATTGCCGTTGTCGTGCTGACGGTTTACGGACTTGTGTGGGTGATTATCGCCGTGCTCTTCGTCACTGCGGCGGTTCTCGGCGTCAGCGGTATCGCGGGTTTAATCGGGCTTTTCATGTTGCTCGGGTCAAACACGGCTGCGGCTTTTGCGGCTTTCGGGCTGGGTCTCGCCTGCGCCGGCTTGGGAGTTGCTGTGTTTATCCCCGCTTTATATATCGCAAAGGCGTATGCCACGGCGACACCCGTTATGTGGAACAGACTGAGAGTAAGAAAGGACTATTGAACAATGAATAAAAACACAAAGACTGCGCTCATCGTTGCACTCTCGCTTTTCGGCGCAGGAGTACTTATATGGCTGTGCGTGTCCCTTGGAGTCGGCTTCGACTATTCAAAGCTCTCGGGCGGTTTTCTCCGGAGCAAGGACGGCACAGCTGCGGAAGAAACCGTCGTCGAGCCGGAGCACATTGAGAAGAATATAGATGAAAAAGGACAGGACATTGAGTTTGACCTGAGCTCCGCTTCCGTCACGGTCGAACCCTCGACGGACGGAATAATCCATCTGGTTTACGACAACACCGAGGACTGTTATTTTGAGTTTAAGGAAACGGAAGACAGTGTCACCCTGAAGCAAAAGCAGCAGGGCGGATATTTCTTCGGCTTCATGTACATTCACGACGCTCCGCAGACCGAGGTCGTTTTAAGTCTTCCCGCCGGACGCGAAGGCCTAATGAGCATTAACGGCACCTCGGGCGACATTTCAATTTCCGACCTCGACCTCAGGGACAGTTCCAAAATTTTCAGTGTCTCCGGTGAAATCAGCATTGAAAACTACAAAACCGATACTCTAGAAACCGGGACTACCTCGGGCGACATTCAGCTTTCCCGCATCGAAACAAGCAGCATCAGGGCAACTACTGTTTCCGGCGGTCTGACTGTTTCAGATATTTCCGGCGGTATTCCCGTTACGCTTGCAAGCACCTCGGGAGAGGTGTATGCTGAAAACGTAAAGGCAAAGGACCTGGAGGTCGGTACCGTTTCCGGTGGGCTTACACTCAGAAACGTCTCCGGCACGAAGGCGGAGCTTTCCAGCACCTCCGGAGGAGTGAAGCTCGACGGCGCCGATTTCAATGAAATCAAGTTCGAGACAGTCTCGGGAGACATCAGGGGCACGGTCGCCGGTTCCTCGGAGGATTACACGGCCTATACCGAGACCCTTACGGGCTTAAATAACCTTTCGGAGCATCGGGGCCGCGGAGAGAAAACACTTGAGTTTTCCTCCACCTCAGGCAGTTTCGACATTGCCTTTGAAGATTAAAAACACGGGGAGGGTCTTGTTTGCACAGAGTATTCATTGTTGAGGACGACGCTGTAATATCGGACGCCATCAAGCGCCACATCGGCGCCTGGGGCTGCGAGGCGCGCTGCGCGGTGGATTTCGAAAACGTCCTGTCGGAATTTGCGGATTTCGACCCCCAGCTTGTGCTAATGGACATTTCCCTGCCCTTTTTCAACGGCTATCACTGGTGCTCTGCGATAAGGCGCGTTTCAAAGGTGCCGATAATCTTCATTTCTTCCGCTTCGGACAACATGAGCATCGTTATGGCTGTCAATATGGGCGGCGACGATTTTATCGCAAAGCCCTTCGACCTGGATGTGCTTACGGCAAAGGTACAGGCGCTGCTGCGCCGCGTCTACGACTTTGCAGCCCCAACCAGGCTCCTTGAAAGCGGCGGCGCTGTTCTGAGCGTTGCGGACGCGACGCTCAGCTACGGCGGTCAGAAGGCCGAGCTGACGAAAAACGAATTCAAGATGCTGCAGCTGCTCCTTGAGAACAAGGGAAGCATCGTCTCGCGTGACGAGATAATGACTCGGCTCTGGGAGAGCGACAGCTTCGTCGACGAAAATACGCTGACCGTCAACATCACGCGTCTGCGCCGCAAGCTCGAGGACATGGGGCTTATGAACTTCATCCTTACTAAAAAAGGCATCGGCTATATGGTGGGAGACTGAATATGTTTTTTTCCTATCTCAAGCGCCACTACAAGGTCATAATACTGTTCGGAATGTTCGCCCTTATTTTTGCCGTAATCTTCTCGCTCTACAATCTTGAGGCCGAGGCGGTGCTATATGCCGCGGCGCTCTGCCTCGCGGTGGGGTTTGTCGCCTTCGGCTTCGGGCTTTGGCACTACATTGCCCGCCACAGGGCGCTCAGAGAGCTTATGCGAAACATCGAAATCGGCTTATACGGGCTGCCCGAACCGAGCGGAAAAATTGAAGCGGACTATCAGGAAATGCTCTCCAGCCTTTACGCTCAGAATCTGCGTATCCGCAGTGAGGCGGACGGCGCAAGGCGCGACACCGAGGATTACTACACTCTCTGGGTGCACCAGATAAAAACTCCCCTTGCCGCTATGCGTCTTCTCCTGAAAGAGGACGGAGGACCGAACAGCGCGCTTTTACTCGGCGAGCTTTTCAAAACGGAGCAGTATGTCGACATGGTGCTTCAATATGTCCGTCTGAGCAGCGAATCGAGCGATCTTATCATAAAAAAGTGCAGGCTGGATGAAATAATCAAAGGCTCGCTTCGCAAGTACGCTAGGCTTTTCGCTCTGAAAAATCTGGATTTCTCGTTTGAGGAAACAAAGCTCACGGTTCTGACAGACGAAAAGTGGCTTGCCTTCGTCATCGAGCAGGTCTTCTCGAACTCGCTTAAATATACGACGAGCGGAAAAATCAGCATTTACGCCGAGGGAGAAACCCTCGTCATTGAGGACACGGGCATCGGCATACGCGCCGAGGACCTGCCGCGGGTCTGCGAAAAGGGCTATACCGGCGCGAGCGGCAGAGCCGATAAAAAATCCACGGGTATCGGGCTTTTCCTCTGTAAAAGCATCCTTACGAAGCTCGGACACGGGTTTGAAATCGAGTCGAGAGTAGGCGTCGGCACAAAGGTGAAAATTGACCTTAAAAGCGCAAACGTGGCTTTTGAGTAAAAAACACAGCACACCTTACAAAAATGTAAGTTTACAGGCCGAAATGTAAGTCAAAGAAATGGCGGACATTCCGGCTTTTCGCTAGAATATAGCCGTAACATAAATTACGGAGGCTTAATATGACACTTCTTGAAGTCAAAAACTTAAAAAAGACCTACGCAACGCGTTTCGGTAACGTGAAGGTGCAGGCTCTTACAAACGTTAATTTCACCGCCGAAAAGGGCGAGTACATTGCCATTATGGGTGAAAGCGGCTCCGGTAAAACCACACTTCTGAACATTCTGGCAACGCTCGACAAGCCCACCGGAGGCGAGGTGCTGCTCGACGGAATTTCAACGCTCCGCATCCCCGAAAGGGACCTTGCGGCCTTCCGCCGCGATAATCTCGGCTTTGTTTTCCAGGACTTCAATCTTCTGGACACCTTTTCTCTGCGCGACAACATCTTTCTTCCTCTGGTACTTGCCGGCAAGGGTCATAAGGAGATGAGCGAGCGTATAATCTCCATCGCCTACAGACTTGGCATAACGGACATCCTCGACAAGTTCCCGTATGAGGTCTCCGGCGGACAGAAGCAGCGCTGCGCCATCGCAAGAGCGCTCATCACAAATCCACGCATCATCCTTGCGGACGAACCGACCGGCGCGCTGGACTCGCACTCCGCCGATGCTTTGCTGGACGTTTTCCGCGACATCAACCAGTCGGGTCAGACTGTCCTTATGGTCACTCACAGCGTCAAGGCGGCTTCTAACGCGGGCAGAGTGCTCTTCCTGCGCGACGGTGAGATATATAACCAGCTTTACCGCGGCGAAAGAACTAACGAGGAAATGTTCGGCGTAATTTCCGATACGCTTACTGCTATGGCAACAGGCGGTGACAGGAATGCGTAAGTCCGCCTTTTATCCGAAGCTCGCCGCCCAGAACATCCGCCGCAACAGGCAGTTCTATCTGCCGTTTATCCTTACCTGCGTCGCGACCTGCGCAATGTTCTACATCATGTGCTTTCTCACGTTCAATCAGGGGACCGGAGACATGCCCGGCTCAGAATACCTTTCCTTCATTCTTTCACTCGGCTGCGTAGTAATCGCGCTCTTTTCGGCGATTTTCCTTTTCTATACCAACAGCTTCCTCATGAAGCGCCGCCAGAAGGAACTGGGGCTGTATAACATTCTCGGCATGGGAAAAGGCAACATTGCATGCGTCCTTCTCTTTGAAACTATTTATGTCGGGCTGATTACTCTGGTGTGCGGGCTTGCGCTGGGCATTCTCCTGTCAAAGCTCACGCTTCTTATTCTGTGCAAGCTCATTGACTTTACCGTTCCTTACGGCTTTGAAATCTCGGTCAAAGGAATTCTCTACTGCGCATACCTTTTCTGCGGTATTTTCCTGCTCATACTCGTATCGAATCTCATCAGAATCAGAATCGCGAACCCCATAGAACTGCTCCGTGGCACCAATGTCGGTGAAAAAGAGCCGAAAACCAAGTGGTTCCTCGCAATTCTCGGAATTCTCGCTCTGGGCGGAGGCTACTATATCGCAATAGTCACGGAGGCTCCGCTTCAGGCGATTATGCTTTTCTTTGTAGCTGTTGTCCTCGTCATCGCCGGCACGTATCTGCTGTTCACGGCGAGCAGCATAGCGCTGCTCAAGCGGCTGAGAAACAAGCCGAATTATTACTATACGACAAAGCACTTCATCCCGGTTTCCGGCATGATCTACCGTATGAAGCAGAACGCCGTCGGTCTTGCAAACATCTGCATACTCGCGACTATGGTTCTCGTTATGGTCTCCGGTACGGTTTGCCTTTATCTCGGAACGGAGGGCGCGCTCAAAAACGTCTATCCCAACGAAATCACCGTCGACGTCGTTGAACCGACCGGAGCTGCCCGCGAAAACCTCACGGGCGCGGTCAACAAGGCTGTTGCCGACTGTGGTCTTGAAATGAATAACGTGTCGGATCTGTATTTTCTGAGCTTTGCCAGCACCCGTAAAGGGAACAACTTTGGCGACAAATTTACACCGTATGCCAATCCCGACGTTACCTGCTTCGTTTACCTCCTTTCCGCCTCTGAATACGGGCATATTTCCGGTGAGACGCCCGAGCTTGCCCCAGACGAGGCGCTGGCTTTTTCCGAAAAGCCAAAAATTGACGACAGCTTCGTTATCTTCGGCAAGACCTTCAAGGTTGCACGCTGGCTTGACAGCTTTCCCGACATTTCGACAAAGACCTCCATTACAACTGAAAACTATGTTTTTGTTGTCTCGGACGAGACCTTCGCCGAACTGAGCGGTAGCCTGACGGAAATAAAACCCGAATGGTATTACGGCTTCGACGTCGGCGGAACCACCGAACAGCAGCTCGCCTGCCGCGACGCCGTTGACGCCGCTCTGGGCACCGCTCTCACTTCTGCCGACGGCACCGATCTGGGCGGCTATCAAAGCGCAAACGTAGCCTGCCGCAATGGCAACAGGGATTATTTCTATTCGATGTACGGCGGATTTCTGTTCCTCGGTCTGTTTCTCGGACTTGTATTCCTGATTGCGACAGTTCTCATCATATATTACAAGCAGCTTTCGGAGGGCTATGACGACAAGGAGCGCTTTGAAATCATGCAGAAGGTCGGTCTCAGCCGCCCTGAGATTAAAAAGGCGATACGCAGTCAGGTGCTCGTGGTGTTCTTCCTGCCGCTCGGCATGGCGGTCATACACATTGCCTTCGCCTTCAAGATGATTACAAAACTGCTTTTGGTTTTCAACCTTACAAACGTAACGCTCTTTGCGCTATGCACTCTTGGCACGGTCGCTCTCTTCGCCGCAATCTACGGAGTGGTCTACCTGCTCACCGCCAAGGTCTATTATAAAATCGTCAGCTGACTTCCCCCAAAGTCCTTTTTTCCGCATGAGGCAGCCGCAATATAATTGCGGCTGCCTCAGTACTTTTCGGACATTTCTAATTGTTTACAATTTAGTAACAAATAATTGGTATTTTCATGTAGAATAACCCCGTTGCGTATTATGTGTTATAGTACAGTTGAGGTGAAAGTAATGGCAGTATATGCAAGAGCAAGAAAGAAACGCAAAAAACATGGCTTCCGCAATTTTCTGATAATAGTTGCGATACTGGGTCTGCTGACATATTCTCTCGTAAACTACATCGGAGAATTCCCAAAGGAAATGATAGACCTGTTTATCAGCAACCCGGAGGCTCGCAGTTTTGTACTTGATTATCCTTCACACATTGACGACGCCGATTTAGGTCAAATCGACGCTTCCGAGCTCTCTGAAAGTGTTCCGCTATTTCAGCAGTGGGACAAGCGCTGGGGGTATTCCCCTTACGGCTCGGGCGTTTTAGGCATAACAGGCTGCGGACCGACCTGTCTTTCCATGGTCATCGTGGGCTTGACCGGAAATACGGACGCTACCCCGGCCGCTGTCGCCGACTTCAGCACGCAGAACGGCTACTACGTTGAAGGAGTCGGCACTTCGTGGGATTTGATGACCGCAGGCGCGCAAAGCTATGGTCTCAGCTCTGTTGAGGTGGGACTTTCGGAGGAAGAGCTGGCGGCCCAGCTCAGCTCGGGTCACCCGCTGATTGCGAGCTTAGGACCCGGCGACTTCACGACTAACGGACACTTTATAGTCATAAAAGGCTACGAAAACGGCTCGTTCACGGTCAACGATCCCAACAGCAAAAAGCGCAGCGACGAGAGCTGGCAGTATTCGGTGCTCGCTCCGCAAATCAGGTGCTTGTGGTCGTTTTCCGCCGCCTAAGGAAGGGCGGTGAGCTTCCGGACAAAAGATCGCCGCTTTTTTCCCTGCGGTGAGCACAGGTATTTTCCCATGCAGGACGGCGGCTTCCGGTTCGGAAGCCGCCCTGTTTCTTTTCCCCCGGATTAGCTATACGCTCCGGTCTCTTTTGACCCAGGGCAGCAGGAATATTACGCATTTTTTAGTGGCTATTTACGCCACATGGTGTATAATAAGGTAGCGAAATGTAGGAATACCAGATACAATCAGTTAGCGCCTCAATAAACTACACAGGAGGTTTTAATATGCGCAAGACAAAGATAATCTGTACGCTCGGCCCCGCGACCGACGAAGAAGGCATTCTGAAAAAGCTGATTGAGAGCGGTATGGATGTCGCCAGATTCAATTTCTCGCACGGGACACACGAGGAACAGTTAAATAGACTAAATAAGCTTAAAGCCATGCGCGACGAGCTCGGACTTCCGATTGCCGCGCTGATGGACACCAAGGGACCTGAAATCCGTCTCGGACTTTTTGAAGGCGGCACGGCTATGCTTAAAACGGGCGGGACCTTCACGCTGACGACCGACGAATGCCTCGGAAACTCCGAGCGGGTCCACGTCAACTACGAAGGACTTCCGAGAGACGTGAAGCCCGGCGACAGGATACTGCTCGACGACGGAAAAATCTCAATTCTCGTCAACTGCGTAAAGGGCGCAGAAATTTCCTGTACCGTCGAGAATGACGGACCGATTTCCGACCGCAAGGGAGTTAATGTTCCGGGTGTTGTGCTCACGATGCCTTTCATCAGCCAGAAGGACTATGACGACCTGATTTTTGCGGCAAAAGAGGGCTTTGACTTTATCGCCGCCTCCTTCGTCCGTACGGCGGACGACGTCAAAGAGGTGCGTATGCTCCTCAACTGGAACGGCGGGGAAAAAATCAAAATTATCTCTAAAATTGAATGCCTGCAGGGTTTGCAGAACTTTGACGAGATACTTGACGTTTCAGACGGCATAATGATTGCGCGCGGCGATCTGGGCGCCGAGCTTCCGCTTGAGGATGTCCCGGTAATTCAGAAACAGCTTATTAACAAGGTCTATAAGCGCGGCAAGCCCGTTATAACGGCGACTCAGATGCTGGAATCCATGATGAACTACCCCCGTCCCACAAGAGCGGAGGCCACCGACGTCGCAAACGCGATATACGACGGCACAAGCACCATAATGCTCTCAGGAGAGACTGCGGCGGGCAAATATCCCGTTGAGTCGCTGCGCACGATGGTACGTATCGCCGTAAGAGCCGAGGAGGACATCAATTACAAGGGAAGGTTCCAGAAGCTCGATTTCAGCAGCGGCGGAAATGTTACCCACGCAATCTCGCACGCGGCCTGCACCTCCGCTATGGATCTGGGCGCAAGCGCAATCGTCGCCTTCACGCTCTCCGGTAGGACGGCGCAGGAGGTCTCGGCCTTCCGTCCCGACTGCAACATAATAGCCTGTACGGGTGAAGAGCAGACCTACCGCCAGATGAGCATGAACTGGGGCGTGCGCGCCCTGATAGTCCGGGACGAGGAAAACCTGGACGACCTGTTTGAAAAGGGAATACAGTCCGTCGTTGAGGCGGGGCTGCTGAAGGCAGGAGATATGGTCGTCGTTACGGCAGGCGTACCGATCGGCGTTTCCGGCTCGACAAACTTCATCAGGGTTATGCACGCATAAATCACGGTACGAGGAGTAACACATGGGCGAATTTCATGTAGTAAGCGAATACGAGCCCTCCGGCGACCAGCCGGAGGCCATTGAAGCTCTTGCAAAAGGAATCGGGCTCGGCTTCGAGGAGCAGACCCTGCTCGGCGTTACCGGCAGCGGAAAGACCTTTACCATGGCAAAGGTTATCGAAAAGGTTCAGAGACCGACTCTGGTGCTCGCCCACAACAAGACCCTTGCCGCCCAGCTCTGCGCCGAGTTCAAGGAGTTTTTTCCCGACAACGCCGTGGAGTATTTTGTTTCCTACTACGACTATTATCAGCCGGAGGCGTACATTCCGCACACCGACACCTTCATCGAAAAGGACAGCTCCATAAACGACGAAATCGAGCGGCTTCGCCACAGCGCGACCTCCTCGCTCTTTGAGCGGCGGGACGTCATCGTCGTGTCCTCCGTTTCGTGCATCTACGGACTCGGAGACCCCATCGACTACGCGAGCATGGTAATCTCGCTCCGCCCGGGACAGCAGCGTGACAGGGACGAGCTTTTGCGGCGTCTCATCGACATACGCTATGAGCGCAACGACATTGCCTTTGAGCGCAATATGTTCAGAGTGCGCGGCGACACGGTTGAGGTTTTTCCGGCCTACTCCACCGATACGGCCATCCGCATCGAATTTTTCGGAAACGAGATCGACAGGATAAGCGAAATAAACGTCGTGACGGGCTCGCCTAAGCGCAAGCTCTCGCACGTTGCGATATACCCCGCCTCTCACTACGTTACCACCAAGGACAAAATGGCCGAGGCGATTTCGGAGATTCGACGCGAGTGCGACGAGCGTGTCAAATGGTTTGAGAAAAACGGCAAGCTCATCGAGGCGCAGCGCATCTCCCAGCGCACGAATTACGATATTGAGATGATGCAGGAACTGGGCTACTGCTCCGGCATCGAAAACTATTCGCGCATCATAAGCGGAAGGCCCGTCGGGAGTGCGCCGATGACCCTGCTCGACTATTTCCCGAAGGACTTTATGCTTTTCGTGGACGAAAGCCATGTGACTCTGCCTCAAGTGCGCGCAATGTACCGAGGTGACAGGGCGAGAAAGGAAAGTCTCGTTGAATACGGCTTCCGTCTGCCCTCCGCCTTTGATAACCGTCCGCTGAAATTTCCCGAATTCCAGAAGCGCATAAAGCAGGCCGTCTATGTCTCCGCGACGCCCTCGGACTTCGAGCGCGAGCGCTCGGCGCAGATTGTCGAGCAGATTATCCGTCCGACGGGACTTCTGGACCCCGAGGTTTCCGTGCGTCCCTCCGAGGGACAGATTGACGACCTCATCGGCGAAATCAACGCAAGAGTCGAAAAAAACGAGCGTACTCTTGTCACGACTCTCACAAAGAAAATGGCCGAGGATCTGACGGCCTATCTCGGCGGCGCGGGCATAAAATGCCGCTATATGCACCACGATATAGATACGATTGAGCGAATGGCGATAATCCGCGATCTTCGCCTCGGCGAATTCGACGCGCTTATCGGCATAAACCTTCTGCGTGAGGGTCTTGACCTGCCGGAGGTGTCGCTTGTCGCGATACTCGATGCCGACAAGGAGGGCTTCCTCCGCAGCGAAACAAGCCTTGTGCAGACGATAGGGCGCGCCGCTCGAAACGTGGAGGGGCTTGTCATCATGTACGCGGACAACGTCACCCGCTCGATGGAGGCCGCAATCGGCGAAACCAACCGCCGCCGCGAAAAGCAGCGGGTCTATAACGAGGAGCACGGCATTACCCCGAAGACCATCATAAAGTCTGTCCGCAATCTGCTTGAAATTTCCGGCTCGGCGGATGACGAGACAAACGAGACGGGCGTCAAGCTGACCGCCTCCGAAAGGCGTTTGATGATAGAGAAGCTTGAAAAGCAGATGAAAGAAGCGGCAAAAATGCTCGAATTCGAACTTGCGGCAGAGCTGCGCGACAGGATTATAAAGCTGCGGGGAGACAAGTAGGCGCGCTTTTCATCTTCGCCTTTGAAAGGACACTAAACATGAAGCTCATGATTCTTGACGGCAACAGCATAGTCAACCGCACCTTCTACGGTATTCGCATGCTCAATTCGCCGGACGGTACGCCCACAAACGGTATCTACGGCTTTCTCACCGTTCTGCGCAAGCTGCTGGACGAGGAAAAGCCGCAGGCGCTCTGCGTCGCCTTTGACCTCAAAGCTCCGACCTTCCGTCATGTGCAGTTCGAGGCATACAAGGCTCAGCGCAAGGCCATGCCGGAGGAGCTTGCCGTTCAGATACCGATACTCAAGGAGGTCCTCGACTCGCTCGGAATTACGCGTCTTGAGCTTGAGGGTTTTGAGGCGGACGACCTTATCGGCACCGTCAGTCGCGTCTGCTCGGAAAAGGGCTGGGAATGCGCCATCGTGACCGGCGACAAGGACAGCTTCCAGCTTATAACCGGCACTACCCATGTGCGGCACATCAGAAGCCGAATGGGTAAAACCGAGACTACCGAGTATACCCCCGGGGTTTTCTTTGAGGAATACGGTTTCGAGCCGAAAAGGATAATCGACCTCAAGGCGCTCATGGGCGACTCGAGTGACAATATCCCCGGCGTTAAGGGCATAGGCGAGAAAACCGCGATGGAGCTCATTAAGGCATACGGAACAGTCGGTAAGATTTATTCCGACATTGATGCGCTTGATATAAAGGATTCCGTCAAGACAAAGCTCTCCGAGGGAAAAGCCGACGCCGATATGTCCTACTCCCTCGCAACTATCGACACTAACGCACCCATCGAATTTTCGCCCGAGGGCTGTGTTTTTTCCGGCGATTTCAGCGGCGGCTATGTGGTTTTCAAAAAACTCGGCTTCAATTCCCTCATCGAAAAGTGGGGCATCACCGAGAAAGCGGAAAACGGCGAAGCGGTGATACCGTCCTCACTTCCCGTCGTTGACGTCATCGGCGTAAACGAGCTCGGAGAGCTTACCGAAAAAATCGGAAAGCTCCCATATGTCGCGGTTTTGCCGCTCGACGGCAGTCTCGACGCGCTTGAGCTCTGCGACGGAAATGCCGTTTATATCCTCCGCTGGGCCAATCTCGGCGAAAATTACAACAGCTTTCTTAAAACGCTGTTTTCTCAACAAGTTCACAAGATTTCCCACAACAACAAGGACTTTATGGGTCAATTGATGTCGGAAAATCTCGACTGCGGGGGCTTCGTCTTCGATACGGCGCTTGCCGCCTATCTGCTCGACCCCACGGAGAGCGGCTATGAGCTCCCGCGGATTTCCGTTAAATACCTCGGGGACAGCAAACGCGGCGCCGAGGCCGTGTTCGCTCTTTATCCTGTTTTGAAAACGCGGCTCGAAGCAGGAGGCATGACTGAGCTTCTTGAAAAAATCGAGCTTCCGCTTTGCGAAGTCATAGCGCATATGGAGCAAAAGGGCTTCGAGGTCGACAGACAGGCTCTGCACGACTTCGGAGCGCAGCTCGCCATAGGTATCGAGGCTCTGCAAAAGGACATCTGGGCGCTCGCGGGAGAAGAATTTAACATCAATTCCCCGAAGCAGCTCGGCGAGATACTCTTTGAAAAGCTCATGCTGCCCTACGGTAAAAAGACAAAAACCGGCTGGTCTACAAACGCGGATGTGCTGGATACGCTGCGCGGCAAGCATGAGATTATCGAAAAGATACTTGAATACCGCCAGCTCACAAAGCTGAAATCGACCTACTGCGACGGGCTTTTGAAGGTCATCGGCAAGGACGGACGCATACACACCAGCTTCCAGATGACCGTCACCGCAACGGGCAGGCTTTCCTCCACCGAGCCGAACCTGCAGAACATCCCCGTGCGTACCGAGCTCGGCGCGGAGCTTCGCAAAATGTTCGTGGCCTCCCGCGGGAACCTGCTGGTCGATGCGGACTACAGCCAGATAGAGCTTCGTCTCCTTGCCCACATCAGCGGCGACGAGACGATGAAAAACGCTTTTCTTCACGGCGAGGACATACATTCCGTCACGGCTTCGCAGGTTTTCGGTGTACCGCTCGCCGATGTCACAAAGCTCCAGCGCTCGCGAGCCAAAGCTGTCAATTTCGGTATTGTCTACGGCATTTCGGCGTTCTCGCTCGCGCAGGACATCGGCGTTTACCAGAACGAAGCGAAAAAATATATCGACACCTATCTGGAAAAATACAGCGGCGTGCGCGAATATATGAAAAACATCATCAAAAAGGCTAAAGCCGACGGCTTTGTGACGACCCTTTTCGGGCGCAAACGTCCCCTGCCCGAACTCAAATCCGCTAACTTCAATATGCGCTCCTTCGGCGAACGCGTCGCGCTCAACACGCCCATACAGGGTACGGCCGCAGACGTGATAAAACTTGCCATGGTAAATGTTCATAACCGCATGGAGGTCGAGGGACTCAATGCAAAACTGATTCTTCAGATACACGATGAGCTGATTGTCGAGTGCCCCGAGGGCGAGGCGGAAGCGGTAAAGCGTATTCTCAAGGCTGAAATGGAGAACGCGGTTTCCTACAGCGTCCCTCTCGAGGTCGACGCGAATATCGGAAAAAGCTGGAGCGACGCGAAATAAACTTGATTCCGAGGTGACACTATGACCGTTTCCGACGCTGTCCCCGCGCACCTCGACGAAATCGAGGCAATCGAAAAAGCCTGCTTCTCTCTGCCGTGGCACCGCGCCGCGCTCGAAAAGCAGATGAGCGCCCCGAACTGCATTTTCCTTGCCGCCCTTGATGACAACGGCGCTGTCATGGGCTATATCGGTCTGATGTACGTCCTTGACGAGGGCTACATCTCAAATGTCGCCGTCTCGCCAGAATACAGGAGGCGCGGCGTTGGGGACGCGCTCATTTCTGCTCTTGCTGAGCGTGCGAGGACTCATCTCGCCTTCATAACGCTCGAGGTGCGCGAAAGCAACCGCGCGGCAATATATCTTTACACCAAGCATGGCTTTGAAGTCGTCGGGAAACGCAGAAACTATTACGACAGGCCTAAGGAGGACGCGCTCCTCATGACTCTGTTTTTCAGGAAAGAGGAAAAACCCAAATGCTTTTAATGTCAATCGAGAGCACCTGCGACGAAACAGCCGTCGCGATAACGGAAAACGGGCGAAAGGTGCTCACCGACCAAATTTTCTCTCAGGCGGACCTGCACGCCGTTTATGGCGGGGTCGTGCCCGAGATTGCTTCGCGCTCGCATGTCGAGGTCATCTCGCGGCTTTCGGAGCGTGCGCTTGCAGTCGCGGGAATAACAAAAAAAGGCCTCGGCGCGGTCGCCGTTTCGTATGCGCCCGGGCTTATCGGCGCCGTCCTTGTGGGCGTTAATTTTGCAAAATCCGTCGCCTATGCGCTCAATATTCCGCTCGTTCCGGTGCATCACATCAAGGGGCATATTGCGGCAAACTACATAGCTTTTCCGGAGCTTGAGCCTCCGTTTCTCTGCCTTGCCATTTCGGGCGGAAACACCATGCTGGTCGATGTGCGCGGCTACACCGACATGAAGGTAATCGGCGCAACGCGCGACGACGCCGCCGGCGAATGCTTCGACAAGACCGCGCGCGTGCTGGGGCTTCCCTATCCCGGCGGCAAGCATGTCGACGCGCTTTCGAAAACCGGCGACGATTCGAAGTATATCCTGCCGCGCTCCCACGTTGAGGGCAATCCCTATGACATGAGCTTTTCGGGGCTCAAGACCGCGGTCGTCAATCTCGTTCACAACGCGGAGCAGAAGGGTGAAGTGCTCGACCGCGAGTCGCTCTGTGCGTCCTTTTCCCGCGCCGTGAGCGAGAGCCTTGTTCCCCGCACGATGCAGCTTGCCCGCGAGCTGGGCTATAAAAAAATCGCCGTCGCGGGAGGCGTTGCCGCAAACTCGCGCATACGTGAGGATTTTCGGGTTGCCGCCGAAAAAGAAGGCGCGCAGCTCTTCATACCCCCCCTCTCGCTCTGCGGCGACAACGGCGCGATGATTGGCTGTCAGGGCTATTACGAATACCTTTCGGGCACACGGGCGGCAAGCGACCTGAACGCCTACGCAAACATGGAGCTGTAAATTATGGAAATAATCACACATACAGTTGAAGAAACAGAGCTTGCGGGCGAAAAGCTCGCGAAAACGCTCGCGCCCTATGCCGTCGTCGCTCTTTACGGCAATCTCGGCGCGGGCAAAACTGCCTTTGTGCGCGGAATGGCGCGGGGGCTCGGCTCAAAGGACCGCGTAACGAGCCCGACCTTCACCATCGTCAATGAATACGGCGGAGCTTTGGAGCTTTTCCATTTTGATATGTACCGTCTCAAAAGCTCGGACGAGCTTTTTGACATTGGCTGGGAGGATTATCTCGCGCGCGGCGGCGTCTGCGTCGTCGAGTGGAGCGAAAATGTCGCTGACGCATTCGACGGGACCGAGATAAAGGTCACCCTTGAAAAGCTCTCGGATACAGACCGAAAAATTACCGCGAAGGGAATTAAGCTATGAGGATACTTGGCTTTGAATCGAGCGCGAAATCCGCCTCCGTCGCGGTCTGTGACGAAGCGGGACTTGTTTCGCAGTATTTTCAGAACAGCGGGCTGACCCACAGCCGAACTCTGCTCCCCATGGCGGAGGACATGCTCAAAAACCTTTCTTTAACCTTGAACGATATCGACCTCATCGCAGTTGCTCACGGACCCGGCTCTTTTACGGGTATACGCATCGGAGTATCGGCGGTCAAGGGGCTCGCTTGGGCGGCAGACAAGCCGGTCTGCGGAGTTTCGACCCTGCAGGCGATGGCGTTTAACGGCATTGCCTATCCCGAGGGCAGTCTCATCTGCTGCGTGATGGACGCGAAACGTAGCCAGTTTTACAACGCTCTGTTTGTTATTAAAGACGGAATTCCCGTCCGCCTTTGTGAGGATAGAGCAATTGGTGTAGGTAAATTAGTGGAAGATATAGAAAATACGGAAAAATCCGTTTTTATTATTGGAGACGGAGCTTTGATGTGTTATAATTCTGTGGAAAATTTGAAAGTGAATGCCGTTCTACCGCCGGAGCCTCTGCGGTATCAGTCCGCATGGGGAGTTTGTATGGCGGCTCAAAGGGAACCGAGGCAGTCTGTCCATGAGCTTTTGCCTGTTTATCTGCGTTTAAGTCAGGCAGAGCGGGAACGTCAGGAGAGAGTTTTCGGAAATTAGTGCATTCAGCAGAATAAATAAAGGGAGATTTTTATGAGTAAAGTAACTGTTTTCGACCATCCGCTTATCCAGCATAAGCTGTCTGTTCTGCGCGAAAAGGACACAAGCGTTAAGGAGTTCCGCGAGCTCATTTCCGAGATTGCAACGCTTATGTGCTATGAGGTCACACGCGACCTGCCTCTTGAGGAATTCGAAATCGAAACTCCTGTCGCAACGGCAAAGGTCAAGCGTATCGCCGGAAAGAAGCTGGCTGTCGTTCCCATCCTCCGCGCAGGTCTCGGCATGGTTGACGGTATGCTCACCATGATACCCAACGCGAAGGTCGGACACATCGGGCTTTACCGCGATCCCGATACTCTCCTGCCCGTCAAGTATTACTGCAAAATGCCCAAGGACATCGCGGAGCGCGACGTCATAATCGTAGACCCGATGCTCGCAACGGGCGGAAGCGCCTCCGCTGCCATCACGTTCCTTAAGGAATACGGCTGCAAGCACATCAAGCTCATGTCGATAATCGGCGCACCCGAGGGCGTTAAGAAGCTCCAGGAGGACCACCCCGACGTCGACGTTTATGTTGCCGCGATGGACTCGCACCTCAACGAGCACGGCTACATCGTCCCGGGTCTGGGCGACGCGGGCGACAGGATATTCGGAACAAAGTAATCTATCAATAAAAGCGTCGCCGCTAAGCGGCGGCGCTTTCTTCAGGAGAAAAATGGATAAAATCAAGAATCTTAAAAGCGAAATCTCGACCGAAAAAATCAGGCAGTGGCGTGCCTCAGGCAAGAAGGCCCTCGGAATCGTCTGCTGCCACGCACCTTTCGAGCTGCTGTACGCCGCGGGCATCCTTCCCGTAAGGCTCAGATCTACAGGCTGCGGAAGCTGTGCGGACGGTGCGGTCTGCATGGGTGATGAGGCATGCGGCTTTTTGACGAGCATTCTCCAGTATCTCATCGACGGCACCTACGAGCTGGACGGGCTTGTGACCTCCAACGGCTGCGGCGAGTCCTCAGGGGTCATCACGAACTGGAAGATAATCACCGGAAAAAACGGCCAGCCTCAGCTTTTATACGAGGTCGTTGCTCCCAAAATGGTCAACGACGCATCTTATAAGTATTTCGGCAGCGAGCTTGACGAGCTGCGCGAAGAGCTGGAAAAGCTCACCGGCACCCAGATTACAAACGAAAAGCTCAAAAAGAGCGTCGATACCTACAACGAGGCCAGACGCCTCGTCAAACAAATCTACGACCTGCACAAGGCGGAGTTCCCAGTAATCAGCGGTTCCGAGACCCTAAAGCTCACGCTTGCGGCAACGCAGATGCCCATCGAGGAATACATAGAGTTTCTGAAGGATGTGCTCGCCGATGTGAAGCTCCGTGAACCGATTAAGAACTTTTCCGCGCGCATCATGCTCGCCGGCAGCGCGCTTGACGACCCCGAATACGTCAAGGCGATAGAGGACTGCGGGCTTCTGGTCGTCGCCGACCTCAACAGCTTCGGGCTGAGGTTCCTGCATGACGAGCTGCCCTACGACGAAAACGACGTCGCCGGCTCGATTGCAAGATACTACCTCACGCGTTCCTCCTGTCCCCGCATGATGGACGGCAGCGACGATATCCACGAATACATACTGGCTGCCGCCAAGGAATATAGTGCCGACGGCGTGATAATCGTCCGTATGCAGCACTGCGGCAAGTGGGACGTCGAGACCTATGTTCTCGAAAACCTCTTTAAGGAGCAGGGTATACCGAGTATTTCCCTTGAGCGTCAGGTGCTGATGAGTCAGCAGGGTCAGCTCAAGCTCCGCGTCGAAGCGTTTCGTGAGATGCTGGAAAACAAAAAAGAAGAATAAAAAAGCAGCGCGGACGGGGTCACCCGTCCGCGTTGTGTCTGCGAAGCGTCGGAGCAAGCTCCGACGCCCTCTTTCGATTTTTACAATCTCCACCACAAGGTTTCACCGCGGCTTGTTTCGACGAAACCGCAGCGTTTAAGTATGTTCTGGGACGGGGCGTTATCGGTCAGGGTTTCCGCGATGACACACGAAACGCCCTCTTGCTCCTTCGCCCAGCCGCACATAGCGGCAACCGCTTCGGTCATGTAGCCGTTATGTTCAAACTTCTTGCCGAGCCCGTAGCCGATTTCGACCTCGCCGAGCTCGTTCGGTCCCGCCTTGAAGTCCGCGGAGCCGACAACGATCCTGTCGCTTTTGCGTATCAAAAACCAGAAGCTGTGCCAGAAATACCGCTCCGCGTTTTCCTCGGTAATCTTCGCCTGACCCTCGACAATTCTAAGAAAATCACCCTCGAGCACTTCGGCTTTGTATGAGCAGGCAAGCTCTTTTTCAAGCGTGGGGAGCTCTTCGATCCAGAGGCGCATCTCACGGGCGTCGAGCGCATGAAGCTCAAGTCTTTCTGTATATACGTTCATTTGTTACTCCTTAAAATGTATATGGCTGTTTATATGGTCCTCGCAGAAGCAATGATAGCCGCCGCACTTTGAGCAGAAGCGAAACTCAAGGTTCGGAAACTCCGCGTCCGTTCTACCGCAGACCTCGCATTTGCGCGTATAGGGCTTTGACGCCTGCTCTTTTGCATATTTTTTAGCTGCTTTTTTGAAGTTTATTGTTGTCTGCTTCTGCGAAATGCGGGACGGACGCAGAAGGTCGAAGAGCCATCCGCCGCAGAAAACGAGATAGTTCAGTATTGCGACTATGGGCAGGAATTTCGCTGCGAAAGGAGTTGCGGTTATCACGCCCAGAGCAAAGATTGCCGCGTTAAAATAGGCGAGCCATTTGATTTTGATGGGTATAATGAAAAACAGCAGCACTATCATGTCGGGGAAAAGCGTTGCGAAGGCGAAGAACATTGAAAGGTTGATGTAGGTGGCGATGACGGAAATATCATTGCCTGTAATGAGCCACATGAGTGTTCCGTAAAGAATATTGAACAGCATACCGCTCAGGTAATAGATCGTGAATTTTCCCGCTCCCCATTGACGTTCAAGCGTTTTCCCGATGAAATAGTAGAAGTACAAAGCGACGAGAAGCCATAGTCCCGACTGCCCCGGTACGAGCACAAAGGTGAAAAGTCTCCAGACCTGCCCCTGTGTAAATATCGCCTCCGCGCTGAAAGTGAGCATTTGCTGCATAAGGCCGCTTGTGTCCACTACGCCGAAAAGCCAGACTACGGCATTACCGATAACTATATAGAGCATCAGGTTCCTGATGCCGAAGCGCGGATGCGTAATGCAGAATCGGTCTACGCGCCGCATAATACTTTTCATATGTCGTTCCTCCGAATGGAATTTACTGCGTGATTTGTGATAAGATGATACCCTTTTTCCGGCGGTGTGTCTATGGTATTTTTGTAAATTCTGAGGACAAAACAGCAAAAACGGTTTTTCTTAATAATATTTTCCTTTATATCCGTCAAGATTTATGCTAATATGTGTTAGTCATAGCGCGACTATCTAAGTTTTGATTTGACACTAAATTTATATACATTACACGCATTTTTTACAATTATCGGAAAGAGGTCTATTTTTCATGCAAAAAAATAACATGAACAGGGTTTTCACTTCGGAATCTGTTACCGAAGGGCACCCCGATAAAATGTGCGACCAGATCGCCGACGCGGTTTTGGACACAATACTTGAAAAAGATAAAAAAGCCCGCGTCGCCTGCGAATGCATCGCAACTACCGGCATGGTCACCGTCTTCGGCGAGATTACGACTGACTGCTATGTTGACATCCCGTCCATCGTCCGAAAGACCGTAGGCGAAATCGGCTATGATAACCCCGAATACGGCTTCGACTGCAAAACCTGCGCCGTTTTAACCTCGATTGACGAGCAGAGTCCCGATATAGCTCAGGGCGTGAACGAAGCCTATGAGTGCCGCGAGAGCAACTCGCAGGGAGTAAATGACCCTGACAGCGTGAAATCCAATTGCGAATTAGGCGAAACCGGCGCCGGCGACCAGGGTATGATGTTTGGCTATGCCTGCATTGAGACGCCCGAGCTTATGCCCGCGCCGATTTCCCTCGCTCACAGGCTTTCCCGCCGCCTTGCCGAGGTTCGCAAATCAGGCGAGCTCAAGTGGCTTCGTCCCGACGGCAAAACGCAGGTTTCCGTTCAGTACGACGAGGACGGCTGCGTCGAGCGCATTCCCGCAATCGTCGTTTCCACCCAGCACAGCGAGGAAATCAGCATTAGTGACCTGCGCGAGGCTATAATGGAAACCGTCATCAAGCCCGTTATTCCCGCAAGGCTCATCGATAAAAACACGAAGTTCTTCATAAACCCCACCGGGCGCTTCGTAATCGGCGGTCCCGTCGGCGATTCGGGACTTACCGGACGCAAGATAATAGTTGACACCTACGGCGGCTATGCCTGCCACGGCGGCGGCTCCTTCTCCGGCAAGGATCCCACGAAGGTCGACAGAAGCGCGACCTATATGGCGCGTTACGTTGCAAAGAACATTGTTGCGGCGGGGCTTGCCAAGCGCTGTCAGATTGAGATTGCCTATGCCATCGGCGTTGCCCGCCCCGTTTCCGTCTTTGTCGACACTCAAGGCACGGGCATAATATCCGACCCGCGTCTTTCCGAGATTGTCAGCGAGAGCTTCGACCTCCGTCCGGCAAAAATCATCAAAAAGCTCGACCTGCTCCGTCCGATTTACCGTCAGACAGCGGCCTACGGTCACTTCGGAAGAACCGATATTGACCTTCCCTGGGAGCACACCGACATGGCCGAGGAGCTCCGCGACCGTGCAAAATAAGCGTCAGTCCCGGCAATACACTTGATTTGGAGAATCTGCAATGGATTTTGAAAACGACCGCGAGGACATTATCGAGGGGCGCAACGCCGTCATCGAGGCGCTTCGCGCCGGACGCACTATAGACAAAGTGTTCATTCAGAAGGGCGAAACCGATAAGACTCTCGGGCATATAGCTTCGAAAGCGAGAGACGCCGGCATCGTCGTTGTGGACGCTGACAGGCGCAAGCTCGACTCAATGAGTCAGACGCATGCTCATCAGGGCGTCATCGCCCTTGCCGCGGTGCGAGAATACTGCTCAGTTTCGGACATACTCGCGATAGCGGAAGAACGAAATGAGCCGCCTTTCATCGTGGTCTGCGACGAATTAAGCGACCCGCACAATCTCGGCGCCGTCATAAGAACGGCGGAGGCGGCGGGAGTCCATGGCATCATCATACCCAAGCGCCGAAGCGCGGGGCTGACCTCAATTGTCGATAAGACAAGCGCGGGAGCCGCAGAGCATATGGCCGTTGCAAGAGTTGCGAACCTCTCCGCCGCCGTCAAGGAGCTCAAGGACGCGGGCGTCTGGGTCTACGGCACCGCGGCGGAGGGCAAAAGCCCTCTTTGGCAGACGGATCTTAAGGGTCCCATCTGCGTCGTAATCGGCTCTGAAGGAGAAGGTGTCGGAAGGCTCATCAGAGAAAACTGCGATTTTCTTGTAAGCATACCCATGAAAGGCAAGGTCTCCTCACTCAACGCAAGCGCGGCCGCCGCGGTCCTGATTTACGAGGTGCTGCGCCAGCGCAACATATAGCCAGCGGCTTTGCCGCCGGCTGTTCGTCGTCCGCGGTACGGTGCGGCGCAGTATAGCGCCTGCCGCGCAAATCATCTGTCAGGGTGGAATATGGATAACAAAAACGAAAAAGCAATGAATACCGGTGATTTTGCCGATCTGTCGGTCGACTCCATCCTTGCTGAATTCAAGGCTGAGGAGCTGGTCGACGCCGAGCAGCGCGGCGACGTTTACGCGCGCTCTAATCCAATCGTCATGGAAAACGGGGATCAGACCATCGGACAGGCTAAACTCATGAGCGATGAGCAGTTTGCCCCGGAAATTACCTTGGACGGCTTTGCCGAAATGTCGGCGGACGAAACGGTTTTCGCGCAGAGTCAGCCTCCCGCCGGGTCCTCCGACCGTGAAGGCAGACGTGCCTCCTCCGTTCCGGTCAACGATGACGCCACAGTAATTTTTGAAAAAATCTCCCGCGAGGAGGCTCAGCTCTGGAGCAAAAAAGCCGACAGCGAGGGCGAGGGCGAGAAGTACGCTCCGAAAGGAGACTACGAACAGTCCGAATATGCCGGCGACGATCGTCCAGAGAGGGAAACGGGCGTTAGGGAAAGGCTTGTTTCACCGATAATCGGGCTTATCGCGGCTTCATCCGAGAAGCGCAGGGAAAGGCTCAGAGCGGAACAGGAACGCGCCGAAGCGGAGGCAAAAAGTCAGCTTCCGGAAATGAGCGCGGAGCGGGCCGCAGGGCTTTATATTGACCAGGCGTTATCGATGAGGCTGAGATGCTATTTTGCGGGCTTTCTCTCCCTTGTTCTAGTCTGGCTCGGCTACGGTCTGCCTGCGATGGGTATTCTCGGCTCAAGCGACTATGTCCGCACCCTTGTCTGTCTGATACTGGAACTCGTCGTCATGCTCATCGGCCTTGACTTCCTGACCAACGGTATAGTGTCTCTATTCAAAAAGCGCGCCGGTCCCGAATCTTTGATAGCGGTTTCCTGCCTCGTTTCGATTGCGGACGCGGTTTATATTCTGGTTTCCGGCAACACCGCAGACGGGCTTCCCTTCTGCGCGGTGTCGGCCCTTTCGATGACCTTTGCTCTCTGGGGCTCATACCTGAACTGCAAGAGCTTTGCAATCAGTTTCCGCACCGCGGCAATACCGAAAGCTCCGAATGTTATCCTTTCGGAGGACGGAGGCGCGGAACTGGGACGGGTCCTGGTCAAGGTGCAGCGTCCCGTGACGGGCTTTGTCCGCAAAAGCGAAGAAGCCGACATTTTTGAAAATGCGTTTTCTCTCTTTTCGCCCCTGTTCATTATTTTTTCTGTAGTTCTGAGCCTTTTCTGCTTCCTTGCGAGCAAGGACTGCAATAACTTTATCCACACTCTTTCCGCCGCTTTATCCGTCTGCGCCTCCTTCTCGGCAGTATTCGGCTTTGCACTCCCCTTTTATGTCCTCACGAGGCGCCTTGCAAGAAGCGGCGCTGCCGTTGCGGGCTATGCGGGCAGTGCCGATCTCGGGAGGCTGAGCCAGGTCGTTATCAAGGACAAGGATATTTTTCCCGTAAGGACGCTCTCAATCGCGAACATTACGGTGACGGAGGGCTTCTATCCCGACAAGGTCATTTCCTATACCTCCAGCCTTATCTCGGCCTCCGGAATGGGCATTTCCTCTGTTTTTACGGAGCTTATGAAGAAAAACGGCTATTCCATGCAGAAGATCGAAGACTTTGCCTGTCACGAGGGCGGCGGCGTTATCGCAAGAATTAACGGCGATAAGGTCTATGTCGGCTCCTCGAGCTTCATGCAGCTGATGGGCATCAAGGTCCAGAAGGGCGCGGGGTCGTCAAGCGCGGTCTACACCTCGATTAACGACGAGCTTGCCGCTATTTTTGAGGTTAGCTATGTCCCCGTTTCCTCCGTGCAAAAAGGTCTTGTAACTCTGCTCCGCGGAAAGACCGAGCCTGTTTTTGCGGTGCGGGACTTCAATATCACGCCTTTGCTCGTAAAACAAAAATTCCGCCTGCCAAATGAAAGCTACGACTTCCCCTCTTTTGCTGACCGCTACGCCATTTCCTCACCGGAAACGGAGGAATCGGGCGTCGTCGTCGCAATGTTTGCCCGAGGCGGGCTCAACTCCGTTGCGGGACTTGTGAAGCGCGGCAAATCGCTCTATAACGGGCTTTTACTCTGCGCCGTTTTGTCGGTACTCGGTGCTTTCATGGGCATGCTTCTCATGCTTGCGATGTGCTGGTCGGGTGTTTACTCCTCCGCGAGCTGCGGAAACGCCATTTCGTTCATGCTGCTCTGGCTTGTTCCTGTTCTGGTCGTTTCCCTCGGACTGAGAAGGTAACATAGTTGCACTTCTGCCTTTCCGGTCTTAAAATGCGTATTGATTTCCGGTCTGCCGCCATTTGCGGCAGACCGGTTTTTGCGTTTATCCTTCCCCTGCAATACCGCAATAATGATGAAATTCCCGTGATATCTCATAAAAATATTGTTGCAAATGACACTCTATCCGTGTATAATCTTTACGCGTGAGTTTTAACCAAGTCAGGTTAAATATACAACAGTAAGGAGAACCCCCCACATGAGCTATGCAATTAAAAACATACGGAATATCTGCCTGATGGGCCACGGAGGCAACGGAAAAACGAGCTTGGCCGAAAGCATCCTCTTTATGACCGGCGCAACCGACAGGCTCGGGAAGGTAGTCGACGGAACAACGGTTTCCGACTTTGACTCGGAAGAAATCCGCCGTAAAATCAGTATTGCCGATTCCGCTTTGTTCTGTGAGTACAACGGCGTTAAAATAAATATAATCGACACCCCGGGTTATTTCGACTTTGCGGGTGAAGTAATTCAGGCGCTTCGCGTTGCCGATGCCGGCATCGTTGTCTGCTCCGCCAAGGACGGTCTCAACGTCGGCGCGGAGAAGGCGTGGAAAATGCTCACCGAGGCTAAAAAGCCCCGCGCTATCTTCATCTCCAAGAGCGACGAAGAGAACGCAAACTATGAAAAAGCCTTTGCTTCCCTGCGTGAAAAGTTCGGTGTTTCTGTTTGCCCGATGGTCGCTCCCATCATGGAAGGCGAAAAAATCAAGGGTCTTGTGGAAGTTCCCACCAAGAAGGCATATTCCTTCGATGCAAAGGGCAAGCGCACCGAGATACCCGTTCCCGAAAGCATGAAGGCCGAACTGAACAAGCTTTATAACACTCTGGCCGAAGGCATTGCCGAGACCAGCGAAGAGCTAATGGACAAGTACTTCGGCGGAGAGGAATTTACTCCCGCCGAGATGAGCAAGGCTTTCGGAGACGGTTTGCGCGACTGCTCCATCTGTCCTGTTTTCTGCGGCAGCGCATATACCTCCCTTGGCGTTTCCCTGCTGCTTGACGCAATCGTCAACTACTTCCCGTATCCCCAGGAGGGCGGCGAGGTTGTCAACGAAAGCGGTCCTTCCGCCGCTATAATCTACAAGACGGTTTCCGACCAGTACGGCAAGTTCAGTCTTTTCAAGGTCGTTTCCGGAAAAATCACAAACGAAATGACCCTCGTTAACCCCCGCACGGGTACGAGTGAAAAAATCGGGCACATCTATATCATGCAGGGCAAGAAGAACATCGAGGTAAACGAGGTTTCCTGCGGCGACCTGGGCGCGGTTTCCAAGCTGTCGGATACCAAAACCGGCGACACGCTGTGCAGTCCCTCGCTGAACAAGGCTCTTCCCGGCATCACCTATACTCCTCCCTGCTACGCTATGGCTATCTCGCCCAAAATCAAGGGACAGGAAGACAAAATCGCGGCCGGTCTTACGCGCCTTGCCGAAGAAGACCTCACCTTCACCATTCTGAATAACGCCGAAACTCACCAGATGGTCATTTCCGGCGCCGGCGATATACACCTCGACGTCCTGTGCTCCAAGCTCAAAAATAAGTTCGGCGTTGATGTCGAGCTCGGTCAGGCCCGCGTTCCCTACCGTGAGAAGGTCCGCGGCAAGGTCAGGGTTCAGGGCCGCCACAAAAAGCAGTCCGGCGGACACGGCCAGTTCGGCGACGTTTGGATCGAGTTCGAGCCGCAGAACGAAAAAGAAGACCTTATCTTTGAAGAGCACGTTTTCGGCGGCAGCGTCCCCAAGAACTTCTTCCCCGCGGTTGAAAAGGGTCTGCGCGAAAGCATCGGCAAGGGCGTACTCGCCGGCTATCCCGTCGTTTTCCTGAAGGCAACGCTTGTCGACGGTTCATATCACCCCGTCGATTCTTCCGAAATGGCCTTCAAAACGGCCGCAAGCATCGCCTACAAGGCCGGTCTTCCACAAGCCAACCCCGTCATCCTCGAGCCTATCGGCTACCTGAAGGTCACGATTCCCGACACCTATATGGGCGACATCATGTCCGACCTTTCCAAGCGCCGCGGAAGCCCCATGGGCATGAGCGCGCACGAGGGCATGCAGGTCGTTGAGGCTGAGGTTCCCATGGCAGAAATGGGAGGCTACGCCATTGACCTGCGTTCCATGACTCAGGGACGCGGCAGCTTCACCTTTGATTTTGTCCGCTACGAGGATGCCCCCGCGATGATACAGCAGAAGATCATCGAAGAAGCAAAGGCTCTTGCCTCCGGCGAAGAAGACTGATTCAGCAAATGTAATATCCAGGGCCGGAAGCTGTGCTTCCGGCCCTGTTTGTCAGGCTGCCCTGGAATCCCCTGTCGCCCTCAAATGATTGACACTTAGCGTCTGCGGTGTTAAAATTACGAGAAGCTGGTTTTGACATCAGCTTAACTGTGTAGAATTTATATGGCTTTACGGCCAAATACAGCTTTTCCGGTTTTACGGAGGTTTATATGAAAAAAGGCAAAAAAGACGGCGTTTACTTTTTCTGGTCCATCACAATAATTCTCTCCATGCTCGTTGCTGTTTTTGTGCTCGGCTTCACTTCCTGCAAAAAGGACACACAGGCAAGCCCCTCGCCTTCCAAGGCTGCGCAAGCCGAGGAATCGCCATCGGCAAGTCCGCAGGAGAGCGCCGCCCCCGGCGTCGTCACCGCGCCGGCGGCAAGCACCGGGGCGCGTCTGGCTGAAACAGCGGACATGGGACAGGAATATGTCGACAAATTCATTTTTCTGGGCGACAGCACGACCTACGGCCTTGGTTATTACGACATCGTTCCCGACACGCAGGTCTGGACCCCCGCCAGCGGCACGCTTACGCTTTCGCTCTGGAGCACATCGACGATTGTTTACAATGATGACGGAAGCGAGCTGTCCATCAAGGACGCAGCCGCGAAAAAGCAGCCTGAGTATATGCTTATCACCCTGGGAGTGAACGGAATTTCCTTTATGGACGAGGAGTATTTCATTACGGAGTATACAAAGCTCGTTCAGACCATACAGGAAGCGAGCCCCAACACGAAAATTATCCTCAATTCCATATATCCCGTATCGGCGAGTTATCCTGCTGAAAACGGTATTACAAACGAGAAAATCGATGCTGCGAACACATGGGTCGAGCGCATTGCCGGTTCCCTGGGCGTCAAGTATCTGGACAGCGAAAGCGTGATTAAAGATTCCGACGGCGCAATGCCCGACAAATTAAGCAACGACAAAGCGCTGCACCTTAACGCCGACGGATTCGCTCTTGTAATGAACTACCTTCGAACTCACGGCTATCAATGAGTATCCCGTAGTGAACTATATATCATTAAAAGGACAAATGACATGAATACTGCAAAGAAATCCCTAGTGCTGATTTCCGCTTTACTGATTTTTTCTGTTTTTACCGGCTGCGGTTCCAAAACGGAGGTCGTTAAAACCGACGTACCGGTATCGGACATTTCGGCGGCTGTCACCAAGGTTCTCAGCGACGACGCACTCGTTTCCGTAGACGCCGACTATGTTAAAGGCTCCATGAAAATGGAAGTTTCGGATTTTGACAGCTTTGATGTCAAAATAAATTCCAAGGGCGTCAACATCGATGAATTCGGCATTTTTAAAGCCAAGGATTCGGAGCAGGTTGCAGCGGTTCAGAAGGCCGCCGAGGACTACCTCCAGATGCGCAGTGACACCTGGATGCCTGAATACATGCCCGAGGAGCGGCCCAAGCTCGACAGCGCGGAAGTTCGAACCGTCGGTTATTATGTGATGTATGCCATTCTTTCAGACGAAGACAGGGACGCGGCCTTCAAGGCGTTTACCGCGGCGCTGACGGCTTAAATCCAAAAACTTGCATTTCCACACATTTCTGTTATAATGGCGTCATAATCACCAATTATTCGATTAGGTGGGTAATATATGCCAAATTCAAAGCATAAACGGCCCCAGCGTGGGAAACATCGTTCTTCCGTTGCCAGGGTCTTCATTTTCTTGGCGCTCCTCAGCGTATTGACCGTCCTCGTCTTTAAGAACGCCGCTCGCGGACCCAGCACTGCGCAGGAAACTCCCGCCATTGAGTCGCCGGCCGTTTCGGTTGCGCCCGAAACCTCCGAGCCGGAGGAGACGGAGAACTCCGACTCGTCGCTCCCCGATTTTGATCCGAAAGCGACGGACAGCACAAAGCCCGAGCTGCTGATTGCCGAAACAGGTTTGATGCTCGGCGACCAGAGCGTTACCTCATACAGCTTCAAGGATAAAATCGACTTCGGTCTTCCCGAGGACTATACGTCTGTCGAGGGCATCGTCACTTTCCGCGGCAACAACTTCCGCAACAGCGGCTCATACGGTACGGCGGACATCGTAAACAAGAGCTTTTCCGACACCTACTGGACGGTTCAGACAGCCTCGCTTCAATCCCCCAACGGCACGGTCTGGACGGGCAGCGGATGGGTCGGGCAGCCGCTTATGATGACATGGCCGAAAGAAGTACGGCAGCACATGAATATGTACGACTGGGCGAAAAACGCCGATACGCTTACCGAGGTCATCTATGCCACAATGGACGGCAACATTTATTTCCTTGACCTTGCCACGGGTCAGAAAACCCGCGATAACCTAAATCTGGGTTACACCTTCAAGGGCGCGGGCGCGCTTGACCCCAGAGGCTACCCCATTTTATATCTAGGCGCGGGCTATAACAGCGCAAACGGCACCTCGCATGCTTTTATAATCAATCTGCTTGACTGCTCCATAATGTACGAATTCGGCGCGGCTGACCCCTTCTCCCTGCGCGGGACGCTTTCGTTCTTCGACGGCAGCGCTCTTGTCGACGCGGAGACAGACAGGCTCATCTATCCCGGTGAAAACGGCATCCTATACATAATGAAGCTCAACACGAACTACGACGAGAAGGCCGGAACCCTTTCGATAGCCCCCTCGGAAATCGTCAGGTGGAGATATAACGGTACGCGCACGACAAAGGAGACCTACTGGCTCGGCATGGAGGACAGCGCAATCATCTGGCGCGGTCACATCATCATGTCCGACAACGGCGGAAACCTGATGTGCCTCAATCTCAACACGCTCACGCTCGACTGGGTTCAGAATGTCCAGGACGACACCAACTGCACGCCGGTGCTCGAGCTTGAGGACGGTCATGCCTATGTTTACACCAGCACCTCCTTCCACGGAGGCTGGAGAGCCCCGATGAGCGGTACCGCTTCCATACCGATCTGGAAAATTGACGCCGAAACGGGCGAGATTATTTGGGAAAAGGACTACACCTGCTACACCGAGGACGGTGTTTCCGGCGGCGCGCAGGGTACTCTTGCAATCGGTAAAAACAAGCTCTCAGACCTGATTTTTGTCCCCGTTGCGCGCACTCCCTCGGCTGGAACGGGCGTTCTGGCAGCCTTGAATAAGGAAACGGGCGCGGTGGTCTGGGAGATTGAAACCAAGGTCTACAGTTGGAGCAGCCCTGTAGCGGTTTACGACAAGGACGGCAACGGCTATCTGGTCTACTGCACGGCGGGCGGTTATATGTACTTTATTGACGGACTTACCGGCAAGGTTCTCGATTCTCTTGACGTCGGCAGCAATGTCGAGGCCTCCCCCGCGGTTTATAACAACACCATCGTCGTCGGTACAAGGGGCGAGCTCATCTGGGGCGTGAATCTCACATAATTAAGTCGCGTCTGCCCTATCCGGCGAGATATGATGAACAACAATAAAGACCTCCGCCGCAAATGCGGCGGAGGTCTTTACCTGATTTATGGGTTCGTTTAATTAGCGTTTGTGCAGCGTTTTTTTCGGGTATTTTTCGCCGTTTTTTCGAAAAATCTTCTTGCCTTTGCGGCTGAGTTGTGGTAACATAATTAAGCGCCGTGAGTGGTGCAGAATTATTTCCGGGTGTGGCGCAGTTGGTAGCGTGCTTGACTGGGGGTCAAGAGGCCGCAAGTTCAAGTCTTGTCACTCGGACCAGAAAAAGGCTCTAAATCGCAAGATTTGGGGTCTTTTTCGTACTTTTCAGAGAAATTTACCTGTCCAATTTACGGCTGTCTACTGTTTTGTCTGCAATGTTCTGCTAAGACTAATGCTTGCATACAAAGCTTGTTTCATTTTCATAGGAAGCTCATTCTTGATAGCTCTCGCAAGTCCGTCAACGTCCTAAACATCACTTACATCGATGTCACCAATACTAAGCGTAGTCTTACTTCCCTCAGTCGTTGAATAAGTACTGCTATATGTCGCAGAAGAATTGCTGACACTTCCCGCTGCCGGGAGACTTCCAAACTGGTAATTAAGGACGCTCTCGGCATCACTTACAACAAGCCATTACAGCGGCGAGTCTTTATACTCTTCGTTTTTCAGAAAGATAGGCGTACCAGTTGGCATCGTAATTGAGCATACGTCCGCCCGGGCGCAGGACCCGGAGCCAATCGGGATAGGCTCCGGCCGGGTCATCCAGATTCCAGGTAAAGTTTCTCGTCACGATCACTCCGAAGCTGCTATCGTCAAATTCAAGGCAATGGGCGTCCGCGCGTGCAAAGTAATGGTGCCTTCAAATTCTGCCGTGTTTTTCTTAGCGGTCTCCAGCATCCCTTCGGAATAGTCCACGGCAGTCACATCAAAGCCGCGTTTTGCAAAAATCAGCGGGAAATAACCCGGGCCGGTTTTATAGCTGGCGGTTCGGCGCGAAAAATCCGCAAATCATAGATAAATCAGTGGTTTGCGGGTATTTTTATCAAAAAAACAAAAAACCCGTTCCAAATCACTCTGCGGAATGGGTTTTTTGTGGCAGCTATTGACAAATTACAGGTCGCTGCCTATTAGCTAATTAAACACTTATTTCATTAGATGTCAAAAAAACTATTCCAAAAAGCAAATGTTTATTTCTCCCAAGTCCTCCATCATCCCTCTCACATAACGGGGCGGTTTTAAGCCGAGCTCTTTCATCTTCGCATCTATTTCCTCGTTTCGGGCTGCCTTTTCTTTTGTTTCGAATGATTTTTCCTGAGCTTCCTTTGCATTAAATTCCTTCTCTGACATTTTATCACCTCCCTGCTTATTCTCTTTCCTTCTGACTTAATACTAGCATAAAGGGTGAGATTTGTTAAGAGCTATTTTAACGTTTATTAAAATACTTTTTCGAGGCGGTAGTATATCTCCGAAACCAATTATCCGATTGCAGGTCACTCTCTATGTAATGTAAAATATTATTTGAAAATAGAGACATAAGGCCGTAGTATAAGAACAGGGCAATTATTTCACACCGCTCCTAATTGTTTATTGCGAGGTAAAAAATGGATCATGCAGAAATAGCGGCGTCTTATTTTATGGGCGGCTTCAACTGTGCGCAGTCGGTACTGGCAGCATTTGCTTCCGACTTGGATATTGATGATGAACTTGCGCTGAAGCTTTCTTCAAATTTTGGAGGAGGAGCACGGTGCGGACAGCTCTGCGGAGCCGTTTCCGGCGCAATGATGGTGCTGGGACTTAAATATGGGTTCTGCCGCTCGGACGACAGCGAGCAGATTATAAGGGCATATGACACTTCGGTTGAATTCCAAAAACGCTTCCGCGAATGCAATAAATCAGTAATCTGCGAGGAATTGCTGGGTTACAACGTTTCTGTTCCCGAACAGAAAGCGGAGGCAAAGTCAAAGGGCCTTTTTAGGCAGATTTGTCCCAAGATGGTTTCTGATGCGGTTGAAATTCTTGAGCAGCTCCTTTAAGCGGGATAATTATGCTTTGAAAAAAATGATAGTTTAGGCTTAAACCACATTTATTGGGAGGTTAAAAATGGACAACGAAAGCAAAACAGGCTGCTGTTAAAATGAAAACGGATGTGCATGCGATGAGCACGGCAACCGCAAGGAATCAAAAGACGACGGCGGCGGTTGCGGTTGCGGTTGCGGCTGTGGCTGTGGTGAAGGTCCCGGAACCCAATATCTTACCCTTATTGAAGATAGTTCCGAATTGAAGTGCCAAATCCTCGGAATTTTCGGCGGTGGCGGGCATACCTATATCGCTGTTCTTCATCCGATTGAAGAAACAGTTCTCCTGTTCCGCTATAATTTCAGACAAGACCGAACAGTCAGCATAGCGGATATCGAAGACGACGAAGAATATGAAGCGGTTTCCAGGCTGTTTGTCGCTATGCACGACTCGCAATATGAGATAATAAACTGAGTATTTTGCCGCTATTGACCGGTTTCACGAAAAGCACCTTCAGCAGAAACATAAATCAGTTTTCATCTAAAATAAAAAAGTCGCGCCGAAACATTCAGGTGAAATTTCAGCGTGACTTTTCTATTTTAATAATGTAAGGCGAAATATTACGCAAAGCCTATTTTTTTGTTTCTTCAAGCTCGTTCAGCGTTGAACAGGAGGGTTCGATCCAATGCATAACTTCATTAAAAACGCTCATGTTCAGCTCGTAATATATAAAGTTCTTTTGTCTGCATTCCCTTATACAGCCTGCTTCTTTGAGCTTCTTCAAATGATAGGAAATATCAGAATTTGTGACATCAAATTCTGAGGAAATCTCGCCCGCAGAAAGCTTTCCGCCTCTCAGCTGATTAACTATCTCTCTTCTCAGCGGATCGGATAACGCCTTAAAAGTCTCATTTATCCCCATACTGAACCTCGGAATTCTATATTTAATACATCGGTAATTTAATGTTTATCGAGTTAAGTAAAACATTTTATGCTGTTCCTGTCAAACTGTTTTTGTTCTTAGCGGCTGAAAGTATCGCAGATTTGCGTCGGTTTTAAAATTCAAGCGGCGGAGGTATTATGGTACCCCCGCCGCTTGGCGCGAAATATGGTTAAGGAGAGAAATATGGAGGAGACTACTATTTTTAACTGGCTTTTTCGGTCGCTTTCGCGCCTTTCCATTGCCATTTGCCGCATCCGCCGTAGGCCAGATTGCGCTCAACGCTGCGAATACTGCATTGACTCAGGTTCGAGCAGTTTTTGCATTCACCGCACTTTGCCAGATCGTCCAGCGCTCCGTCAAGCAGCTTCTGCTTCTCGACTATCGCAGACTGCAGCACACCGATTGCTTCGGCGGTTCGCCTAAGTACCGAAATATCACATTCATTCGGCCTGTCTCTGTAGTTTTCAAGAGATCTTATCAGCTCGTCATATTTATCCATTGTTTGTTCCGCCTCCCGCATCAAGTTTTTCGGTTTATTCTTCGAGAAAATGTATAATGCACTAAAAGCGCATCTTCATTCTGTTTGCAATGTATGCACAATGCATAATCCATCTAACCCGATTATAACAGCACTTAATTCGCGTGTCAATAACAATTATGATATTATAGTTGTTTGTAACGTTTAATATATTGTCCGCTGCTTTTCTGTCGCTTATGCCTATGAAAAGGGCAGGAACCGAAACGGTTTCTGCCCTTTTTGTGTATTCTGTTATGCAGCGCCGGTTTTGCTTTTCTCCGCTGAATTATAAAGGCTTTTTCTTTTTCGTTATCAGTTCAGGCTGCGCCACAACCGTTTTTATCGCCGCCGAGGAAACAGACACGATGTCTGACTTCTTCTTTTTCTTGACATCCTTTTTCATGCTCTTTTCGCCCATTTTACTAATCTCCTTTTTGTATTCCCGGCTTGACCGACCCCTATTTCCAAAGGGTCTCCATGCCTTCGTCTGTAATTTTCACCGCGCCCTCTTTTATCAGCCGTCCGACTGCTCTTTTGAACGCTTTTTTGCTCATATTCAGCTCTGTTCTGATTGCTTCGGGAGGGCTGTTATCATTCAGCCGCAGTTTTCCGTCGTGCAGCTTCATCGATTCCGTTATTTTCTTCGCGTCTCCCTCGATTTCTTCGTAGGCCGCCTCTCTCAAACCGAGCTCCAGCTTTCCATCCGCGCGCACCTTTTTGACTCTTGCCTCAACACTGTCCCCGACAGCGAAGCTGCCGTATATCTCTTTATTTAGTATCAGACCGTGATACTTGTTATCCACGGCCACAAAGTACCCGAACTGCGGATTATAGCTGTAGACGGTTCCGTGAACCCTGTCGTTGTTCTTATAGGGCGACGCGCTGCCGAGCAGATTATAGAGCTTCATTGTCGCGCACAGCCTGCTGCTTTTGTCGACATAGAGTCCGACAAGCCACTCTTCGTTTTTCTTCACCTCGCGCTCCTGCTCCTTGAAAGGCAGGAGCAGGTCCTTTTCCAGACCCCAGTCCATAAAAGCTCCGATGTTCGTTACTTCAACAACCCTTAGAACGGCAAGCCCGCCGAGCGTCAGCTTCGGTTTTCTGACGGTTGCAATTATCCTGTCCTCGGAGTCTTTATACACGAATACTTCGATATCGTCGCCGATTTGAAGCTCCGGCGGCACCTGGCTTTTCGGCAGCAGAATATCCTCGCCGCTTTTTTCGTCCTTGGCGTTCAAATACACGCCTATCGGTGTTTCTCTGATGACCTCGAGTATTTGGATTTTTCCCAGTTCAATCATTCCGAGCCCTCTTTATTACTATTCTTACTTAAAACGGGTAAGCGGCTTTGAGTTATACGCGGTATTGCCGCTGTTCTTTTTCGGATTATACGGGCTTTTACCCGTTCTGCCTGCGTTTGGCTTTTGTGAGTACGCCGAAGCCGAGCGCCTGACCTGAGTTTCCTTCGGCTCTATAAAGGTGTTTACCAGAGGAAACGGATGCTCCGTGACTACGGGCAGCTTCTTCCCCGTCAGCCTTTGAATGTCGCTGAGCAGCGGTTTTTCTTCAAAATCGCAGAAGGAAATCGCCTTGCCTCCGAGACCGGCCCTGCCAGTACGTCCGATTCTGTGGATATAGGTTTCCGGCACCTCCGGCAGATTGTAATTGACGACATGGGAAAGCTCTTCAATGTCAAGTCCGCGCGCGGCAATATCGGTTGCCACAAGAATTCTTGTTTTTCTTTCCTTGAAATCGCTCAGCGCCTGCTGCCTGTTGGTCTGTGACTTGTTGCCGTGGATGGCCACCGACTCAAATCCCTTTTTTTCCAGCTCTTTTACGATTTTATCCGCGCCGTGCTTCGTTCTTGAAAACACAAGGACAGAGTCATATGTTTTGTCCTTCAGCAGATGGACGAGCAGGTTGGTTTTGTTCTCCTTGTCAACGAAATAGACCTCCTGCTCAATAATGTCAATCGGAGCGAATGCGGGGCTTATTTCGATTTTAACGGGGTCTCTCAATATAGTATCCGCAAGCTTCGCAATTTCAGACGGCATGGTCGCGGAAAAGAACATCGATTGTCTTTCCTTCGGCAGATAGGTTATGATTCGTTTCACATCGTGGAGCATACCCATGTCCAGCATATGATCAGCTTCGTCAAGCACGAAGTATTTTATACGGCCCAAATCAATAAAGCCCTGATTTATGAGGTCGAGCAGTCTGCCCGGGGTCGCCACAAGGATGTCGATTCCCTTTTCCAACTCACGTGTCTGCGGGGCTTGACCTACTCCCCCAAAAATGACCAGACTTTTCAGGCTCAGGTTTGCCCCGTAGGCGTCGAAGCAGTCTTTGATTTGAATGGCAAGTTCCCTGGTCGGCGCGACTATCAGCGCCCTGATGGGTCTTTTTCCTTTTAACACTCCCTGTCCGGTTGCAAGCCCCTGCAATATCGGGATGGCAAAAGCGGCGGTCTTGCCCGTGCCCGTCTGGGCGCAGCCCAGCAAGTCCGAGCCTTCAAGAAGAGAAGGAATGGCCTTAATCTGTATGGGCGTCGGCTCCGTGTAGCCCTGAGTTACCAGAGCCTTTTGGATCGGTCCGATTATATTTAATTCGGTAAATAACAATGTTTTTCTCCTTTATTTATGCGTTTGTGTATGTTTACCCGCAAAACTAAAGTCCGCTCTACCGATAAGCATAGCGGGCTTCAAATCTCACACAATGCCTGTATCGGGTGAAGAAACGAGGGTTTTGCGTGGTTACTTTATCAAATTGTCCGCTCTGACAAAATACAAGTATATTATACCAGCAATTTGCCGAAATAACAAGCAACAGAATTTGTCGGGGCTTTTCTAATGTTTTTGCCCGATAATACGGCAAATGCGCATATAAACAAGCGGAATTAAAATATAATTATCTTCGAATTTGACAAAAGCCCGTTATAATGTTAAAATAATTTGTTCATAATAATATCGCTTGAAAGACGAGGATTTTGATCCCCGTTTTATTTTTTGAAACTGAGGAATTACATGACAAAAGTTTTATTTTCCGAAATGAGCCTTACCCCCAAGGTGGAGCGCGCGGTTTCCCTGATGGGCTTCGATTTTGCGACGCCCGTACAGTCCGAAGCCATACCCGTAATACGCACGGGAGTGGACGTTATCGCCCGCTCGCAGACCGGCACGGGAAAAACCGTCGCTTTCGCCATACCCGCAATCGAAAGAATCGACACGCACGAGGAGAAGACCACCATACAGGTGCTCATTCTCTGCCCGACCCGTGAGCTGGCGCTGCAGGGCGAAGAAGAAATCAGAAAGCTCGCGCGCTTCAAAGAGGGCGTGCATCCCGTCGCGATTTACGGCGGCGCGTCGATTGAAAAGCAGTGCATCGATTTACGCCGCGCCAACATCGTTGTCGGAACTCCGGGACGCGTGATGGATCATATGCGCCGCAAGAGCATCAAACTGGGCAAGCTGAAAATGATAGTGCTCGACGAGGCGGACGAGATGCTTAACATGGGCTTCAAGGAGGACATCGAGACTATTTTGACGGACACGCCAGAAGAACGTCAGACAGTTTTGTTTGCCGCCACAATGCCGCCCGCGATTATGAAAATCACAAGTCAGTTCCTGAAAAACCCGACTCTCATTGAAATTGACAAAAGCCAGGTCACTATCGAGAACATTGAGCAGAGATACATCGACGTTCCGCACGCGTCAAAAAAAGACGCGCTTGCCATGCTCCTGAAATACTATCAGCCGAAGTGCGCAATCATTTTCTGCGGCACCAAGAAGATGGCCGATGAGCTTACGGATTTTCTGAAAGAGCGCAAAATCAGCGCCGAGAGCATCCACAGCGACATTAAACAGACCCAGCGCACCTCCACAATGCGCGATTTCAAGGCCGGCAGAACCACTATTCTCATCGCAACGGATATTGCCGCGCGCGGCATCGACGTAAGCGATGTGGAATACGTCATCAACTTCGATATTCCCCCCAACACGGAGTATTATATACACCGCATCGGCAGGACAGGCAGAGCCGGAAAAGACGGCTGCAGCATTACCATCTGCAGCAGTAAGCGCGAGGTCAACGAAATAAGGCAGATTGCAATCGCTGTTAAGTCCGAAATCAAGGAGCTGCCCCTCCCCACCGCCGCTGACATTCAGGCAAAGGGAGCTGAAAAGGCAGGCGCCGAGATTGAGACGCAAATCGCACGCGAAGCAAGCCCGATTGTTACCGAAATGGTAAACAGCCTTGTTCAAAAGGGTCACTCCCTGCAGAGCATAGCCGAGGCGGCGATTTCGCTGCGCTACAGGGACCTAGGAAAGCCCGTTCAGGCGGCTGTTGCCCAGTTTAAGCACGAAGAAGGTGAGCTTCCGCCCATTGCTCCGCGGCGCGACGCAGCCGACAGAAAGTCACGGCAGAACGACGGTGACAAAAAAGCCGTCCGTCCGAAGCCCCGTCCGACGGATTTCGATGTAATCGTTCTGGATATAGGCTCGAGCAGCAGAGTCGGCGCGAATCATATCATCGGAGCCATTACCGACCGCACCGGAATTTCGGGCAGGGAAATCGGCAAGGTCAATATTGCCGAGGATCAAAGTCTTGTCGAAATTCCCTCCGACCGTGTCGAGCAGGTTCTGGAGGAGATGAAGGGCTGTAAAATCTGCGGAAAGCCCACTCATGCTTTTCAGCTTGCGTCAGCCCCGCGCAAGGCAAACCGGCCGGCCGGCGGAGCAGGCAAAACGCAGGGCAAGGACAGCTTCCGCGCAAACACCCGCTCGGGCGCGACTGTAAAGAACAAGCCTCCGCGCGCAAAATAAACTAAATAACAACGCCGAAGCTGCAGCAATGCATCAGCTTCGGCGTTTTCTTTTTATCAGGCTGTCAGAGCGACGCCACCAGAGTTTGAGGATCTTTATACTCCATACCCAGGCTGTCGGCCGCGTTTTTGCAGGTCATAAAGCCCTTCGCGGTATTAAGCCCCTTCATAAGCGCCGCGTCCTCACAAAGCGCGCGGGAAACGCCCTTTGACGCGAGACTTTCAAGATAGGGAAGCGTGGCGGACTCAAGCGCAAGGGTCGAGGTTCTCGGAACGGCTCCCGGCATATTGGCGACGGAATAGTGGATTACGCCGAAGCGCTCATAGGTGGGGTCGTCGTGTGTTGTCGCGTGGTCCACGGTTTCAATCGAGCCGCCCTGATCGATGGCAACGTCAACGATGACCGAGCCTTTTTTCATGGCTTTAACCATATCGGACGTTACGATTTTCGGCGTAGTTTTCCCCGGAATGAGGACGGCGCCGACAAGCAGGTCGGCTTCCTTTGCGGCCTGCGCGACATTGTAGGAATTACAGACGAGCGTTTTAAGCCGTCCGCCGAACACATCGTCAATATACCTCAGACGGGGCAGACTGATGTCCAGTATCGTGACATCCGCGCCCAGCCCGATTGCCATTTTAGCCGCGTTCAGCCCGACTGTTCCGCCGCCGATTATAACGACCTTTGCGGGCAGGACTCCCGCAACTCCGCCGAGCAGAACTCCGAGGCCGCCGTTAGGCTTCTGCAGAAAATTTGCTCCGACCTGTATGGACATACGTCCTGCGACCTCGCTCATCGGAGCCAGAAGCGGGAGCGCTCCGTTTTCGAGTGCAACTGTCTCAAAGGCTATGCCCGTGACCTTCTTCTCAAGAAGCGCTTTGGCAAGCTCGGGATTCGGCGCAAGGTGCAGATAGGTGTACAGGGTCTGACCCTCATGGAAAAGCCAGTATTCCGATGAAAGCGGCTCTTTGACCTTAACGATGATATCCGCCTTATCAAAGATACCTTTTTTGTCGTCCGAAATGACCGCGCCTGCCTGAAGATACTCTTCGTCGGAAAAACCGCTTCCGTTTCCCGCTCCGGCTTCGACAAGTACGGTGTTCCCGCCTCGCGCCAGTGTGTGCGCGCCCGCAGGAGTAAGCCCGACCCGAAACTCGTTGTTCTTAATCTCCTTAATAACGCCGATGATCATAAATAATCCGTCCTTTATTGGAATTGTTATTCCGGAATGACCGATTCATTGCTCTTGCAGCTTGCCAGCACGACATTTGTGTATGTTTTGGCGATACCCGGCACGCTTTTGATTTTATAAAGCAGCTTTTCAAGCGTGGAAGGGTTGTTCGTTACAATCTTCAGAACATAGTCATAATTGCCCGCGATGTAAAAGCACTCCAGAACATCGTTTTCATCCTTGACGAACTGCAGAAAGCTCTCCATGTAGCCCGGGTTTTCCAGACTGATGAACATGATTGCCGTCAGCTCCTTGTGAAAGAAGCTCCCGTCGATTATTGCCACATAGCGGCTGATAACGCCCGAGGCCTCCAGCTTTCTGACCCTTTCACCCACGGCCGAAACCGAGAGCTTAACAGTCTGCCCAATCTCCGAAAGTGATGCACGCGCGTTTTTTTGCAAGAACCGCAGGATCTCAACATCTAAATCGTCCATATTCCCTCCGAAATACTAAATTTATTGTAGTTCTATACAATAATTATTACAATATATCCGCAAAAAATCAAGATAAATTTCTGCATATTTTGAATTATGTAATTTTATTTTCTGCAAAGGCTCCTTAAATCCGCCCTCCGCAATAATTCTGCAGCCGAAGTGAACGCAATCTGCCCCATAAGGCAACAAAAGAGAGCCGAAAAATCGTTTCCGGCGCTCTTTTTTGTTTGTTTTCTAGTTTTCAACCGGCCAGTTGCACCACTCGTCGCGGAGCGTTGCCGGCATCGCGAGATAGACCTGCTCAGCGATTTCTTCTGTCGTGCAGCTTATCTTCTTGTTAATCCAGTCCATATCCAGCGCTATGCCGCCGTAGCAAAACAGCGAAATCTGCAGACGTTCTTCCCTTGTCAGTGGCTTTCCCCTGCTCTTTGTCGTTATCTGTTCAATCATCGCGTATGAATAATCGTACAAAAACGCGGAATATGAGTTGGGTCCGACATATGAAAACGCGTTCTTCTCTCTGTTCCTGTCAAGGTCAGTGGCACGGAATATTCTTTGATACAGCTCGCGCCAGCTCTTGCAGTTCTGGGACTTGACCCATTCATCCAGTTTCTTCATATAGTTGTAATTCATAACGTCGTATTTATCTAAATAATGCCTGTAGAAAGTCGATTTGGATACTCCGCTTTCCTGCATTATCATCTTAACCGTTATGTCTTCAAACTGATGCTCCCGAAGAAGGCGGTTAAACGAATTTAATATATGATCTCTCGTAAGTTTTGTCATCGCGGCTCCTCCTTGTGGGACTCTTTTAACTAATAGTACTACAACGGGACTAATCTGTAAAATAATTTCTTTATTATTTAATTGTATAAAATATATTATAAATGGTGATTGGACTACCGTTGTTTATTGATTATTTACAGCATTTTCGGAATTTGGCCGCAGCAAGACAGGTCCGGCGGCTGTTTCCAAAGTTCAGCCGTATTAGCTTTCGCTCAATCAATATTCAAAAGAACTATGCAAAACGAGGAGGAGACACATGGATTACCAAAAGTTATTCGACGCAAATATCTCAAAAGAGTCTGTCGGCGCATGGAGAAGCGCGAGCAAAAAAGCAATGGGTGTCATATGCTGCCACGTCCCGCAGGAAATACTTTACGCGGCGGACGTTTTGCCCGTAAGGCTCAGAGCAACCGGCTGCGACGACTACAGCGAAGCGGAAGTATGGATGTCCAGCTTCAGCTGCAGCTTTGCAAAATCAATCCTTCAGTATCTGATTGACAACGTGTACGATCTGGACGGGCTTGTCACATCCGACGGCTGTATGCAGGCTGTCAGGATCTACGACAACTGGAGGGCATACGCAAAGAAAGCCGGCAAAGCGCAAACCATCATCGAAATCGGTGCGCCCCGCATGAACAGCGCAACAACAAGGGCATATTACAAGGAGGAGCTGAACCTTCTCGCTGCCGAGCTTGAAAAGCTCTCCGGAAACAAAATAAGCGACGAAAAGCTCCTTCATTCCATCGAGGTCTACAACGAGGCCCGCATGCTCGTGAAAAAGGTTCTCGAGCTCCAGAAGGCCGAGCATCCGGTCATCACCGGAGCCGAGGCTCTGTCGATTATGCTTGCTTCGACCAATATGCCGATTGATGAATACATAGCTCTAATCAAGGCTTTCCTTGCCGATGCTCCCAGCAGAAAGCCCGTTTCCGGTTACCGTGCGCGCCTTATGGTCATCGGCAGCGCTCTTGACAATCCCAAATACATAGAGGCAATTGAAAACAAGGGCGGACTTGTCGTTGCCGATACGCTATGCCTAGGCAGCATGACCTTCGGCGATGAACTCAAGGCCGACAAGAATGATGTTATCGGCTCAATTGCGAATTACTATCTTGACCGCATCGTCTGCCCGCGTATGATCGACAACCGCGACAAGCTCCATGATTTCATTGTCAACAGAGCAAAGGAATACAAAGTCGACGGCCTCATCTATGAAAAGCTTCAGAACTGCGAATGCTGGGGCGGCGAAAACACTTACCTTGAGCCCGCTCTTAAGGAAATCGGAGTTCCCACGCTCTACCTTGAGCGCGAGGAAAAGCTGGCGAACATAGGTCAGCTTGAAATCCGCGCGGAAGCATTCATTGAAATGATCGAGAAGGAGGTCTGAAAAATGGCTTATGTTGATACAGGACTACAAAAAGTAATCAGCGGAGAGATGAGCACCCTCGACTATATCGCGGGTACAGCCGAGAGTAAGCTTGAACACTGCCTGAACAAGGACCCCGACGGCAGATGGATATTCGACATACAGGTCGCTCAGTGGTCTGCGATACGCGACGCTCACAAGAACGGCAAAAAGGTAATCGCTTTCGGCGGACCTGTTCCGGCCGATCTTATATACGCTTTTAACTGTCAGCCCTACTATCTGGATCAGCTCCCGCTGAGCACGGCTTCAAATACAGAAATGACCGCAAAGTTCATAGATACCTGCGAGGCAAAGACTAACCAAAGTATGTGTGCACTCGACAAGGTTGAGATGGGCGTGCTTCTCACAGACCAGTACGGCATAGTACCGGATGCTTTCGTGTATTCGACCGTCCCCTGCGACTCTTCGCGTATCGCCTATCCGATTATGCAGAAAATGTGGGGATGCCCCACCTTCAACCTTGATATGCCTTTCCGCAGAGACGAGCGCGGGATTGCTTATCTTGCCCAGCAGGTGAAGGAATTTATTACCTTCATGGAAAACCTAACGGGCACGAAGATGGATTGGGACAAAGTCAAGGAGAGCATGAAGGTTGCGAACAGGACAAACGAGCTGCTTGAACAATGCGCCAATCTGAGAAAACATACTCCCTGCCCGCTCCCAGGAACGATTCTCGTTACAAACGCCTGCATGAGCGGTCAGGCCGCAGACCCCGCAATGGTGGCTTTCCTTGAAAAAGAGCTTGAAATGGGTCAGATGATGATTGACCTTGGCATGGGAGCCTGCATGAACGGCGAAAAATACCGTATGCTCTTCCATCAGAATATGCTGTGGACCAACCTTAAAACCTACGGTTTCCTCGAGCGCGAGTTCGGCGCTGTCTGCATTATGGACGTTTTGGGTCATTTCCACGCCGATATTTATGAGCATCTTGACGATCCGGAAGACTGCTACACGGTCATGGCTCAGAAGATGACGAACCTCCCGATGATTCACGGCGCGGCGGGTCCTGTCGAGTATTATACCGACAGAATCAAGTACCTCATGGACAACTTCAACATCAACACCTCCATATTCCTCGGGCACGTCGGCTGCAAGCACACCTGGGCTTCCACGAAAATTTTGTCCGATTACATTCAGGAGCACTACGACATACCCACACTGCTGATAGACGTCGACTGCATCGACGGACGCTACAAGACGCCCGAAGAGGTTCAGGACGCTATCGGTGAGTATCTCACGACTGTCGTCAAAATCTGATTGTTTATCAGCTGCACTCCCTTTATTTCTTGGTTGTTTTGAGTACAGAGCAGAGTTCCGTGCTCAAAAACGATAAGCGCCGGAAGCAATAGCTTCCGGCGCTTGTTTCGATTTTTCGGTTTTTCTAATTGCGTCTGCCACCGCCGACCAGTATCAGAAGCCTCAGAAGCTGCGCCAGCGAGACTGCAAGCGCCGCGACATAAGTCATGGCAGCGGCGCTCAGAACCTTGCGTGAGCCCTTGAGCTCGCTCTCGGACAGTATCCCCTGCCCCTCGATGGCGAGAAGCGCTCGATGACTCGCATTGAACTCCACTGGAAGCGTCACAAGCTGAAAAATGACGCAGACCGTGAAAAACACAATACCGATGTAGGCAATCGTAATAAAGCTCTCCGCGTAATAGCTCATAATAATTCCAAGAATGACGAGCGGTATCGCAAGCTTCGAGCCGAGGTTCGTCGCTGGGATAATTGCGGCGCGGAGCTTAATGGGAGCGTAATTCTGCGCGTACTGCAGGGCGTGTCCCGCTTCGTGACAGGCAACGCCGATTGCCGCTGTAGAAGTGCTGTCATAAACAGGCTGCGAAAGGCGGATGACGTTTTCCTTCGGGTCATAATGGTCGGATAGCGAACCCGCAATTCTCTCGATGCGCGTATTTGTCAGTCCGTTTGCGTAAAGCACTCTCTGCGCCGCCTGCGCGCCCGTTATATTTGAGGCCGACAGCTGCCGGCTGTATTTTTTGAAGGTCTGTTTTACCCTTGCGCTTGCCACCAGCGCCAGAAGCACCGCGGGCAGGACGATATAAAGGTAAGTCATGTTGAAATACATGGGTATCCTCCATATGTTCAGATTATCGCATATTTAGTATTATGCTCTGTATGATAGATAATAGCGCAAAGAGCAGAATAATTCATCAACGATTTGTTAATTTTACGGGAGTGGGACGTTGACTGAGAGAGAGGTAAGGGAATATAGTGAATTTTTCCTCTCCACCTCTTCCAATCCTACTCAAAATGTAGTATTTTAGTATCAAACAAAACCGTATGAGGTGACAGCTATGAAAACGCTTCTGAAAAACGGGAAAATCATTGACGGCACGGGCGCGGAGCCGTATTTTGCGGACATACTCATCGAGGACGACCGTATAAAGAAAATCGCCACCGGTATTCCGGAGGAAGCCGACACGGTAATCGACTGCGCGGGACTTGCAGTATCGCCCGGCTTCATCGACATCCACTCGCACAACGACTGGTTCGCGCCTAGGACGCAAAACGACCGCTTTTTTACTCCGTTTCTGGAGCAGGGTATCACGACACAGGTCACGGGCAACTGCGGCGCCTGCCCTTTCGGCTACGATAAGGACACGAAATACCGCAGCCTTATCGGAAGCGGCATTCTTGACCTCAACGACATTGAGGAGGATACGAGCACCCTCCCGGCTTTCGCCGCCACAATCAAGAACCTGCCCTTGAACATGGTTCCGCTTTATGGGCACGAGAGCGCGAGAGTCGGCATTGCGGGCTACGACAGCCGTAAGCTGACAGAAGACGAGCTGCGGCACACCGAGGATATACTCGAACAGGCGCTTATTGACGGCGCGGCGGGCATTTCCTTCGGTTTGATGTACGAGCCTGACCGCTACGCGCCCTACGAGGAGCTCCGCCGCGCTGCGGCGCTTTGCGCGAAGCACGGAAAGATACTGACGATACACGGCAGGGCGAATTCCGCCGCCTCAACCTCCTACAGTCCCCCTGTCGGCGGCAGAGCGCACAACCTGCGCGCCATAGACGAGATGGAACGCCTCGCGCGCGACACGGACGTCAAAATCCAGCACTCACACCTCATTTTCGTCGGAGAAAAAAGCTGGAAAACAGTCGATGAGGCTCTTGCGATTATCAAAAAGCTCAACGACGAGGGCTTTGATTTCAAATACGACTCCTATTCGCTCACCTACGGCGCTTCGGTCATCACCGTTGTGCTCCCGCCGTGGTTCTTGGCGTTGCCCAAAGAAAAGCGCCGCAGCAAATTCGCGAGGCTCCGTCTGGGCTTTGAAATCGGGCTGACAAAAAGAGTTCTGGGCTTTAATTTCAACGATATAGTCATGACCTGGGTCGCAGAGGGTCAGGACGCGCTGATCGGCAGGTCAGTTGCGCAGATTGCCGAGGAATGGGGCGTTTCACACCTAGAAGCGTACATAAGGCTCGTCGAGCTCAGCGAGGGGCGCGGTCTTGTCCTCATGCACAGATACCTGACGGACGAAATCGTCCTGCGCCTTATGCGGGACGAAAACTGCTATTTTATGACTGACGCCTGGATCGTCGAAAAGGGTATGCAGAATCCCTCCTGCTTCCTGTGCTTTCCGCGGTTTTTGAAGCTTGCCCGCGAAAACGGGCTTGCCCTCAAGGATATGATACACCGCATGACGGGCATGGCGGCACAGCGCTACATGATACCCGATCGCGGCCTGCTCCGGGAGGGCTTTTTCGCCGACGTCACGGTTTTTGACGAGAAGGCTGTCGGTCCCGGTGCGTCGGACAACGGCAGACCTCTCGGTATCAGCCTTGTTCTTGTAAACGGTACCCCCGTTGTGCAAAACGGCGGCTTCACCGGAAACAATAACGCGGGCCGCCTGCTTCTGCAGCCGGAAAAATAAACAGAACCAATGAAAGGAACAGCAGATGGAGCTTCAGGAGGTTATGCGGCAAAAGGTGTTCGTCGTTGTCGGCGACACGCTGACCGAGGGCAAATACGCCTATAAAATAAAAAACAGACTTAAAGGTTGTGGCTACACCGCCTACGGAGTCGGCAAGGAGTGCCCTTCGATTAACGAGGTCGAGGACGATATCGACATCATTGACCTTTGCATCAATCCGGCGAAGGGTCTCAAGCTCATCAAGGAGTGCGAAAAGCCCTTCAAGTGCATCGTCATCCAGCCTGGAGCAGAAAGTGCGGAGCTTTGCGCCTATCTTGCCGAAAACAAACTGCCCTATATTGAAGACTGCCTTCTTGTGGGCATGAGTCTATATTCTAACAACTGAAAGAAACGGAGACACGGAATGCATTGCACTAAAAAACTGACTGACGACATTCATTGGCTCGGTGCGAGCGACAGAAGGCTTGCAAAATTTGAAAACGCCTTTCCGATACCGAGAGGCATCTCCTACAACTCGTATTTCATTGACGACAAAAAAACCGTTCTTCTCGACACGGTGGACAAGGCCGTGAGCGGACGTTTTTTTGAGAACCTCGAATTCCTTCTCGGCGGCAGAAAGCTCGATTTCGCCGTCATAAACCATATGGAGCCCGACCACTGCGCAACGCTCGGCGAGCTTGTTTTGCGCTTTCCCGAGGTAAAACTCGTCGTGAACCAGAAGTCGCTTACGCTGATAAAGCAGTTTTTCGATTTTGAGGTCGATTCCCGCGCCGTTATAGTGAGCGAGGGCGACACGCTCTGCACGGGACGGCACACGCTCGCTTTTTACATGGCGCCTATGGTGCATTGGCCGGAGGTCATGGTCAGCTACGACGCGACCGAAAAAGTTCTCTTTTCCGCCGACGCTTTCGGCACCTTCGGCGCTCTCGGCGGCAATATTTTCGCCGACGAGCTGGACTTTGAAAAGGACTGGCTCCCCGACGCGAGGCGCTACTATTCCAACATCGTCGGAAAATACGGCGCGCAGGTGCTTTCACTCCTCGGCAAGGTCTGCCCGCTTGAGATAAAAATGCTTTGCCCGCTCCACGGTCCGGTCTGGAGAGAAAACCTCGGCTGGTATATTGAAAAATACCGCAAGTGGGCTTCCTATGAGCCCGAGGAAACGGGCGTCATCATCCCCTACGGCTCAATCTACGGCAACACGGCAAACGCCGCCGAGGTCCTTGCCATGAAGCTCGCCGACAGAGGCGTCCGCAACATCCAGCTGTACGACGTTTCCTCGACCCACCCCTCCTATATCATTTCGGACTGCTTCCGTTTCAGCCATATCGTCTTTGCCTCCTCGACCTACAACATGGGCATCTTTTCCGGAATGGAAATCCTGCTGCACGCCGTCAAGGCGCACAATCTCCAGAACCGTACGGTCGCTTTCATCGAAAACGGCTCCTGGGCGCCCGTGAGCGGAAAACTCATGCGCGAGATTGTGTCCTGCCTCAAAAACGTCACGATGCTCGAATGCACCATAACGCTTAAATCGTCCCTCAAGCCCGCGCAGGAAGCCGAGCTTGAAGCTCTCGCGGACGAAATCTGGGAAACGATGAAATAAGGCATTATCACTATAAGGAACGCCCCATGCAGAGCATGAGGCGTTCCTTTTTTGAAGCGTCCCCTTTTCATAGCCGGCTTTTAGTCAGCGCTGAACAGGGTTTTTGCTAGTCGTCTCTCATGCACAGGCCGCACAGAATGCATTTGAGCAGCCAGATAGACTCTATCACCATCAAAACGGCGAAGAACGCCACCAGTGCAATAAGAACAATGCTGGCGACCTCTGTTATAACGAGAGTTATTGACAGCGCGATAAGCGCCAATACGATTGTGCCGATAATTGAAACCAGTAAAATCGTACTTTTGCAGCACATACAGTTACCCAAAATCGAGTATCTGACCAGTGAAGCGGCGAAGTGCCCCACCACAAGGAAGATCAGATTAAGCACCGCAAGACCGAACACGACCCACAGCGCCGTTGCGATACCCGGAATATAGTTGAACGCGAACAGCAGGGCGACGATGGTCGCCACTACTACCCCGACCAGCACGGTGATACAGGTTTCGCATGAATTTCCGCAACATCTATTACAATTCATCGAGTCCCTCCTTCCTTTCATTAGATTCTGCCGCAAGTCATAGCCTTGCGGACTTTTTCGTTACGCGTTTTCCGTATCCGTTTTTTGATATTTTTCGCGGTAAATTGGGCGGGCGCGCAGCCTCGCCCAATACATCATATGTAAACAGCGTCATAAGGTTCACGATTTAATGACATAAAAAAGCTCCCTCACATATAATGAGGGATTGAAGTTTTTGGGGGAGCTTTTTTAGAAAATGCCTTTGAAGGACGAAATATGACTTTATTCTCATGTAATATTTCAATTTCCCGAGAAAAAGCCGTGATGTCCCGCGGGTCAGATAAGCCCTGTCAGCGCATTTCTGAGCATCTCGAGCGAGTTCGTGGGCTCAAAGCAGGTCTTGTCTCTGCACAAATAGTACATTGCCCCGCTTTGGGGAATTCGGTATTCAGCAGTAAACGGCGCGGCCGCCTTGAGTTTTTCGGCATTTTCGGGCGTTTTAAGGATGACCGAGAGTCCGCCCGAGGGCTTCTGCGAAACAAGCTCCGCAAGCTCCCCGGGCACTGTGTTTCCTGGCGTCGCGCAGACAAGCTCCGCCGACGGGTACTCCGCCTCCATAAGCGCAAGCAGAGAAAAGCTGTGTGAGTAAGGCTGCGCCGCGGCGGCCGCGGAAACGTAGATGAGCTGTTTTTCGGCGGCTTCGGCCAGGTCCTTGTCCGCCGTCAGTCTTGAAAGTCTTAAAAGCAGCAGCGCGGCGGCGGAATTGCCCGACGGTATTGCTCCGTCGTAAACAGGTTTCGGTCTTGTGATAAGCTGTTCGGCGTCTTTTGAATACATGAAATATCCGCCGTTTTGTTCATCCGCAAACAGTTCGTTCATCACGGCGGCGATTTTCACCGCCCTTTCGAGATACTCCACATCAAAGGCAGCGGCGTACAGCTCCAGAAGCGCGAGCCCTAAGAAGGCATAATCGTCGAGCTGACCGTCCCCTGCGGCTTCCCCATCCCTCCAGCGAATAAAAAGACGTCCGCTTCCGTACATGAGATTGTCAGCGACGAATTTTTCGGCTTCTTTCGCAGCGCTCAGATAACTGCCGTCTCCGAAAACCCGTCCCGCTCTTGCGAGGGCAATTATCATCAGCGCGTTCCACGAGCTCAGAAGCTTGTCGTCCCGGTGTAGGCTTGTCCTGTGAAGTCGGTATTCATACAGCTCATGCAAAAGCTCCGACATTTCAGCGCTTTCCGTTTCGTATCCGTCACAAGTGATTAAATTCGGAACGCTTTTCCCCTCGAAAGGGCCGTTAAGCTCAATTCCGAAACGGCGGCAAAAGGCGTCGCCTTTCGCTTCTCCCAAAGCGTTTTTTACTTCCGCGTGCGTAAAAACGTAATATTTTCCCTCAACGCCCTCGCTGTCCGCGTCTTGCGAGCACAAGAAGCCGCCCGACGAATCCAGAAGCTCCGTCATAACGTAAGCTATCGTTTTTCGGGCTACGCTTTGGTACAGCGGGCGCCAGGTAAGCGAAAATGCTTCGGTATATGCCCACGCAAGCAGGGCATTGTCATAAAGCATTTTCTCAAAATGCGGAATCAGCCACTTTTCGTCAGTCGAATAACGCGAAAAGCCACCGCCTATGTGGTCAAAAATCCCGCCGCGATACATATGCTCCAACGTGCTCTCCGCAATACCGCGTGCCCGCGTATCCTGTTCAAGAGCCGAGTAGCGAAGCAGGAAAAGGATATTATGAGGTGTCGGGAACTTCGGTGACGAGCCGAAGCCGCCCCATTTTTCGTCAAAAATTCTCGAAAAGCTATCCTTTGCGGCACGCGCAAGCCTCCTTGCAGGTACTCCTTCGCCAAAAGCGTCCGTCTCACGGCTTTGCATATAGCTTGTAACCCTATCGCTGTCGTCAAGGAGCGCTTTGCGGTTTGTTTTCCATCGTTTTGAAATCGCATGAAGCAGCTCAAGAAGTCCCGTCATACCATATTTGGAGCTCTTCGGCAGATATGTTCCGGCGAAAAACGGCTTCTTATCCGGCGTCATAATAATCGTCATAGGCCAGCCTCCGGAACCTGTCAGCGCCTGACAAACCTCCATATAGACCGCGTCCACGTCGGGACGCTCCTCCCTGTCGACCTTTACTGCGACGAAGCCGCTGTTCAGTATTTCAGCCACAGCGTCGTCCTCGAAGGATTCGTGCGCCATGACATGGCACCAATGGCAGCTTGAATAGCCGACGCTCAGAAAAACGGGTTTATCCTCCGTTTTCGCCTTAGTAAACGCTTCCTCCCCCCACGGATACCAGTCCACGGGGTTATTCGCGTGCTGGAAAAGATACGGCGATTTTTCGCTAAAAAGTCTATTCGGCATAAACCCTTGCCCTTTCTTGAAATGTCCGCTCCTGTTTCTTCTCTTATTATCTGCGGTCAAAATACAAATCACTCCGGATGAGACTTCCATATAATTCTTGAAAATTGATTTATTATATAATACTATAATGTTTATATTTTGATTAGGCAATGAATAAACGAAATTTGCAGATAACTCTGCTGGGAGGGCGTATTTTATGAGTATCGGTTTTATTAAGGCAGGTCCCGAGATTTTCGACGAATGCGCGGCGGTCATCAGGTCAGCTTTCATCACCGTCGCAGACGATTTCGGGCTTACCAAGGAAAACGCCCCGACAAACCCCGCCTTTATCGAAACGGACGCGCTTTTCAAGATGCATGAGCGTAATATCAGTATGTTCGCGGTCATGGAAGACGGAACCGTTATCGGTTTTTTCGCGGTCGAAAAGGCAAAAGAGGATACATATTATATGGAGAAGCTGGCCGTGCTGCCCTCCTTCCGCCACAAGGGCTGCGGGAGAGCGATCATGGACTACGTTTTCGACCTTGTAAGAGACGAAGGCGGAAAAAAAGTTTCTATCGGAATAATAAACGAAAATACCGTGCTGAAAAACTGGTACATAGGCTACGGATTTGCGGAGACGGAAATAAAGGTGTTCAGCCACCTTCCGTTTACCGTTTGCCTGATGGAAAAGTACGTCTGAATAAAGATTGTGAAACTGCGGGGCTGTCGGCCCCGCAGTTTCTTATATGACCGGGCTTTTCAGCCCCAGATGGGTGTTTGTCCATGCAAGGAAAACAATGAAAACGCAAATAACGACCATAGCCCCAATCAGCCTGCCGCCACGGAGCTGAGCAACTTCGCGCAGATAAATCACATACAGTACGGTTTTCCAAAGCAGTATGCCGCCGAACAGCACATTGAAAAAAACGCCCCATGCTATACTGTTCCAGAATACATAGAAAAAAGTCTCTGTCACCGCTACGACAAGCGCGCACAGGAGCGTCGGGAAAAAGCTCATGCCCCATGCCAGTATATGATTGTTCAGACTTGCCCTGCTTCCGAAGCATCGGCACACAAGCCAGATCACCGCGCAGATTGCAAGATACGACGCAAGCCCCAGAGCAGTAAGCCTGAGCATTTGCAAAACGTCAAGCTCGCAGCCAAATTTCCCGAAGAAGTGCTCCAGAAGCGGGCCAAAAGCGCTGTTTACCAGCACGGTGAGCAGAACGAGTATAGTTGTTTCTGCCGTATTTCCCGACTTAAAGGCTTCTTTGGGCCTGTTCAGGACTCTTAGCATTTCTCTCATACACTCAACCTCCGAAGATGCTCATAAGAAGGTTTGTGTACCTTGTCCCGAACATCAGGGTAAACGCGGCGGCCTGAAGAGCGGAGGCACAGAAGGCAAAGCGCCAGGGCTTCACCGCTATCCATTCGCCCAGCTTCTGCAGGAAGCCGCTCTCCTGCCGCCGGCTTTCCTCGAGAACAAAGCTCAGCATTTTCTGCTTCTGCCGCTCTGTCGGGGCTGTATTTTCAAAGTTATCAAAAGCGCCCGCAAAAGGGTCGTTAGTTTTTTTCATATCAGCGTTCCTCCATTTTATATTCTCTGATAAAGGCGGTCTTTGCCCTGAAAAGCAGACTTTCGGCCGCCTTTGCCGAAATGCCGGCTGTCTGCGCTATCTGCTTTATACTGTAATCGTCAAGGTATTTCAATGTAAGTATCATCTGATAATGCCAAGTCAGCTTTTCGAGGCAGTTCCGCACACAATCGCTCTCAAACGACTTTTCCGCAAGAGCGCAGGCGTCCTGTTCGGGGTCACAGAGCGCGTCCGCTTCGTCAAGCCCGCAGGCTTCCGGCTTTCTTCGGCAGCGATCCCTGTAAAAATCGTTCAGCTTGTTTCTAGCAATCCCAAAAATCCAGGTGCGTACGGAGCTTCGACCCTTAAATCCTGAAAGCTCTCTGAATACGACCAGGAAAACCTCCTGTGTAAGGTCCTCAGCGAGAGCAGTGTCAAAGCCTATGCGCACATAGAAAAAGCCGTACACCTCATCGACGAAAGCCTCATATGTGTCTGTAAATTTTTGTTCTTTTGCGCTGTCCCGAACTTTCATAGGCAAAACCTCATTGAATTTTGATCTCTTTTTTGAGCAGAGTATCGTCGCCGTAAGAGATTTCAAATCTCAACGTACCGACGGCGACCTTTTCAGCCTCAAGCGAATAAACGATGACACCGCCGCCGTCCGCGCTTATTTCCTTTTCCTCTGATTTAAGCTCGGTATCGCCGGCATACCATTTGCCCGAGTATTTCATGCCCTTCGGTGATTCAATGAAATATACGCTTGCGAATATATCCTGTCCGGCTTCGAGCGCTTCGGGCTGTTCCGCTTTTCCAAGCGCCGCCCCGTCGATATACTGCTCGTTTGATATTACGCTGGCCTCAACGGTGTTGGTGCTTGCCACACAACCGGCAATACCCAGCAAAAAAAGCGCGGTCGTCAGTATCAGAAAAAGCGTTTTTGTTCGTTTTAACACATTTATGACCTCCTTTACGCTCCGACGCTTCGGAGCTTTCAGATTGGTAGTCGCAAAAAGCGCAAAAATCCTTCGCGGATAAAAAAATAATCCGTCCTTATTATACATCTCAGCGCGGCTGATGAAAACCTCTTGCTGCAGCCGTCTTTTAAGGGTAAGCAAAGCGGCGCAGTCGCCTGCGCCGCTTTGCATTATTCTTATCACCTTATGAAGCCTTCGATGTCCTCCTGAGCGGGGTTGTCGAGAAGCTTTCCGAAAATATCGAAACGTGAGCCGTGACACGGACAGTCCCAGCTTTTGTCGTCGGGGTTCCATTCCAGCATACAGCCCATATGCGGACACCTCACGTCCACAAAATGGCTTTTGCCCCCGTCATCCTTGTAAACTCCGAATTTTACGCCTCCGTATTCAATGATTCCGCCATGGTCCTTCGGAAGTTCCTCAATTTTCTCCTTTGGCAAAGAAAAGATTTCCCGACCCAGACCCTTAGCCGCCTGAAGCCCGTTTTTCACGATTGCCCTTGCCGCAGGCGGCGTTGTCTGCCTTTGCGGAGAAAAAACGGGCGCGAAGCTCGCTCTTTCTCCCGCAATCATAGCGCTTATGATCTGTGCCGCCGCCATGGAGCTTGTCATACCCCATTTATTGAAGCCGGTGCATACATACCAGTCGGGACGTGAACGCGAAAACCTGCCAATATAGGGCACACCGTCCGGCGTCATGCAGTCCTGTGCCGACCAATGACTTAGTTCCCTGCTCTCCGGCCAGAGCTTTTGCGCCTGCCTTTGAAGCTGAGCGTATTTCCCGCCCTGCGAGTTCTCACCCGTACGGTGCTCGCAGCCGCCCACAATCGTAAACTCGCCGTAATTTCGGAAGGTCAGCCCGTCGCTATCAATACCCACATAGGTGTTGCGAAAAGTCCCGGCGTTTTCGAGCGCAAGGGCGTATTCACGTCCCTGATGCATCTTCGCGAAGTAATAGCCGGGCACATTTATAAAGGGAAAGTGTGAAGCGAAAACGATATGTTTTGCCTTTACCGTGCCCCTGTCCGTTATGATGAGGTCTTTTTCTACTTTCTTCACCTTTGTATGCTCATAGACAGTCAGGTTCTCCGACACAGCCTTCAAAAACTGCAGCGGATTGAATACCGCCTGCCCTGAAAATTTCAGAGCGCCCTTTACGGAAAAAGGAAGCTCGGTTTCGGCAGTTATTTCCGCGTCGATACCGACACGGAGAGCTGCCTCAAGCTCCGTTTCCAGCGGAATGGTATTCTCGGTCGTGTAGAGATAAGCCGCGCAGTCGGTAAAGTCGCAGGCGATGTTATTTTCCGTGATTATTCGACGGTATTGACCGATTGCCTGCGTATTCGCCGTCGCATACTGCCTTGCCCTACGCAGACCGAAGTCCTTTATCAGCCTCGCGTAGATAAGCTCATGCTGTACCGTTACTTTCGCGGTCGTATTTTTTGTTGCTCCGCCGCCGATGCACTCCGCCTCCAGAACGACCGTCTCAATACCCCGCTCCGAAAGGAAAAACGCCGTCAAAATTCCCGCAAGCCCGCCGCCGATAACCGCGGCCTCGGCGGAAATGTCACCGTCCAGCGACGGTTTTTCTTCAAAAGCAACAGACGCGCTCCATATTGACTCCACAGAACTTCACCTCATACTTATAATGTACGAAAGCTGCCGAAAATAACCGTGAAATTTTCGTCAGCTTTCGCCATATTTTGATTATGTTCAGACAGCATTATTTAAAAACGCAGTTGTTTACATCTTATGGCTGCATTATTAGGCGGCTGAATTCATTCCTGACCTTCGTTCATATTCGCGCTGAACCCGCATCACCGCAGCGCAGCGCTTCGAGAAGCGACGGTTTAGTTTGACCAGTTTTTTTGACGAGTACGCGTTACCCGCTTCGAGCAGTCTCTTTCCCTTTTTTCTGTCTTTTCTGATTAGCAGCCAACGAAATTCAATTTGAAATGCGAGTAGTCTGAGTTTTAAGTTTTCCATTTTTCTTTACTTCCTTTGAGATATTTATTGTGAGCCTGATTGCTCAACAACTGCAGTTATAGCCCACTTCGCAGGTCGAATGCTGTCACCATTTGTCATGTACGCAAATAATCCGGTGTAGAAAATCCGCCGTAATAAACGGAAATTATTGTCAATTATCACAAAAGGTCGATTTATCTCTAAGCCGCCGCTGATTTTGCCGCCATTGTGACCGAATCACAGAAGTATAGTGCTTTTCGGGTTATAATACAGACATAGAAAGAAACCAAACCGATTTAACGCTGAAGGAGATGCTGTATAATATGTCAGTAGTAACTGTTACAAAAGATAATTTTGAAGAAGAAGTCATGAAAGCTTCCGTTCCCGTGCTCATAGATTTCTGGGCGTCATGGTGCGGTCCCTGCAGGATGCTCTCTCCGGTCATCGAGGAGATTGCAGGAGAAGTCAGGGATACCAAGGTCTGCAAGGTCAATGTTGACGAGCAGCCCGAGCTTGCGCGTCAGTTCGGAGTGATGAGCATTCCGACCCTTGTTGTGATGAAAAACGGGCAGGTCACGAAAAAGTCACTCGGCGTCCAGCCGAAGAGCTCGGTAATGTCCATGCTCAAAGCATAATAACATAAAGCGGGGCGGCTGCATTTAATTTGCAGCCGCCCTTATTTTTATCAAGCTTTACCCCGCGATTTTTTTCAGTCTCGGTTTATCCAGAATTTTCACTCCTCCGCGTTCAACCTCGACCAGTCCCTCCGTTGAGAAGTACTTGAGCATACGCGACACGACCTCCCGCGCGGAGCCCATATACTTTGCAATCTGTTCCTGCGTCAGCTTGATGGTGTCGCCTCCGTTTTTTGCCAGCTCGTCTACAAGGAACACCGCAAGACGGCGGTCAAAGCTCATAAAAAGTATCTGCTGCATCGCCCACATGACCTCGGAAAAGCGTTCCGTCGCCATTCTGAGCGCGAAATTCTCGACGTAGATGTTTTGCTCGATAAGCCTTGCGAAAACCCCGGAGCTTATGATATAGACCTCGCTCCTTGCCTCGGCGTCCACAAAAACGTCGAAGGTGATGGTCTGGAGCACACAGGAGGCGGAGAGCATACAGACCTCGCCGGGATAGAGCCTGTAAAGGGTTATCTCCTTCCCCTCATCGGAGAGCATATAGGCGCGAAGAACTCCCGTTTTCACAAGGATTGCACCCGTGCAGTTGCCTGTGTTGCCGTGAATGTTCTGTCCCTTGTCATATTCGGCAAAGGAGGTCTGCAGGCAGAGTTCATCTTTCTGCTTTTCGCTCAGCTTGTCCCAGAAGGGGAAATATCTGTTAAATAGCTCCGAACAGTTTTTGGGCATAATAAGTTCCTCCCTTACGGCGTCTGACATTATTTTAGCACAAATATGCCGCCGGTTCAATACATGCTCGCCGTAGGCGGAATTTGGAGCTTTATATTTGCACTTAAATCAAATCTGATGTATAATCCAATGATAAACGGAAATCTATTTAGCTGCTTTCGTAATTCAAAACGGCCGGTCGGGTTCATACTCGACCCCCAAAATATAACAGTATCATGGACGGGAGGTCTTTAGATGAGTAAAATATTGGTGCTCGGCGGTGCGGGTTATATCGGTTCCCACACGGTCTATGAGCTTTTGGACGACGGCTTTGAAGTGGTTGTGGCCGACAACCTTGAAACGGGGCACAGGAATGCGGTTCATTCCGGCGCAAAACTTTATGTTGGCGATATACGCGACAGGGCTTTTCTTGACGGTATCTTCAGAAACGAGAAAATTGACGCGGTCGTGCATTTTGCCGCCTATTCGCTGGTGGGCGAAAGCATGACGGACCCGCTCAAGTATTATGCCAACAACGTCGGCGGAACGCAGGTACTGCTCTCAAGCATGGTGGCAAACGGGGTAGGAAAGATTGTCTTTTCCTCTACTGCCGCGGCCTACGGCGAACCGAAGCGCATCCCCATTCTGGAGACAGACCCGACGGAGCCGACCAACGCCTACGGCGCTACAAAGCTCGCCATGGAGCAGATGTTCAAGTGGACGAGCCTGGCGCACGGCTTAAAATATGTTTCTCTCCGCTATTTCAATGCCTGCGGCGCGCATCCGAGCGGCTATATCGGTGAGGATCACAACCCCGAAACTCACCTCATCCCCATCGTTCTGCAGGCGGCAAACGGTACAAGACCGAAAATCCGCGTCTTCGGCACCGATTACGACACCAGGGACGGTACCTGTGTACGCGATTATATCCACGTCTGCGACCTTGCTCAGGCTCATATCAAGGCTCTGAGCTATCTGATGAACGGCGGCGAAAATGATATTTTCAATCTCGGCAACGGCGTAGGCTTCACAGTTAAGGAAGTCATCAAGGCTGCGGAGGAGGTCGTCGGTCACAGCATACCGACCCTTCTTTCCGAAAGACGCGCCGGCGATCCGGCCGTGCTTGTCGCATCTTCCGATAAGGCAAAAAACATCCTCGGCTGGGAGCCGCATTATGAGGACCTGTACACGATTCTCGAAACCGCATGGAAGTGGCATCGAGCCCATCCCAACGGCTTTGATGAGGACAAATGAGTTATTTCTCAAAAAAGACCGATGAATATTCATCGGTCTTTTTTATATGGTTTTTTATACGGGAATGCATTGGAGCCGTTCCTCGTCCTTTATCTTCTTTCTGTAGTACACTATAAAGGCGAGCGAAGTCAGCACCCATGTGATTGGATAGCTGCAGAGTGTCGTTAAGAGCTCGGGCTTCCGCGGCACCACCGCAAAAATCCACACGATGCGGAGCAGGCAGATACCCACGAGAGTAATGAGCATCGGCACGAAGGAGTGTCCCATCCCGCGCAGAGCGCCGCCCAGTACTATTACGAAAATGAAAACAACGTAGCTGGGAACAAGCAGCTGCTGGATTTGAACGGCGATGCTGATAACATTCGCGTCGTCTGTGAACAGCATAAACAGCGTTCTTCCGAATAAGAGCAGCAAGGCTGACATCACGACAGATATCTCGGTGCAGATGAGAAGGCAGACTCTGGCGCTTTTCTTGACGCCGGAGATTTTTCCCGCGCCGTAGAACTGTCCGGACATCGCGGTAATCGCAATTCCGAAGGATTCGAGCGTCAGCCAGAAGAACGCGTCCACCTTGCTGTATGCCGACATCGCGGCAATGGAGTCAGTCCCGAAGCCGTCGATATTGGTCTGTATCAGAATGTTGGAAATCGAATACAAGACCTGCTGCATTCCCTCCGGTACACCGATACTGAGCATACGTTTCAGCGTGTGCTTATGGATTCTGATAGCCCGATAGTGCAGTCTGTAGTCCTCGGGCAGACGGCGGAGCGCACGGATTATCAGAACCACGCTCAACCCCTCCGAAATTACGGTTGCAATCGCCGCTCCGGCAACGCCGAGCCCCACCACGCATATCAGCACGTAGTCGAGTACAATATTAGTCAGGCAGCCCGCTACGAGAAAATAGAACGGACGTTTGGAATCTCCGAGCGCTCTAAGCGCCGAGGAGCCCATGTTATATACCGTAATGAAGAGAGTTCCGCCAAAATAAATGCGGAGATATGTATCGGCCATTGTGAATACTTCGCCCTCGACGTTCATGCTTTTCAGCAAAATAGGCGAAATAATAAGTCCCGCGACGGTGATGAAAACACCGCAGATTACTGCCACAGACATTGCGGTATGTATTGCTTTACCGGCTTTTTTACCGTTTTTTGCCCCGAAATACTGAGCAATGATAACGGAGGAGCCCGCCGCCAGTTCTACAAAAACGCCGATGAGTAAAGTTACTATCTGCGAGGTCGGCCCGCCGACTGCCGCCAGCGCGGCCTTGCCGACAAATCTGCCTACGAACATCGCGTCCGCGGCATTATAAAGCTGCTGGAAAAAAGTTCCGAGCCAGATTGGGATCACAAATGCAATGAGCTGTCTGGCAATGCTTTTTCCGGTTATTTGATTGTCGTTAACGTTCATTTGCGTTCCCCCCTTCAGCTCAAGCTTTGCCTCTGTCTCTGTGATAAGGATTTTTCAATTATACATTGTACGCAACTCGCAGACAAGGGCTAAATAACACTTTTTTTCTCGGATTGCTCAAGCGTCAATTTGGCATTATTCACAGAATTTTGTACCGTATTTTGTTCAGACGGTCAAATGACTTTATTTGTTTCCGTTTTTTAGCGTATTTCATTAAAACCCGTTGACAAGAACTTCTGTCAGTGTTATCATATGAACATTCATTCATATGAAAGGTTGTTCATGCGTTATGGCAATTCAAAAATCAGCTCAAAATGCAGAGGCGTGCGAGATTAAAGACAGGCACAGCCACGACGCTCTTGTCCGCGAAATCAGGGGAAAGCTCCCGAGCGACGAGGAGCTTTTCAACCTTGCCGATCTCTTCAAGGTTTTCGGAGATACTACGCGCATTCGGATACTCTACGCACTATTCGAATCCGAACTGTGCGTCTGCGCGATTTCAGAGCTTCTCAATATGACTCAGTCCGCGACCTCGCACCAGCTCCGTGTACTAAGGGACTCAAAACTCGTCGGCTCGCGCCGCGACGGGAAGACGATATTCTATTTTCTTGCCGACGACCACGTCCGTTCAATAGTTGATCAGGGCTTTGAGCATATTTCGGAAGGAAATGAAGAAACAAATGAGTAAAGAACAAAATGAAGATCTTGTAAAAATAATTATTTCGGCTCTGCTATTTGCCGCGGCGCTGCTTATACCTTCTGAGGGCACGGTCAAGATTGCTCTGTATATCGCGGCATACCTCGCCGCGGGCTACGAGGTGCTTTGGTCGGCGGGCAAAAATATTCTGCACGGCGAGATTTTTGACGAGAGCTTTCTAATGTCCGTCGCGTCTCTGGGTGCCATATGCATCGGCGAATACCCTGAAGCGGTCGCCGTCATGCTTTTTTATGCTGTAGGTGAGCTTTTTCAGAGCCTTGCCGTGGGCAGAAGCCGCAAATCCATCGAAGCGCTCATGGATATAAGACCCGACTGTGCAGTCGTACTCAGGGACGGCCGGGAGCTTAAAGTCTCTCCAGACGAGGTGCGGGTCGGAGAGCTTATAATAGTAAAGCCCTCAGAAAAGATACCTCTTGACGGAATAATCGTTGAGGGCTCAAGCTCCGTGAACTCCGCGGCGCTGACCGGCGAGGCTCTCCCCTCCGATAAAACGTTGGGCGACGCCGTTCTCAGCGGAACGATTAACCTTCGCTCTGTCATTAAGGTCGAGGTCACAAGCGTTTATGCAGAGAGCACCGTTTCAAAGATACTCAATCTGGTACAGACCGCCTCCGAAAAGAAGACGAGGTCCGAGAACTTTATCACACGCTTTGCAAGGTACTACACGCCCCTGGTCGTTATCGGCGCGCTGCTCCTCGCATCCGTTCCCCCGCTTCTTCTCGGGGAGCCGTGGAGCGACTGGATAAGGCGCGGGCTTATTTTTCTCGTCGTGTCCTGCCCGTGCGCGCTTGTAATCTCCGTTCCCCTCGCCTTTTTCGGCGGTATCGGCCGTGCTTCACGCGAGGGAATACTGATAAAAGGCTCAAACTACATTGAAGTACTCTCCAAGGTCAAAACCGTGGTTTTCGACAAAACCGGCACGCTAACGAAGGGCAGCTTCGCCGTGACCGCCGTACATCCCGAAACCGTTTCGGAAGCCGAGCTTCTGGACATCGCCGCGGCAGCCGAGAGCTTCTCGCGTCACCCGATTGCGGAGTCTATAGTCAACGCCTACGGAAAGCAGCTTGAAAAATCACGCTTCGGCGAGGTTTCGGAGCTTCCCGGGCTGGGTGTCAGGGCCGTTATCGACGGAAAAACCGTGTATGTCGGAAACTGCGCTCTGATGGATAAAGCCGGCGCTCACTTCCACGAATGCGAAATCGCCGGGACGACGGTCCATGTCGCGGTGGAAAACGAGTACATGGGACATATCGTCATTTCCGACGAGGTCAAACCTGACGCAAAGCGCGCGGTGGAGCGGCTTCATGACAGCGGCGTAAGCAGGATAGTTATGCTGACGGGCGATACGAAAAAAGTCGCCGAGGCGGTCGCCCGCGAAGTTTCAATCAGCGAGGTGTTCTCTGAGCTGCTTCCGGATGGCAAGGTAGCGGCCGTTGAAAAGCTCCTTTCCGAAAAGGACGAAAAATCGACTCTGGCCTTTGTCGGCGACGGGATAAACGACGCGCCCGTGCTTACAAGAGCCGACGTCGGCATTGCGATGGGCGCACTCGGCTCGGACGCCGCAATCGAAGCCGCCGACATTGTCCTCATGGATGATAAGCCCACTAAAATTGCGCGCGCGGTGGAGCTTTCGCGCAGAACCATGCGCATTGCGCGCGAGAACATAGTTTTCTCTCTGTCGGTCAAGGCGGTAATTCTTATTCTGGGCGCTTTGGGGCTGGCGAATATCTGGATTGCAGTATTCGCGGACGTGGGCGTGATGATACTCGCTGTTCTCAATTCAATGCGCACCCTTGTTGCCGGACCCACCCAAAGCTGAGTTTCCTTTGAATGAAAATAGCGGAGCAGTACCCAATCCTTCGATTTGGGAACCTGCTCCGCATTATTATATCGCTTCAAAAAACCTTTTTGATTATGTCGGAATACGTCTGATCGCCGTTGCACGCCGGATACTTACCGGTATCCCAGCTACAGCTTTCCTTCATCTGCTCATCGTTCTGCATGAAGGAGCGGCTCAGCCCGAAAATATAATAGGCGGAGGCGTCGACATGATAATAGCTTCCGTCGATATCGATGATGTTCCAGGAGTGCTCCTCACCGTCCTTTGTCCCTTCGACCACGGTGCAGTTGATTCCGGCGGCATAGCACAGGGCGCTGTATGCGGCGGCTATGCCCTTGCTGTCCGCATAGCCCTCTACCAGGGCTCCGTAAGCCGTCGAGCCAAGCCCGCTGTCAAGCTCCGACCTGCTGCTTCTCAGGGCTCCCTCAGGGTCATACACGCAGGTTTTTGCAAGCTGTTCAAAAATGTCCAGAGCGCACTCTGCCGCCTTTACGTCCGAAACATCCTCGATAAGCTTGTTTATCTTATCGTTGAGCGCCGATTTCATCTTCTGAAGCTCGGAGAGCTTCCAGCCGTATTCAAGCTCGATTTCTATTATTCGCTGGAGCCCTTCCTCGGGGTGCATTGTAACTGAAACGTCGGGCGGCACCACACAGGCAGCGGGATTCGTAGTATAAATTGAGTTTACGGCACTGATAACCTCGTCCTGTGTTATCGTAGAGCTCGTTATCCTCAGAGCAATATATGAATTCATGTCCTCCACAACAGGTTCGAGGACTTTGGTCATCTCGGCTTTGCCCGAGATGTATTTGATATCGTCGATCTCGGTCTGCGTGCGCTTATATGTTATGTAAACCACCGCTTCGTAATATGTCACAATAGGGCTCAGATCATAGGACATATAGTCGACGGCGAAGCTTGCGAGGGCGCTTTCCGCCTTGACTTCCCAGAGAGCCTGCGAAAGATCGCTTTGTATAGTGCCTTCATAACCCGAAAATCGAAGGCGGCCCTCGGTTTTATGGCTGTTGACCAGTGAAATGACCGCGTCCTTGAGCTCGGTGTAGTCAGAAATCTGCGCGACGTCGCTGCTTGTTGCGCTCTGCGCGTTGTCCCTGTATTTTGAGACCGAAAGATACTCCTTTTTGAATAGAGTGGTGCAGCCCGAAAGCGTGACAAAAAGGGCTACGACAATAAGCGCCGCGATTATTCTGTTTTTCATGTGTCCGCCCCTTTCCGCGTGCTCCCGGTCTTTTCCGAAATGTCATTATTTATTGACAGAGATGTCCCCGAAGCCTTCGCCGAAAACGTCGCGCGTGTCGGTGACGATAACGAAGGCGCTTTTATCGATGTTTTTGACGATTTTTTTAATTTCAACTATCTGCTGACGTTTGACGACGCAGAGAAGTATCTGCTTGTCCTGTCCCGAATAGGCGCCCTTGCCCGAAAGCACGGTCACGCCCCGGTTGAGCTTTTCAACTATTGCCAGCTTAATTTCGTCGCTGTATTCGGAAATGATATGGCACAGCTTCGACTGCGAAGAACCGTACAACACAAGATCGATGACCCGCGCCGCTATATAGACCGCTATAACCGTGTACATGGCGTTTTCGTATTTGCGGAATATCAAGGCATAGACAGCTATTATTGCGGCGTCGAGGAAAAGGATCATGGTTCCGAAATTGACATACGGATATTTTTCGCGTATGAGCTTTGCTATGATGTCGGTTCCGCCTGTTGTCGCGCCCGTCGCATATACGATGCCGAGTCCGAGACCCGTTATAATCCCGCCGAAGACCGACGCAAGAAACGGCTCCGCCGTTATATCGACCCTGACAAGCGAAAGAAGGTCGATAAAAAGGGAGCAGGCAAAGGTTCCCAGAAGCGAGCCCGCAACGAATCTCCAACCGTAATTCTTGAAGGCAATCAGAAAAAGCGGCAGGTTGAGTACAAACATCACTGTGCCGGTAGGCAGGCTCCATATATAGTTGATTATCATCGCTATACCCGTAACTCCGCCCGAAAGAAGGGTTGCGGGATGATAAAACCATTGTATGCCGACGGCGAATACAGCAGAGCCTAAGAGTATTCTGAATACTCTCAGCGCTGTTTGAAGCGCGGCTTTAGTTTTCGTTTCCAAACCGGCGACACCACCTTTTTTCAGGTTAATTATCGATGAGACTGAGCTGTTTTTCTTCTCTTTCCTCTTCCCGCAGTATCGCTCCGGCGACCGGGATGCTCCTTGCCCTGTAGCGGGCCGTGTTCTTAATCGGACTCTGCTCCGCGAATATTGCCTTTTCAACCTTGTATTTGGGTTTAAGGTTCATAAGCGAAACGCCGATAGTTGTACGCGAGGTCTTCGGCGTGAGCAGCGCAGAGGAAAAGACCAGTGCTCTTCCCTCCGTTGAGAACACGGCAATCTCTCTTTCCTCCGAGATCGGCAGAATCGCAACGACAGGGCTCTTGTCGGAATAGGCGCCCGTAAGACGTTTTCTGTTCGCCTTTGTTGCGTAGGCGGAAAGCTCAAGCCGCGCGACCTTGCCGTTTGCGAAGAAAAGCAGTATATGCGGGCTGTAATCGCCGGGGTTGACAATACAGATTACATTCTCGCCCTCATCCATCCCGAGATGTGTCGGCAGGTAAACTCCTAGGACGGAGGCCTTGGAATCCTCGAAGTCTGAAACGCGCACCTTGTAGACCTGCTGCCTGTCCGTGAAAATCAGCAGCTCGTCTTTGTTCGTCGCTTCGAATTCCTGGAAGGGACCGTCATTTTCCTTATACTTCTGCTCGCCGCCCATGCGCAGCGACAGCGGCGTGATTTTCTTAAAGTAGCCTTCGCGGGATAAAAACAGCGTAACCGTATAATCCTCGATTTCGCTTCCTTCGTCCGGCTCCTCGACCTCGTGGGAATAGACGATTGTCGTTTTGCGCGGTATGGAGTATTTTTTGCTGACCTCGCTGAGCTCGTCGATGATGATTTTTTTCACCCGGCGCGAAGAATTCAGAACATCCTCAAGGTCTGCGATGTCCTTTTCGAGCTGGGACGTTTCCTCGACGCGCTTGATGATATATTCCTTGTTGATGTTGCGGAGCTTGATTTCAGCGACGAATTCCGCCTGAACACGGTCTATGCCGAAGCCGATCATAAGGTTCGGCACGACCTCCGCCTCGAGCTCTGTTCCGCGGATTATGGCGATTGCCCTGTCGATGTCCAGAAGTATCTTTTTAAGACCGTTGAGCAGATGCAGCTTGTCGCGCTTTTTCGCAAGGTCGAAATACACCCTGCGGCGGACGCATTCCGTTCTCCACGCCGTCCACTCGTCAAGTATTTCGCGAACTCCCATTACGCGCGGATTGCCCGCGATGAGGATGTTGAAGTTGCAGGAAAAACTGTCGCAAAGCGGAGTCATGCGCATGAGCTTCTGCATGAGCTTGTCGGGGTCGATGCCGCGCTTCAGGTCAATGGCGAGCTTGAGTCCGCCGAGGTCTGTTTCGTCGCGCATATCGTTGATTTCCTTGACTTTGCCGAGCTTGACAAGCTCAGCGACCTTGTCCATTATGGCTTCGGCGGTCGTGGTGTAGGGTATCTCAAAGATTTCGATGATGTTTTCTTCCTTGATGTATCTCCATTTTGAGCGCACCTTGAAGTTGCCGCGCCCCGTGCGGTAGATTTCCTCCATCTCGGAAGCGTTGTATATAAGCTCGCCGCCCGTCGAAAAATCGGGTGCGAGAAGGCTCTGCATGATGTCGCAGTCAGGGTCTTTTAAGTAGTTTATGGTCGTTTCGCAGACTTCATTCAGGTTGAACCCGCAAATCTGGCTCGCCATACCGACAGCGATGCCTGTGTTCGCCGAAACGAGTACATTTGGGAAGGTGGTGGGCAGGAGCGTCGGTTCTTTCGCGCTGCCGTCATAGTTGTCCGCAAAGTCGACCGTATCCTTGTCGATATCGCGGAAAAGCTCGGAGCAAATCTCCGAGAGCTTTGCCTCGGTATAACGTGAGGCGGCGTAGGCCATATCGCGCGAATACACCTTGCCGAAGTTGCCCTTACTGTCCACAAAGGGGGTCAAAAGCGCCTCGCAGCCTTTAGAAAGGCGCACCATTGTCTCATAAATCGCGGCGTCGCCGTGGGGATTAAGGCGCATAGTCTGACCGACGATGTTCGCGCTTTTGGTGCGCGCGCCCGTCAGCAGATTCATTTTATACATGGTATAGAGCAGCTTGCGGTGTGAGGGCTTAAAGCCGTCGATCTCCGGTATCGCCCGCGAAACTATAACGCTCATCGCGTAGGGCATATAGTTTAGTTCGAGCGTCTCCGTTATCGGCTGCTCCAGCACCTCGGCGCGAAGCCCCTCGACAGAGGCGTTCACCGCGCGCTTTTCATTTTCCGGCTGTTTTTTCTTTGCCATAGAGCCTTAATTTCTCCTCTTTAAGAAATATCCGCGAGGTCCAGATATTTGTAACCGTTCTCGGCAATGTAGATTTTGCGCCCGGCTAGGTTGTCGCCCAACAGAAGGTCAAATTGCTCTGAGGTGCGCTCGGCATCCTCGGGCATAACACGGATGAGCCTGCGGGTGTCGGGGTTCATCGTTGTCAGCCACATCATCTCGGGGTCGTTTTCGCCGAGTCCCTTTGAGCGGCTGATCGTACACTTTTTACCCTCGAGCTTCTCGACTATTTCTGCCTTTTCGCGGTCGGAATAGGCAAAAAAGGTCTTGTCCTTCGTCTCAATCTCGTAAAGCGGAGACTCCGCGATATATACGAAGCCTTGCTTTATGAGTGTCGGCATAAGCCTGTAGATCATCGTAAGTATCAGCGTGCGTATCTGGAAGCCGTCCACGTCGGCGTCGGTGCAGATGATGATTTTGTTCCAGCGAAGGCTGTCGCAGTCAAAGTTTGACAAGTCCTTACCGCGGCCCTTCTCGACCTCGACGCCGCAACCGAGAACCTTTATGAGGTCGGTGATTATCTCGCTTTTGAAGATCTTTGCGTAGTCCGCCTTAAGGCAGTTGAGTATTTTTCCACGCACGGGCATGATGCCCTGAAACTCCGCGTCCCGCGAGAGCTTGCAGGAGCCCAGAGCCGAATCGCCCTCGACGATGTAAATCTCGCGCCTGTCCACATCCTTGGAGCGGCAGTCGACGAACTTCTGCACGCGGTTCGAGATGTCGACCGAACCGGAGAGCTTCTTTTTTATGTTCAGCCTCGCCTTTTCTGCCTGTTCGCGGCTGCGCTTGTTAATAAGCACCTGCTCAGCTATCCTGTCCGCCTCCTGCTTGTGCTCGATAAAATAGACCTCGAGCTGCTGGCGGAAAAAGTCCGTCATCGCGTCCTGTATGAACTTGTTGTTGATGGCTTTTTTCGTCTGGTTCTCATAGGAGGTCTGGGTGGAAAAGCAGTTTGTGACGAGGATAAGGCAGTCGGAAATGTCCTGAAAGCTGATTTTGCTCTCGTTTTTCTGATATTTACCGATTTTTTTGATATAGGCGTCGACAGCGTAGACAAAGGCGCTTCGCGTTGCCTTGTCGGGTGCGCCGCCGTATTCGAGCCAGGACGAGTTGTGGTAATACTCGATTGAATTGACTTTGTTCGAAAAGCAGAACGCCGCCGTGAGCTTGACCTTGTATTCGGGCTTGTCCTCGCGGTCACGTCCGCGTCGCTCCGTTTCGATATAGACGGGAACCGAAATCGTTTCCTCGCCCGCTATTTCGGAAACGTAGTCCAGAATGCCGTTTTCGTATTTGAATTCCTCGGTCTCGAACTTGCTGTCGTCCTTCTGCCAGCGGAAGCGGAAAAGTATGCCCTTATTGACGACCGCCTGACGGCGAAGAGTCTCCGTGAAATACTCTTTCGGCACGCTGATGTCCGTAAAAACCGCAAGGTCGGGCCTCCAGCGGAAAAGCGAGCCGGTTTTCTTTCTGTCCGCAGGTTCCCTGGATAGACCGCCGATGTTCTCACCTTTTTCAAAATGCAGAGTGAATTTGAAGCCGTCACGATAGACGACCGCATCGAAAAATTCGCTGGCGTACTGGGTAGCGCAGGAACCGAGGCCGTTCAAGCCGAGAGAGTACTCGTAGTTTTCGCCCTCGTCGTTTGCGTATTTTCCTCCCGCGTAAAGCTCGCAGAACACGAGCTCCCAGTTCCAGCGGTTCTCCTTTTCGTTCCAGTCGACGGGGCAGCCGCGTCCGAAATCCTCGACCTCTATGGACTTGTCAGAATAACGCGTTACTGTTATAATATCACCGTGTCCCTCGCGGGCCTCGTCGATTGCATTCGAGAGTATCTCGAAAACCGCATGCTGGCAGCCCTCAAGCCCGTCAGAGCCGAAGATGACGGCGGGACGTTTGCGGACCCTGTCCGCGCCCTTGAGCTGCGATATGCTTGTGTTGCCGTATTCCGCCGTTGTGGTCTTCTTCATAGAACCTCCCGTGCTTTTAAAAATGCGCAATGTGAATTCATATAAAATCACAACATCTTGTGCAAATATCAAATGTCCTTAACTCATTTAGTATATCCTATAACAACCAAAAAATCAAGCTATACAGGAAGCTCCCGGGAAACGCATTCCTCCCGTTTTTCGGTTAATTTCCGCCCGTTTCGGCGATAATAAAACAAAGCGCTTTTAGCGCGGCAGTTTATTGTCATGTGTTTCGGCGGCGGCGCATAGATTCTAGCGGAAGCATACAAATGTTCTTCCGCCCGTCCTGCGTCCGCGCCGCAAATGAAAGCGGGAGGGAAATATGTCCAAAAACAAGCGAAACGAAAAAATGCGCAGGGCGGAGCTGGAACGTTATAACTGCGAAATCGGCTCGATACGCGACAGCCTCAGCGACGCCTATCTGCAATTCAACAGCACAGCCGATCCGGATACGCTGGACGCCTGTATCTTCGAAATCTCGGCGCTCCGCTCGCGCTACAACACCGCGCTCAAGCATTACCGCAGCAGGTTTTATTGAGCGCGCCACTACATAACAAGGAGAAATCCCTATGCCGTTTTCATTTCTGACCGTCGGCGCCGTCGTCATTTGCATCCTTCTGGTCGTTGTGCTCTTCAAAATACTGAAAACGCCCCTTAAATGGGCCTTCAAGCTGCTGCTGAACGCTGTCGGAGGCTTTATCGCGCTGGTTATATTAAACTTTTTCGGCTCGATAGTCGGACTTAGCCTCACAATTAACCTCATCAACTGTCTTGTCGCGGGCATACTCGGGCTTCCCGGCGTCGTGCTTTTACTTCTGCTGAAGTATCTGTTCTGAATGCACGCGCAGAAAGCAAAACACGCACAAGGATAAGACGTAAGAGCGCCGCTCGCCGCCGTATGCGATACAAAACACAACCCCCTGCACATCCGACGTGTGCAGGGGGTTACACCTGTTCAGTTTTTGACATTCGGTTTGGTTTACCTCACTTCTTCAAGTATTGCCCAGAATCCGACGCTAACCTAGCTTTGCTCGCCGTATGCCGATTTTTCAAGCTCCTGGCAGCCGTCAAACGGTGTTCCGCTTAAGCCGCCTGAACTTCTTTTTCTCTCACGAAAGTGAGAAGTGCATGGGATATAAAGATCTCGGATATCTGCCGAATCTGCGCAAGAGAAGGAACCCTGCATGAGCCTGAACTCCACATCGGAATCACCCTTTCTCTGGTTATAAAATACAACAGATTTGGATATATGTCAATACGTTTTATGAATTGTTCACAATTTTCGTCGATTTACACACATCGGACAGGCCCTTTTTCTCCTGACCCGCCCACTTCCGATACAGAACGTGACAAACATGGTTTATTATGTAAGGACGCAAAACAAGCGCCGCCAATGAATGGCGGCGCCTGTCATTTTATCTGGCTGATACTATTTTTTATCTGCTCTCTTTTTGCCCTTGAACACCTTTTTAACGATGAGCAGCTCCTCTTTGCCGAGGAACCGCGTCCCCTCAAAATCCATGCGCAGTATGTAGGGCATGAAATCGACCATCCGCAGGAATTCCTCGCAGCGGTAGGTAGGGTCGTAATAATTCTGTATCGTGCTCAGCGCCGTCCCGTGTGTCCCGATAACGACGTTTTCCCCGCCATGGTTTTCTAGGATTTCACGGATTGCCTCCATGTTGCGTTTCTGAACCATATTCAGTGACTCTCCGTCATCCTCATGTAAGTCAAAATCGCCCCAGCGTCTTTGAAACATACCGTAGGTGTCGCTCAAGGGCCCGTTTTTGCGTTCCCTGAGCCGCTCGTCAGTCTCAATTTCCATGCCCTTGTCGGCCGCCGCGCCCTTAACGGTATCATAGCTTCTTTTATAAGGGCTGGAGATGAACGCATCCACCCTGACGCCGTGCAGATATTCCGTAACCTTTGCGGTGTCCGCCTGCCCCTCGTCCGTCAGCGGACGGGTTCTGTCGTCCTTCCAGTCGTGGTCCGGCTCCGCGTGCCTTACAAAATACAAACTCGTCATTTCTTAATCCTCTTTTTATTTAATCCCTGTAAAGATCTCCGCTGTTTTCTTTGTTCAGCGTGCCCTCAAGCTCGATCATAAGGAACTTTGAAAGCTCCCTGACGACAGGACGGTGCCTTGTTCCCTTTGGAACGATTACAAATTCGCCCTCGTCAACTCGCAGCAGCCCTTCCTCCGTTTCCAGCTGGAAAGACCCCTCGATGACGTAGAAAAGCTCGTCCGAGCCCTCGTGCACATGGAAATCCAGCGTGCGGTTTTCGACCTGCACGACGCTGAGCGCATGGCTGTTGAGAAAACCAACCTTCTTATAAAGATACAAACCGTCGACGGAGTTAACTTCGTCCCTGATATTCACTTTCTTTAACATTCCCGCCATATTCCTTTCAAATCCCGCGCAGGGTTTACCGACTCAGCTTTTTCACCGTCTCATTGGCCGTGTCCTCTTATCCCGCCTCGCCGAGGCTGAAGGTGCAGTCCGTGTCCGCAGGGGGCAGGTCCTTCGTCAGTCCGTCAATGGCATACTCGTACTGCGAATAGACGAGCTTACTCCACAGGTTCAGTTTGCTCTTGTCGATTGTAACCGCTTCCGCGTCGTCTTCGTTTCCGTCATAATGTGCGACATAGGCAAGCGCTATGACACTCGCGATATAATCGGCATCCTTGTCTGATACATAGTAGCCCTTCAATGTTTTATAGGCTTCGTTATATATTGTCTGCTTCACGAAAGCCAGTGAATTTGCGATAAATTCGTCGTCGTAGTTCTCGATGAGATAATCCGACTTATAGGTTATGCTGTTATCGGAGATCGTGCAGAACCTCATCGAGCAGGGCGGCGTACTCAGCGAGCCCGTTTCGGTGTCGTAGATGAAGCCGTCATCTCCGTTGTCCGCAAGCGAAATGTCCTGAGCGTGATAATGTCCCGTAAAGGCAAGGCGCACGCCGTAGGACGAAAAGAACTTACTGTCATATTTATAATCGCTCAAAAGATAATCGGGGTGCAGCTTTGACTGCCCTTTCCAATGCTCGACGACTCCGTGGTGCTCCAAAAGTATCACGGCTTTGCCCTGTTCCTGCGCCTCGGCAAGGACTCCCTGAACCCAGTCTATCTGAGCCTGATCCAGCTCTCCCGCCCAGATTTCCTCTACGCCGGGGGTATTGTTTTCCGATTCACAGGTGTCCAGCGCCAAAATCCATAGTCCGTCCTGGGGTTCGGCAACATAGCTGAGCGAGGAAGGGTCGCGCATAATGGCCTCGCCATAGCCGCAGTTTTTATAAAGCTCCGCAAAATCGTCCTCCGAAATGTTCTCAACAGGCTCGGAGCCGTCTCCGACATATTTAACGGCGTCGGGGTTATTGACATCGTGGTTGCCGGGTACGACATAGACCTTTATTCCGCCGTCGACAAGGCGCTGAAGCTGCTCGGCCACCTTTTCATGGTCAATAAGCTCTCCGTCCTTGGTGAGGTCGCCGCTTATGAGCACAAACCTGACCTCCGAGGCAAGAATGCTGTCGACAGCGCTCGAAAGGAGCTCCGCGCTCTGCTTCAAGAGCTTCCGGTCAGAGTTCATGCACTCCTCAAAGGCCGCGCCCGAAGTTCCGAGCGAGGTGTCATAGTAGTGGATATCGCTCATGACAGCAAAGCTCGTGTCCGGATAACTGACGAGATTATCAGCAGAATAATCGCCGTAGGTATAAGTGAATTTGGGAAGAGTGTCTATGTAGCCGGATATGAGCTTATAGAGAACGAAACAGACTATCAGTCCTCCGATGATGATGAGAATCGTATTCCTCAAGATGTGCTTCTTCTTTTCGGTCGTTTCCATAAGAGCATCCCCTCATTCTTCAAGTCTATCTGATAACTAATTCCATATTATACATATCACTCCCAGGAAGCGCAAGGAAATAACAGTAATTTGAGCCGTTATTTTCCCGTCCTTTACAAAGGTAGTGTGCAGACCAACCGGTTATTGCCGCCTTTTATTCAGTCCTAAGCCCCTTATGAAGCTGTCGATTTCCTTGTTCACCTCGTCGGGATTGTCTCCGTTTGAAAAGTGAGCGGCATTTTTGATGATATGAAGGGGGTACCCTTCTTTTTTTGCCCACTGCCTGCTGTATTCGGCAACTTTTCCCGTTTTGTCATATTCTCCGAGCAGTATCAGAACGGGAAAATTAAAATGCGCGTCTCTGTTCTCTTTCAGGAAGCCGGCGTAGGCTATCCCCATCTGCCTGCAGATCTCGGCCTTGCTGAGAGGGTCCAGCATCTTCAGCATCATTTCGTACGAGTATTCCGTTCTGGAAACCGCCCCGGCCATGCTTTTTCTCAGCTTTTTTTCGGGAAAGCACTTTGCCATCGGCTCGACCAGTCCGACGCACCAGCGGTCGAATTTCGAATAGTATTCAAGCCCGTAAGGGGTTGTATCAAGTGCAACAAAACCCAGAACCATTTCCGGCCAGCGCAGCGCGAACTCCTGACTCGGATATCCGCCGAGAGACATTCCAACGAGCACGGCCTTGCCGATTTGCTCGGCTTGAAGTATTGCCCGCAATACTTTCGCGGTTTCCTCAAACGAAAATTCTTTATAAGGACGCGACTGTCCGTGCAGGGGGACATCCCAGGTAATGACCGTGTAAGCCCCGGAAAAGTACTCGACCTGCTTTTCGAACATCGAATGGTTTGCGGTGACGCCATGCGTGAATACGATGCATTTCGCGCTTACATCTTCATTTTTGCTTATCCAGTAATGGGTCGTTCCGTTAGCTGACTCGATTTTTCTGTGCTCCATAATCCGTTCACTTCTCTTTATTGCATTTTGCCTGAACATATGCATTATATCACTGCTTAGCTCAGCAATCCATATAAAAAAGGCCCGACGTATATTTACGCGGGCCTTCTTCTTAGTTTTGTCCCTGTTTTATGCCCGCTCCGTCGTTCATGCTCCATAAGCGGAAGCACAGAAAGCCTATGAGGCACAGAGCGGCTCCGCTGTACAGCGCGACCGAGAGATTGATGTCGGCGAGCTTTCCGTAAACGAGGTTCGTTCCGATACCCAGACTGTCGATAATGAGCGCGTATATGCTCAACTCCGTCGCCCTGTTTTGCGTTTTCACCTGCCTGTTCTGCAGTTCCGTCTGCAGTGGCTGAAACAGGCTGAAGCTGATGCGCAGAAGCGCGACGGCCGCGACCGAGAGCCACGCGCTTTTTACAGCGGCAAGGACGATGCAGGCCGCCGCCGCCGTTCCGAACAGAACCGAGGCAAAGGGAAGTACCCCAAGTCTGCGCGTTAGTCTTGCCGAAAACACGCCGAGAAGTCCGGCAAGCGTCACGCCGATGTAAATATAGCCTATCGCCGCAGCGGACAATCCGCATCTGACATACTGAAGCTGGTTTAAAAAGACCGTGACGGTCTGGTGTGTTTCACTAAACAGCGCGACGCCGACGAGAAGCAGAAGAAGCCGCCTGTTTGCCAGCGTTTTGCGAAGTACAAGCAGAAACCCTTTAGGATTAGGCTTCGCACCGTCCTCCGCCTTAACTTCCGCAAGTCCCAAAGTGAGCAGAGCGGCAACCCCGTAGCTTATAACGGTAAGGAAGCCCGCCAGCCTGTAGTCGTCTTTGATGAACACAGAATAAATCATCGCCGCGAAAAGCAGACCGGTCGTCTGAAGATTGTTGTAGATTCCGAAGGCCTTTTGCGAGGAGCCTTCTTTGCAGGACAGATACAGAACGCTCGTGTCAACGCCCGACAGTCCCGCCATTACGACGCTCAGCAGTAAGCGCTCCAGCAGAAAAGTCCCGAAGCTTCCGGCTCGCCAAAAGATGATTTTCGAGACAAAATAGAGCCCGTAACAGATTATCATCGTTTTTTTGTAACCGATTTTATCGGCGATAATGCCCCACGGCAGTTCAAGCAGCAAACACAGCGCAAGCGAAGCGCTCTCGATTATTCCAATCTGGAATATCGAAACTCCCGCGGCCTGACGGTATAAAGTGGCAATTGGCCCATAGAACACCATTCCCTGCAAAAGGGCAACAGCGTACATGAGCCAAACATTTCGATTTGGCTTCATAATAATTATAGTCCTTTCCCGAAAATAGCTGCGACAAAACAGCGCCGACTTATTCAGCGCTCAAATCTGTTTTGCGTACTTTCAGGTAGGACTGCACATTTATGAAACCTCTCTATATTATTATCGGTCTGATTTTATTCCGCAGCGGGCGAATTGTCAAGCTCGCGCGGATGCAATTGTGTCCCGGGTCATTTTATGTACTCCATCGGCGTAAACCTTATGCCGTCAACCGTCTGCTCCCTGTCTGTTTCCGCAAAGCGCAGTCTGTGATAGATTCCGACTGCGTAAGGTGACGAATTAACGGTAATTCTTTCGCCCGTACTGTAAGGAAGGATAAATTCAAAGAGCTTTCTGCCGATACCTTTTCTGTGCTGCTCTTTGAGCACAAAAAACTGGGCAATATGATTGCCGCCGCTTCTTGTGCTTATAACTCCGACAAGCTGCCCGTCTTCAAGCGCTCCATAGAAAGTCAGTTTTTCCAGAAATTCTCTGTCGCTCAGACAGGCTTTGAAGGTTTCGACGCCCTTTTCCTCATAATCCGGTGCTTCGAATTCCACAAAGGTTTTCCAGATAAGCCCCAGAGCCCCGCTTATCTCGAAATCCTCAAGCTTCCTTATCTCCATTTTTCAGTCCCCCGTTGTATTCCGTTCCCTCATTGTTTTCAGATGCCCGATATGTATGCCTATATGCCCGATACCGAGTATTATCACGGGCACAATCAGCCAGAGCACCTTTCCGTAAATACCCAGCAGCAGAAACGCGGTTACCGGCAGACTGGCAAGTGGAGCGGGTATTCCGCAGAAATTGCCGTAAAAATCCTTCTCGGTATGCTCTCCTGTGAAGTATCTGACCCAACAGGCCTCGTAAAGCAGCATCAGAATGAAGGACGCTGCAAGCCACAGGCTCCACGCCGAAAACCGTCTGAGGTTAAAATCACTGAAAATGAGCGCGGCGGCTGTGGTTCCGACCTGCCCCGCACGCTCGAATATCAGCAGCACCTTATTTTCGTTTGAATAGTCGTAATCCTTCGGCTGATTTCTGGTCCAGATGATATTCGGAACGGTCAGCATCAGCAAATATATCAGTCCCACATATGAAAATCCCAAGTGTCCCATATTGTTTCAAGCTTTCTCCTTTATTTACATCCGCGCACGCATTGCGGTTTCATTTCAGAAGCTCGGCAAGCTCCTCCGGCGTGTCGGCGATGACTTTTGCTCCGCTACTCAGAAGCGCCTGCCTGTCGCGGTAGCCCCAGGACACACAGATACAGTCGACGCCGGCATTTTCTGCGGTCATTAAATCGACCTCAGTGTCGCCAATATATACGGCTGAAGCCTTTTCCGCACCGAATATCCGCAGGGCTTCGAGCACCTCGTCGGGATAAGGCTTTCTGCGCAGCCTTTCAGAATTGCCGATTGCCAAATCCATCGTATCCTTGAAATGAAGGTTTGTAAGACTCTGCACGGCAGAGTCTATCTTGTTGGAAACAATTGCCATACGGCAGCCCCGACGTTTAAGCTCCGGCAGTACTTTGTCGAGCCCCACATACGGTTTTGTTTTGTTTCGGCAGTTCTTTGCATAGTGGCGCTGAAAAAATGAAAATATCTCCTCAAACTGCGGGTTCTCTTTCCCGTCCGGCACCGACAGCTCGACAAGGCGAATAACGCCGTTGCCGATGAAGCTGCGTATCTCGTTTCTCGTCCTCAAGGGCTGCCCGAACTCCGCCAGAGCCGCATTTACGCTGTCAGCCAGATCGTCTAGCGTATCGAGCAGGGTTCCGTCCATATCCCAGATTATCGTATTGTACTTGCTCATGCTTTTCCCCCAGATGCGATATTTTTCTTTTGAATATACCACAAGCTCCCGTGGAAGTCCACCTCGACCTAAGGCATCCCTCAAAAAAAGACGCCCGGTGCCATTGTCCGGCGCAGAGCGTCCCGTAAAAACATCATCGTGTGTACTCTGTTGTGCCTGTTGCCGAAAAACGAATAATTTCTGCCATCATTTCGATTTGCCGCATATTCCGCTTCTTTGGCTATCTTACGCTATGCCCATTTCTCGTATCTGACAATGTCCTTCAGCTCCCGTCTGGGGCGCGGAGCCGGACTTTCGTCACCGTAGCCTATGGTTATAACGCCCGACACATATTTGTCATCGGGAATATTCAAGACAGGTCTCATATCCTTTTGCTCGTACCATCCCGTCCAGCAGGTCGATAAGCCGAGGCTTTCCGCTTCCAGCAGAATGTGCTCGACAGCAACGGCTGTGTCACGGATGACCTGCTTCAGATCCGGCTCAGGACTCTTTTCATCCAGATACAGCTTCTGGCCCGAAGCTATGCGGAAGCTGATATCCGCAATGCAGACAATAAAGACCGGCGCTGTCATCATCCATTGCTGATTATGGTCGGCTCTCATAATCTTTTCTTTTGTTTCTTCGGATTCAACTATAATGAAATGCCAGGGCTGCGTATTGCTTCCCGAGGGAGCCAGTCTCGCGCTCTCCAGTACCTGCGTCAGCTTTTCATTTTCGATTTTTTTACCGCTGTATTTTCTGACGCTTCTTCTGTTTTCGATTTCTTTCATAATATGACCTCCGTTCTTTGGCGGAAACGATGTTTCCGGACCGATACCAGTATTTATGGTATTATAATAGCACATAGCCAATGCAAAATCTACCGTCAGCCGCCGCATGACCGATAATTATACAAAAAAGCTCGGCGCAATAGCGCCGGGCCTTTTTGTATGGTTTGATATCGTCCGATATCTTGTTATCTCTTGGAGAACTGGGGTGCTTTACGCGCGCCCTTGAGACCGGGTTTCTTGCGCTCTTTCATTCTCGGGTCACGGGTAAGGAAGCCCGCAGCCTTCAGCGCGGGACGATATGTCTCGTCCACAAGAAGAAGCGCTCTTGCGACGCCGTGGCGGATTGCGCCTGCCTGACCTGTTACGCCGCCGCCTGTTACGGTTGCTTCAATATCGAACTTGTCAACATTGGAAGTGGTAACGAGGGGCTGACGTACGATGAACTTGAGCGAGTCAAGACCGAAATACTCGTCCATTTCACGGCCGTTGACCGTAATTTTGCCTGTGCCGCCCGGGAACAGATGAACTCTGGCCACGGAGGACTTTCTTCTGCCGGTGCCGTACACGTAAGGCTTTTTGCTCTGATACATATTCATTCTCCTCCTTCAGCGTGTCCAGGCTTCGGGCTGCTGTGCCTGGTGGGTGTGTTCTGCGCCCTTGAAAACCTTGAGACGGGTGAGCTGATTTGAAGCCAGAGTATTCTTCTGAAGCATACCCTTGACTGCGAGGCTCATTGCAAAATCAGGTCTTTCGGCCATGAGGCGCTTATATTGAACCGCCTTCAGTCCTCCGACATAGCCGGAGTGGGTGTAATAATACTTCTGTTCCAGCTTCTTGCCGGTGAGAACTGCCTTCTCGGCGTTGATGATGATTACGAAATCACCGCAGTCGACGTGTGGCGTATAGGTGGGCTTCAGTTTACCGCGGAGAATATCGGCAGCAAGAGCTGCTGTTTTTCCCATGGGCTTATCTGCCGCATCAAGGATATACCATTTACGGGTAACGGTGTCCGCATTTGCCATGTAAGTGGACATTTTTTCTGCCTCCATATAAAGTAGTGTAATTGTATTTTCTGCTGCTTATCCGGCTGGGGCGGAGCATAGGGGACTTCACGCCGCCGGCCTTGACGACTTTTTTACTTTAAGCCGTTAAAATACTTTGACAATTAGCTGCCGCACCGTTAAAATGGTCTGGAAAACGTAAAAAAACCTTGCGGTGCCTTATTTTTATACCACAGAGGAAAAGGCGTGTCAACACCTATTTTTGGTTAAAAATATATACCGCGTTGAGAGCTTTGATTATCTCCGTTATTCTCGCGTTTGCTCCGATTTGCTCGAATTCGTTTTTTATTTTGAAGCCGGCATAATTAACGCCGGACACATAGAAAAAGAGGACAACTCAATGCACGGTCTTGGAACCATAGTTAACTGTTTGGCCATAGTAATCGGCTCGGCGGCGGGAATCCTGATAAAAGGCGGTCTGGCAAAGCGCTTTGAGGAGACGATATTCTCGGCAGTCGGACTGGCGGTAATGTTCATAGGACTGGGAGGCGCCCTTGCTGGCTTCCTTGTCATAAAGGACGGTGTGCTTTCCACTCAGTATACGATGATGATGGTCCTTTCTCTTGTCCTCGGCGCCGTCGCAGGAGAACTCCTGAACATTGAAAAGGGACTTGACAATCTCGGCGAATGGATAAAAAGCAAGATGCCGAAAAAACTCGTCGGCAACACTTTTGTTGACGGCTTCGTTACGGCCTCGGTGCTGTTTTGCGTCGGAGCGATGGCAATCGTCGGTTCTCTTGAGGACGGTCTGAACGGTAATTACACCACCTTGTTCGCAAAGTCTGTGCTCGACGGAATAACCTCCGTTCTGCTTGCGTCCTCGCTCGGAATTGGTGTTGCGATGTCCGCGCTGCCGCTGCTTGTCTATCAGGGAGGTATAACTCTGCTGGCGCAGGTGCTCCGTCCTCTGCTTTCGGACGCGCTTATCAGCCAAATGTCCTGCATCGGCTCCGTCCTGATTGTTGCAATCGGCATCAATATGCTATTCGGCAAAAAAATCAAAGTCGGTAATCTACTTCCCGCCATTTTGTTTCCGATAGTTTTCGCTCTGCTGAAATCAGTTTTTCCATCGCTTCCGCTCTGACAGGCAGGACATTAAATAATGTACCCCGAAAAAGAAAACCTTTCTTTTTCGGGGTATTTATCATCTTTCACTCGGCACCGTCTCCGTGTCGCCATAAATGAGATCGTCAATGTCTTCCCCCATTTTGACTCCCCCCTTGATATAGAATTTGCGTACTCTATATATATATGCGGGAGCCGTGAAGTTATGACACTGTTAAGTAATATTTTTAAGTTTTTTCAGCACAACCGTAACTACCTCGGGATTATTCAAAAATCTCGGGATTTGTCCGCCTAAGCCGCGCGAAACGACCATATCATAGTTGCCTTCGTTAAATACGCCTGCATCATACTTTGGAAAGATATCCCTTTCTGTGCCCAGAACGCCTCCCGCAAACGGTAAACGCACGATTCCGCCGTGGGCATGACCGCACAAAATTGTATCTACGGGCAAATCGGGATACTTTGTAAGCCAGTTGTTTCTGTGTGTGAGAAGCAGAGTATATTTATCGGGATAGTTTTTGGAAATAATTTTCGCCAATTCGTCCGGTTTCATCATATCCGCAGGCCCGTTTGGGTCCTCGACTCCGGCGAGCACGATACTCTCGCCGCCTTTTTCGAGAAGTACGAATTCGTTATTCAGATAAATGATGTTCAGTTCGGCCAGCAGCGCTGTCAACTCGCTGATTTCTCCGCTTGCCCACTCGTGGTTGCCGCTGACAAAATAGCACGGGGCGATTTCGGAAAGCCTCTCAAGAAACGGCCTTATTGTTTCCGTTTGCTCTCCGCTTGTTTTTGTCATATGGCGTACAAGCAAATCACCGGTTATTACTATTATATCCGGCCGCTGTTCCGTTACGTTTTCAAGTAGGTTTTCATTTTCTTTGCCGAACTGCGCCATATGTAGGTCCGAAAGCTGGACTACACGGTAGCCGTCGAAGCTTTGCGGCAGATTCTTATAGTAAAGCGTATATTCTGTGTCCACAATCCGAACCCGGCTGTCAATAAACACCGCGGCGGTGAGCAGCAGAATTACGGCTGCAACCGCAATTCCCTTGTGTTTTGGTTTTTTAGGTGCATTGGTTATTTTCACATTATGCTTCCTTGTCTCTTATATACATGGATTTATAGTTGGGGTCGGCGGTCGGCCGAAGCTCAATTTCAAAGCGCGGCATCGCCTTGAGCATAGTGCTCAGCTTGCCGAAGCCGAAATTGCGGGGGTCAAAGTCCGGCTGTTTTTTGATGATAAGGTTTCCGAGGTAGCTCAGGTCGCAGAAACCGTCGTCATCTGTTATATCCGCAACGGAGTCGGCAATCAGCGCGACAACACTGTCCGGAATCGTCCTGGCAGTCGGTTTTTCCGCCGGCTTTTCGACAGGAGTCGCCGGTTTTGCGCTGGTCTTCTTCGGAGCGGCTGCAGCCGCCCTTGCAAGCTCGGCGTTTTTCTCCTTATTATAATGATCGCGGATAATCTCGATATAGACAAATTTGTCGCAGGCCACAATAAAGGGGCTCGGTGTCTTGCGCTCGCCGATACCAATGACGCGCATTCCGGCCTCGCGCAGCCGTATCGCGAGCCGCGTAAAGTCGCTGTCGCTCGAAACAAGGACAAAACCGTCCGTTTTCCCGGAATAGAGAATGTCCATCGCGTCTATAATCATGGCAGAGTCTGTGGAGTTTTTACCTGTGGTGTAGCCGTATTGCTGGATTGGAGTAACGGCGTTTTCCAGAAGGCTCACCTTCCAGCCGCCCACATTCGGACTGGTCCAGTCGCCGTAAATTCTCTTTATAGTAGGAGTTCCGTATATCGCGACTTCTTCCATAACGCTTCTCAGGCAGTCGCGCGGGGCATTGTCCGCGTCAATTAGAACGGCAAGCCTCAGATTGCTCTGTTCATTTTCACGATTTGTCATTGGTTACTTCCTTTCTGATTTGACCTTCCCTAAGGGGACACCGCCACCGCAGGCGGCCGATGAGGGAAAAAGCGTTTTCATCCCGTTTATGTATCATGCTGCTATTTTACCACGTTTATTCCCATACAACAACTTGTGTTTATCGCCGTTTTTCTGCGGATTGTCCGCAGATGGTGTACAAAACAGGTAGTTTTTGAACATAGTCCACAGGGTTATGCACATCAATATACGTTTGTCAATGATAAATCGTAAAAAATACTGCCTAAATATGTCGAATATTTTTTTACTCATCTCTCTGTCCGAGATGTGTTTTCATCTCTTCCCGGGAAAATTCCGCCCCGTCATGCTCCTTCAGATAATAACTCTTGAAACCGAAACTTATTTGAGTTATAATCACAGAGCGTACATATTAAAAGTAGTAAAGGAATGACATAACATGAGTGCATCGCAGGAAAAGAAGCTACGTCAGCAGCTGCGCGAAGAGGGCAAGGACAAGCGTCAGATCGCTCAGAAAAAAACCGAAAAGGTTCAGAAGCGCCGCCGCGTCACTCAGCTCGTTGCGGGCATAGTCGTTGCCGTCGTTGTTATTGCGCTGTTTGCTTTCAGTTCGAATCTTTTCTACAGCAGCTTCACCGCTTTAAAAATCGGTGACACAAGCTATACCGCAGCGGAGTACAGCTTTTTCTATAAAATGAATTACAACAACTTTGTAAACCAGTACAGCAGCTATATTTCAATGATGGGACTTGATACAACGAAGTCGCTGTCTTCGCAGGAATACACGGATGGCAAGACCTGGGCTGATTACTTTAAGGAGTCGGCGCAGGATTCCATGAAAGAAATGACGGCTCTTTACGATGACGCAATGAAGAACGGTTTTGAACTCAGTGACGATGACAAGACCAGTCTTCAGTCAACGCTCGATAGTTTTGAGACCGGCTATGCCGACGCCGGCTATACAAGTGCCGACGCCTACATTGCCTCGATTTACGGCAAGGGCTGCAATTTGAAGACAATTAGTGCGCTTATTGAGAAATACTACATTGCTCAGTCTTATGCGACGCAGAAAAATAATTCGCTGACCTACACAGACGACCAACTCAAGGCATATTACGAGGAGAACAAGGACGATCTCGATAATTACACCTACATTTCCTATTTTGCGGACGGCTCGGTTAAAGATGACGCCAGCGCCGAAGCAGGAACGGCATCTGCGGCTCCCGATGCCTCTGCGTCTCCCTCTGCTTCTCCTGATACCGAGGCTGAAACAGCCGCCGCAATGGCGAGCGCAAAGGCTGTTGCCGACGCCATCGTTGCAGACGGGAAAACTGCCGACGAATTCAAGCAGGCCGTCCTCGCGGAAACACAGACAGAGGCCTCCGACTCCACCACGCAGGGAAGCTCCCTGACCGACAAATATGCCGACTGGCTCAAGGACGCAAGCCGCAAAGAAGGCGACTCAACCGTTATCGAAGCCGATACTGGTTATTATGCCGTATACTTCATCTCCCGCGACGACAACAACTATAAAACCGTCGATGTCCGACACATACTTGTCAAGGCAGTAGCTTCTGAAGACGGCACTTATTCCGACGAAGCAAAGGCGACGGCAAAGCAGAAGGCTGAGGATTTGCTTGCCGAGTGGGAAGCAGGAGATAAAACCGAGGACAGCTTTGCCATACTCGCGGACAATAATTCCGAGGACACAGGCTCCAACACCAACGGAGGGCTTTACGAAAACGTCTATAAAGACCAGATGGTCGCCGAGTTTAACGACTGGTGTTTTGATGAGACCAGAAAAACCGGAGATACCGGAATAGTATACGGCGAAACCAGCAGCTACAGCGGCTATCACGTTGTTTACTATGTCGGCGAAGGCGAGCTTTACAGCAACACTCTTGCCGAGGACGGACTGCGCAGCAAGGACTTCTCCGCATGGAAGGAAGCGCTTCTCGCCGGCTATGAGGTCAAAACCGGCCTCACCGCTTCACTGGTAAAATAAGCTGAACATTTGAGCCGCCGCGGTTCCGGAAACTATCCGTTGCCGCGGCTGCTTTTTAATATGCGGACCTGCCGGCGTCGGCAGATGGAGGTCAAAATGTCGGAACGTTTTTTAAGAACGGAAATGCTGCTTGGAGCGGCGGCTATGGAGAAACTCCGAAACAGCAGGGTTGCAGTTTTCGGACTCGGAGGGGTTGGCAGCTGGTGTGCCGAGGCTCTCTGCCGCTCGGGCGTCGGAGAGATTGTTCTTATCGATCAGGACTCGGTCGGGGAGAGCAACATAAACCGTCAGCTTTGCGCGACATACTCTGCGCTTGGCAAATCTAAGGCCGAGGTCATGGCCGCCCGTCTGCGCGACATCAACCCCGAGGTCAGAGCGGTTCCGGTTGCCGCTCGCTATGAGGCCGGAACAAGAGAACGGTTTTTTACCGAAAACTATGATTACATCGTCGACTGCATCGACCTTGTGGCCTGCAAGCTAGACCTCATTGAAACCGCACTGCACCGCGGCATCCCGATAATATCGGCTCTCGGAGCAGGCAATAAAACAAATGCGGAGGCTCTTCGTATAACAGATATATCAAAAACCGAAAACTGTCCTCTTGCCAGAGTCATTCGAAAAGAGCTGCACAAGCGCGGTATAAACCATTTGACAGTTGTCTATTCAAACGAGCTTCCCCTGAAGCCCGAGGAAGCGGAAGAGCCTCCTCCCGGCAGACGGAGCATTCCGGGAAGCCTCGTATGGGTCACGGCAACTGCCGGTATGCTCCTTTGCTCACATGTCGTTTTACGGCTTGCAGGGCAGGACGGTATAAAATAAAGGCCTAGAAATAAAAGCTCTCCGCGGTAATAAAACCGCGGAGAGCTTTTATCATATTAAAATATTAAACTTCATTTATACGACTTCTATGAAGCCTCTTTGCCGCTCAAAGCATCCGTAAGATTATAAGCTGAATTCACGGTCCTCGTAATCTCTTTCGATCATTTCCATCCTGCCCTTGTCATATGCTCTAACAAAAGCGTCTACGACCTTCGGATGAAACTGCTTTCCCTTCTCATCAATAATGACCTGCCTTGCCTGTTCGGGCGTAAAGCCCTCGCTGTAGGGCCTTGTGCTGGTCATGGCGTCGTAGGTGTCGGCCACGCTGAGGACGAATACTTCAATAGGCATATCCTCGCCCGCAATACCGGAGGGGTAGCCCAAACCGTCGTATCTCTCGTGATGGTGCAGTATCATTTCAAAAACGATTGGCGGAAGCTTAACTTCTTTCAGAATGTGGACGCTGATATCGGGATGTTTTTCGATGATTTTTCTTTCCTCATCGGACAGGTTTGCGGGCTTTCTCAGTATACTCTCGTCAATACCGATTTTCCCAACGTCATGAAGCAGTGCTGCGACCGCAATATTCTCGGTTCTGGAATGGGAAAGGCGCATTTCCTTGGCAAGCCGTTTTGCATATTCCTCAACTCGCTCGGAATGACCTCTTGTGTACTCATCCTTTGCCTCAAGCGAATATGTCAGGGTTTTCAGCATAATGTAATAGTTGTGCTTGACGTCGACATACAGCGAGAAGGTGTATCTTGCAAAAAACAGCGGCAGCAGGAACAAAAGGACGAGATACTCGCCGTCGCTCAATATCATAAATTTGGAAATAAAGAAACCAATCGGCGCGGCGGCCAGCACGCTTGGATAAAAATCAAAAATGTTTTTAAATAATGACGGGAAAAACTTGATTCCCGAATTCAGCTTAAACAACAGAATCAGCAACGAGCTGTTGACCAACATTATGGTCAGCACCATTGCTATCATTGGCAGTAACACGCCCGGCAGCGAAAGATTACCTACTATTCCTCCGGTCCAGAGATATGCCTTGCCGCCCAGAAAAACGGATATTGTGAAGTTACCGTAATTGAAGGCTGATTTTATAAATGGCGTATTTAATATATGATAATATTTCTGCTTTTCATTAGGGATATTGACAACAACAAAAGGAGAACTAATAAACGTAATCGCCGCGGCAACAATCGGTCCCTTGCAAAGAAGTATTGCCACATTTGATATAAATGCCATATCTATTGCGAAACCCGGCCTGATATGAATCGGAAAGCATCTGCAAAAATACGCAAGTATAACGAGAACTATCAACTGAACAATTTCTTTTTTTAAGTCATCCGCTGACTGCAGCTGGATTATATATGTGTATATACAATATGCGCCCAAAAGGGCGCCGATAACCGATTCAATAACAGCGTATGCTTTTGCCAACGGCTTCATTTATCTTTCTCACTTCTCCTATGGGAAATCGATAAACCTTAATCAAAAACAAAAAACGGGTTCGCAGATTAATTCCATGAAATTGTTGCCACGCAAAGACTAACCTTTGCGCCGCCTTAAAAGTCTATTAGACCTTACAGCCAGGAAAACATGGCGTCGACGGAGGCAAATAGACTAATGAATAAACTATACTTTTTCGTCCATGACAATGTAATCATAAATATAGCCTCCAGAATTCAGAACTCTGTTCTTCCGCTATTGAAACAGGCTATATCCGCTTCGCTGAATCCTGCGAACCCGCTTTTTTAATAATTCACAGAAAGCTCAGCCGCGGCTGATCTTTCTGTTGAGCGCGCTTAGGGTAGCCTTCACTACCGCCAGCGAATCGTCTCCCATCGAGAAGGCCGTTCCCGAGAATCGGCATGCCGCGTCATTCGGCATCGACAGTGAGACGCATACGATAACCATTCTCTCTTCAGCTATCTCCGTAAACCGGACGTCCAGCACCTTGTATCTATTCTGGCATTCCTCAGCAGCTGCAATTGCGTTCAGCGTTGCCTGAGCTATACCCCTTAAGCCGTCGTAGTTGTCTTTTAGAGAGGTCTGCTTTCCAGTAAAAATCTTGTCGTTGAGCGAAAGTGATACCTCCGCCTCAGCTTGATCTCTTCTCTTTGCAACCGTAACGCTTTCAATCATAAATCTGGCAGTTTGCTTCACCGTCGAGCTCAGCTCGCTTTCGATCTGCGCAACGCTTATCACCCTGTGGTCAATTTCTTTCTGATACTGCGCCATCAGAAGGGACTGGATGTCACGGACTATCTGTTTGGGCGAACGGGACATATCGGCAAGTACATGGATTTCCTCAATGTCGCCGCCGTAGAATACAACATTTGCGTTAATCACTCCGGGCAATTTTGCAATAAATTCGGAATATTTATTCGAAATTTGTGCGGCTGTTTCCTGTGCCAAAATAAGCTCACCCTCTCAAGTCTCATGGAGCTATTATATTAAATAAATTATCTATTGGCAATGGTTTTTAGATAATAATTTACATAATATTTTGATTTTCTACTATTATCTGTTATAAAAAAGCAGCTCTGCAAAAGCAGAGCTGCTGTGTTGGCATTGACCTATTTTCCCGGACCGTCGCCAGTCGAGTATCTTCGGCACAGATGAGCTTAACTTCCGTGTTCGGAATGGGAACGGGTGGACCCTCATCGATAAAAACACCAACTATTTTTCATGTGCGTAGCACACTTTGTTCCCCGCCGGAGGCCGGAGGGGGGCTGCTGCGTCGCGTCTTCGTTATACTCGAATAAAAGCCCAGCGAAGCGGGTTTTATTCGAAGAGGAGCGGCTC
>Ga0074193_1000222_pt1 | contig 104763 bp, 97 predicted proteins | sample EPASupsiteHSE605_FD_64523 | JGI IMG/M metagenome (GOLD analysis project Ga0074193, IMG submission 64523) | Bioremediated contaminated groundwater from EPA Superfund site, New Mexico - Sample HSE6-05 | ecosystem: Environmental > Aquatic > Deep subsurface > Groundwater > Contaminated ... | reverse complement strand
GCCAATAACACGATTAGGGGCGGCACGGGAAACGACTTACTTAATGGCGGTAGCGGAACCGATGTTATTAACGGTGGGGATGGGAATGATACCATCGCTTATGATGTTGCCGACGGGGTGAAGGGTGTGACGGGCGGCGCGGGTATAGATACCATGGATGCCAGTGGAGTTACGAGTGCTGTGACTATAAACCTGTCGGAATATATCAAGAACGATATCGAGAATATTGCTGGCAGTGACTATAACGACACGCTTTACGGAAACACTCTGGCCAATACTCTAAAAGGCGGAGCCGGTGACGACGTTTTAAACGGACAGGGCGGTGCAGACATCGTCGACGGCGGTACCGGTAATGATATCATCATCTTTGATAGTGCGGATTTGGCCAGTAAGATTACCGGCGGTGCGGGGAATGACACGATACTGGCCAGTGTATCTGCGACCAAAGGTGTGGTGATCAATTTAACCAAGTATACAGCCAACGACATTGAAAACATAACCGGCAGCGGATGTGCCGATACCATAACCGGTAATGCATTTAATAATATCTTACAGGGCGGCGATGGCGACGATACGCTGACTGGCGGTGCTGGGGATGATATCTTAGATGGTCAGGGAGGACAGGATATTATCGTCGCCGGTGATGGTAATGATATTATCGTCTTTGACGAGCTTGATCTACCTACTAAGGCCAGTGGTGGCGCTGGCAGTGATACGCTAACGGCTGTAAACGCAGCTAATGCGGTCGAAATCAGTTTGGCGGGCTATGGAGCCAATGATATTGAGAATATTTCCGGCAGTGATTATAACGATATTCTGCGGGGCAGCATACAGAACAATCTCATTTCCGGTAGAGGCGGAGAAGATACCATTTATGGGGCGTACGGCGACGATGAACTGTACGGCGATGACGGAGCTGATTATCTATATGATTATGAAGGGACCAACTTGCTGGACGGTGGGGCAGGTAATGATTTTCTAGAAGGTTCCGGGATCTTACGCGGTGGTACGGGAAATGACGAATACCGGGTAGGCATAAATCATAATTCTGTCATTGACTGCTACGCGGAAGGCGAGCTGCTATCAGAGACGCTGTACATAACCGGGGAGGGTGTAAATAAGGATTCTTTAACGTATAGTGTAGACGGTGCCAATGTGGTTCTGACTGCGAAGGATACGGGCAAGGAGATTATATTGCTGAATTGGCTGCAGGGGGCAGAGTATCAGCCGGATTTAATTCAGATTTCTAACGGAGAGAAGCTTACAGCCAGCGATTTGTATACACTGATGCCCCAAATAATTCCTGGCACAGACAGTGCAGACACACTGACAGGCAGTGCCGCTGATAATGCGATTTTAGGGAAAGATGGCAATGACACAATTAAAGGACTAAATGGGAATGACTACCTAAATGGAGGAAATGGTGACGATATAATTTATGGTGACGGAGAAGGCAATGAAAGCCTCGTCACCGTAATCGTGGATCCAGGAGGATCATTGCCGTCACCAATCAAGGACTACCAAACAACTACCGTATGTTTTAATGTTGCAGACGGGTTTACAGTGGTAGATCTAAATGTTCGGCTAGATATCAACCATACAGCTGACGAGGATCTAACGGCAATGCTCTACGCACCGAATGGAACAATAGTGCCTTTGTTTAGCGAAGTTGGCAATCAAGGGGACAATTTTAGCAATACGTTGTTTGACGATGAGGCCAGTGTTGCTATTACGGCAGGCACTGCTCCTTTTAGTGGTAGTTTCCAGCCCCTAAGAGCGCTTAGCACTTTGGACGGAATGAATGCTGAGGGCGGTTGGCTGCTTTTTGTAAATGATAGTGGAGCAGGAGATGAGGGTTACCTGCATAGTGCCAAACTAGAATTAACGATTGATGAAGGCGGCAACGACATTCTCCAAGGCGGTGCCGGTGATGATACGATTTATGGTGGCGCAGGCAATGACTGTTTAGATGGCAATATCGGAAATGACATTTTATACGGAGGCACTGGAACAGATACTTATTATTTTGCTTCCAACTACGGGTACGATACGATTCGAACACATGCTGACAATGCGTCAGATATAGTAAAATTTGTCGGTGGTATCAGCAAAGAAGAATTAACTCTCAGCAAAGTAAACGACGATGATTTACTAATTGCCACAGCAACAGGGGATCAATTAACTATCGAAGATTGGTTCCAAGGCGCCAACTTCAAACTAAACCAATTTGAGTTTGATGATGGTTTGACAATTTTCCTGGATGATAATTTACATTGGGTAACGGCGCCTACAGAGGGCAGCGATATGTTAGGATACGGAAGTGCTGACGACACCGTATTTGGTGGGGCCGGGGCAGACGTTATCAAAGGAAATGGCGGCAATGACAAACTTACCGGCGGCTTCGGCAATGACGAACTTTACGGCGGTGACGGCGACGATGTGCTTACCGGCAGCAGCCCGGGTACGGTGGTGAATACCGGGAAAAAATATATCGTTGCCATCGGCATAGGTGATTATCCAGGCACCGCCAATGACCTAAGTACTCCTGCTGACGATGTCAGGGATTTAGTGACTTCCTTACAACAGAATCAGGCCTGGGGCGGTGCTACGGTGCACACGCTGACGAATGCTCAGGCCACCTATGCCAATATTATCTATCAACTCAACTGGCTTGCCAGTAATGTGAAACCCGGCGACGAAGTATTCTTTTATTACTCAGGCCATGGCGGGGATAATGCGGAGTTTGGCAGCGGGGCCATTTTTCCTTATAATTCAATTACAAGCGCAGGTTATCAAAATGAAAATTACATATTATACGACTGGAAGTTACTAAGTGAACTCCAGGACATCAATATTGGCGACGGACATATTATCGTTGGGCTGGATTCCTGTTTCGCCGGAGATTTTGTCGATACCTTTGCCAGTGCCGGAGACGAACAGATCATCGTCTTCGGTGGCAGCGCCAACGATGAAGTTAGTTATAGCTGGCCAGAACTGCGCAATGGGGTATTTACATACTTCGCCGCTCACCTTGCCCTTGCACGGGGCTATGGGGATCTTAATAGAGACGGTCTGTTAACCGCCGCTGAAATGAACGCCAACGTGGCTTATATGACTAGTTTTTATTCTGAAACCCGTATTCAGCCGTTCTTGGATTATTATTTTCCCGGCGAAGACCACAATATACAGCATCCGCAGGCCTATGACGGGTCTGAGGGTAGCTACGTGATTGCCGCCTTCGACGGCCATGACTTGTTAGTGGGGGGAACTGGCAATGATACCCTGGATGGGGGAGCTGGCTTTGACACCTTGATTGGCGGTTTAGGAAATGATATTTATCTCCTTAACCTGGACAGTGCCTTCGATACGATTCAGAACTTCGCTGACGAGGAGCAGGCGGTGGATGGGTTCGATATTGTAAAATTCGGTAGTGGAATCACGCTTGCAGGGCTCGATATTTTCAGATCCGGTGATGACTTAGAATTTGTTATCAGCAGTTCGCTAGCGGCAGGTAAGCTTGAAGGACTATATATTGAGGACTGGTTTGTCGATGACGCGCATAAGCTTGACCAGTTTGTATTCTCGGGTGGTTCTGTAACCACCGCTGCTACGATTACCGCTATTGCACAGTCTAATGTCGCGCTTACCGGAACAAGCGCTAATGAAACCATTAGCGGCACCAGCGGCAACGACTGGATCGCCGGCGGAGTTGGAAATGATACACTGGCAGGCGGTGCCGGCAACGACAAATATCTCTGGTCCTTAGGGAACGGAAATGACGTTATTACCGAAACCGGCGGTACTGATACGCTGATACTTGGAATGATGTCCAATTATTACATCGACTTTGGGTACACTTGGAACGGTGGCGTTGATCTAATATTGGAAAACTATTTAAGCTCCGAGACATTAACAATCGATAATTGGTTTATAGGGTCACAATATCAGGTAGAGAATTTCTGCTTCAGTGACGGGACAGTGCTAACCTCGGCAGCTATTAATAGCCTCTTGACCGATTACCAGGAAAAGAATCTTGATGGGTCCATAAATTTGCTACAGTTGACGGCGGGGAATTTCGATCAGGTGGTGTAGATTTGTAGCAATGAGGCTCTGAAGAAAGAGATACCGTACACTTCTTTGGCGTACGGTGTCTCTTTTTGCTTATCTAAAAAAGGATTAGCATAGCTGTAATAGAACATTATCAAATATAATAAAGGGCAGCAACAGGGGGTTATGATGGACAAGTTATTAAATACAAAGGTGTTGTGGATACCCAGCCATGTACAGAAATTCAAATGTCAGCAATGCGGAGACTGTTGTTTACAAAAATGGCGCATTGAAATCGACCAAAAGACCTATGAAAAGGTTAAAGAAAAGTATGTCGAACGAGGTAAAGAGCAAGAACTTTCCTCTATGATGCAGCACGAAGAGAACGGGCGTATTTCCATGAACTTTATCAAAGGCCGCTGCTCAGCGCTCACGAAGGAAACAATGTGCACGTTTCAAAAAGAACTGGGTCATGAATATTTATCCAATACCTGCAAGGTTTATCCACGCCATATCGCCGTTTCGAGCAGGGGTATGGAATTTGCCCTTACATTTTCCTGTAATGCGGCTGCGGCAACATTGGACGATCGAGAGAAAATTCATATTCTTGAATATAAGAACGGCGGGGCCGAATTCCAGTATATGAAGCCAAATCGTGCTATGTACTATCTGCCCCAAAGGGCTGTATTAAACGAATTTAAGCGCAATTATTATGAAATTGAGCAAGGCTTTATAACCATTATGCAGGATCGCCATTATACGGTTAGTGAAAGATTGATCATGGTGGGTATGACTCTAGGGAAGCTGTTGGATCATCAGGGCAAAACCATATCGATGGAGGAAATGAAGAAGCTACTGGGAAACTACAGGGAAACGGCGCCTGCGGCGTCCAACCATCAGGATTATCTAAAGGCGCTCTGGCAAATATTGAACCTGCGCATGAACCAGGAAGGAAGTGCGGTATTTAAAAATACCGTCAGTACCTTCAGCACGATGATTGCTGTTAGTGAGGAAGGCATTGATTTACAGGCAGCAACAATGATTGCCAAATTAGGTCCCGGGCAGCTAATGCTGCCAGTAGAGCAATTTAAACAAAAAAGGAGCCGTTATATCGAACCCGGCTTAAAAGATTATGAGCATATCATGGAAAATTATTTCGTCAACTTTATCTTAAAGAAGGAGTTTTATTTCTTAAATCCTGCCCTCGCTTATTTTAAAATGGCACTGTTATATGCGGTGCTGAACTTCTATATTATCGGCTACTGTACCATGACAAAAAAGGTCGTCGATGCGGCAACTATACTACGCTCCATTGTAGAACTTGATAACGGACTAAATCATAGCGACGCTTACTTCAAGAAGCTGAGCGAAAGCCTAACCAAACAACCGCCTGCGGAAATTATTAAACAGGCATTTCTGTTAGCCGGAATTTAGGAGGTAAGCGAAGATGACGATAAGCATCCAACATGTAATTTTCTGTGATAAGGCTGTGCGTGATACGTCCACAGGCAAACTGACCTGTCAAGGAATCTTTGAGCACGTACATACAGAGCGGTTTCCGGTGACTCTGGATTTTAGTGTAGTCGCCTGGTTAAGTGGTATTGATCACGAAAATAATGACTTCACCATTACGATCCGGGACAAAGCAGCTAAAGTCTGCGGTACGAGAAACAATTATCAAGTAACCTTTCATCACTATACTGGATTAGAAGAAATGGTATTCCATTTTAATAAATTTACCTTTACATCTCTCCTGGATTTTTACGCCATCGAAATATTGCATCAGGACCAAAACCTTGCCAAAAAGATACTGCGCCCCTTTAATTCGTCCATGATCAAAGTAGGCGCGCCTGACAGAGGGTTCATTGATTTGTAGATTTATTCAGTAGCTTCAAGAAAATTGTATTAAATTTGAAAATTTTATCGAAAACATGCAGGACTTTACCAAACTAGTGTTAAAATTTACCTATAGCGTATGCCTATACATATGTAAAAAGAGGAACCACGATTACTTTGGGGTGCCGCTAATATCAGTCAAAACTACCCATTTAACGGGTGCATACTATATTTTTATAAATCGGCAATGACCGATTCATCCTGTTATTTTGTTACAAAAAAGGAGGGAATTACATGGCAACAGAAAATAACGATTATCTATTAGGTACAGAGCAGAATGATACCCTTAATGGCTTGGGCGGCGACGATACGCTGATTGGGGGCTTGGGTAATGATGTATTGAATGGCGGGGCTGGCAATGACGTGATTGACGGTGGGGCCGGCAATGACACAGTCATCTACGATGCGGAAGATACTGTGAGCGTCAAAGGCGGCAGCGGCACAGATACCCTGGATGCCAGCAGTTTAGATACTGGATTAACGATTAACCTAACCACTCAATATAAAGATTTTGAGAATATTAACGGGGGCAGCGGTAACGATATCTTAACCGGCAACAGCCTGGCTAATATATTGAACGGTGGGGGCGGTAACGATTCGCTGAACGGCGGAGCAGGCAACGACGTATTGGACGGCGGTGAGGGAGCGGATACTATTGATGGTGGGACCGGTAATGACAGAGTTATCTACGATGCTACAGATACCGTGAACGTCAAAGGCGGCAGCGGCACAGATACCCTGGATGCCAGTACAATCACTACAGAAACTGACTTAACAATCAACCTATCGGCTGTATACAAAGATTTTGAAAACATTATCGGGGGAAGCGGAAACGATAGCTTAACCGGAAACAGCGTGGCTAACGTCTTAAAAGGCGGTGATGGCAGCGATACTCTGACCGGGGGCTTGGGCAAAGACGCCATTGACGGCGGAGCCGGGGACGACACGGTTATCTATGATGCCGCGGACACCATGCTAAACATCAAAGGCGGTGCTGGAATTGATACGCTGTACGCCATCGGGGCAACTACCAATCTAAACATCAATCTGACCAAGCAATACATGGATTTTGAGAACATCATTGGCGGCAGTGGCAATGATACCCTGACCGGCAACAACCTGACTAATCTGTTGATCGGCGGCTCGGGCAAAGATGTAATTGACGGGGGAACAGGAGACGACAGTATTGACGGGGGCCTGGGCGACGACACCATCATTTATGATGTTGCAGACACCCTTGGCAATGTTGAAGGTGGCGACGGTATCGACACCTTAAGCGCAAGTACGCTGAAGACGGCGGTAAGCATAAACCTGGGGGACTATGTTGATTTTGAAAACCTCACAGGCGGCCTGGGCAATGATACCCTGATCGGTAATGACCAAGCGAATACCATTCTGGGCGTCGCCGGCGATGATGTAATTGACGGGGGCTTGGGCAACGACGTAATTGACGCCGGAGCCGGTAATGACATGGTTAGCTATGATGTTGCAGACACCGTGATCGCCAAAGGCGGCCTGGGCACAGATACCCTGAATGCAAGTTCTGCAGAAAACGGCGTAACGCTTAACCTAACCACCCAATACAAAGACTTTGAGAATATCAGCGGGGGTAAAGGCAATGACGTGCTGATTGGCAACAGCTTGGCCAATATACTGGAAGGCGGGGCCGGGGACGACCTATTAAGCGGCGGAGCAGGCAACGATATCATCATCTTCGACGCTATGGATACAGCGGCCAATATATCCGGCGGCGCTGGCATAGACACTTTGGACGCCCATACGGACACGGATGGTCTGAATATCAACCTATCGGCTGTATACAAAGATTTTGAAAACATTATCGGCGGCAGTGGCAGCGACAGCTTAACCGGAAACAGCTTGGCTAACGTCTTAAAAGGCGGTGATGGCAACGATACTCTAACCGGGGGCTTGGGCAACGACGCCGTTGACGGCGGAGACGGAGACGACATAGTTTTCTATGATGCTGCTGATATATCAGATAATGTAAAAGGCGGGGATGGCACCGATACTATCACGGCGGAAGAGGCTGCAAAAGGTGTAACCATTGATCTGTCCAAATACAGCGGCATCGAAAATATAATAGGCAGCATCTACGGCGATACTTTAACTGGTGATACGGGCAACAACGATCTTGTGGGCGGCGACGGAAACGATGTGCTAAAGGGCGGGGCAGGTAATGATACCCTAACTGGAGGGATGGGAAGTGACCGATATGTTTTCGGAGCAGGCTTCGGTTCTGACATTATCACTGCCGATATGGACGACGTTGATGAAAAGATAGTGTTTGACACAATTAAAGCTGCTAACGCTTCTTTCTTGCTTGATGGAACTAACCTTGTCATTTCCTTCGCTGGAGTCAGTGACAGCCTTACCCTGCAAGACTGGGCCATAAATTCCGATGTAACTTTTCAGTTTTCTGATAAGCTATTAGTGGCACAGGATGTAGACAATATCCTTAATGGTGTAGTGACTGAAAACCCGACATCGGGAGCCGATGTATACATCTACGAACTGGGAGCGGAAAATAACCACATCATAATCCCCGAAAATCAGTATAATAATCTGGATACGCTAAAGTTCGTAATTAATAGCGAAGATCTGGATTGGCTTGGTGATATTAACGAAATCAGGACTGAAATTATAGCAGATACTGATGTTAAATTGATCTTCGACGAAAACCATACTATTCTTTTAGAAGGCTGGCTTAATATAAATCCAGGATATCGTTTAGGAAAAATTTCCGTAGAACTTCCGCTATTGAACATTAATTTGGACCTCATGCTTCGCTTCGGACAAGGTATAAATGGTGAGACTGTTGCTGGCAGCAGCTACGGCGATTTTGTGTTGGCTCTCGATGAGCAAGGAAGCACACTGCTTGGAAATGGCGGTGCTGACATCCTGATGGGGGGAGGCGGAGACGATACCTTAAACGGCGGTGTCGGCAAAGATGTTCTCTTCGGTAATGATGGATCTGACCTGCTGTTGGGCGGTGATGCTAATGATATTCTGTTTAACAGCTGCGGGAATGATACCTTAAACGGTGGAGCCGGAAGCGACACTTATATGATGGATTTGGGCGATGGCTATCAATGGGGTTATGATGGTAATTATGGCCATAATACGATTCAAAGCAGCACCCTAAATAACCAGGATAAGGTCGAGATCAATGTGAGGAATTGGATGGGTATGAATAACACGGAGATTATCGATATCAGCGTAGACGGGGACGGAGACCTGACCTTAGCAGTAAAGGATTACGGGGATTTAGCACAATATGACCCCGATGTAGCGCTTAGAGATAGAACTTTCCTTACTATTGAAGACTGGGCGAATTCTGGGGGATACAAGCTGAACACCTTTGTTATCGACGGACAGTATTATAAAATTGAAAACGGACAGTGGGTTCAATTCGAGCCAACGGCCGCCAATCCTGGTACTGTCGAATTTACGACACCGACCAATAATAAAGATACTTATGAATATACGATCGGCCAAGGATCTATGGTTATTACCAAACACGAGGGTAATAATCAGGATGTGTTGAAAATAAATATTGATCCCTGGTCCGCTTATGCAATTAATGAGTGGTATCCTGAGATGAGAACATCAGAGGATGGTAATGACCTGATACTGTCAATTAATGATACCAACAGTCTGACTCTGCAGGGTTGGTATGAAGATCCTAGCTACCAGGTTAATAATTTGATGTTCTCCATCCCCGGCACTGGTACTGTTGGAGGCGTTGGTTTCAATATTGGTTTTGCTTTAAAACTAGGAGATAATTATGACAACTCTATCAGTGGTTTAGCTGCTAGTGAACTTATTGCAGGTATGGACGGTAATGATACCATCGACGGGGGTGCTGGAGATGACATCATTACCGGGGGATTCGGAGCCGATCTTCTCAAGGGCAACACTGGGGATGATATAATGACTGGCGACGGAGGTAATGATACATTGTATGGTGGCGACGGATTTGACTTGCTGGATGGTTGTGAAGGCGCAGATATATTATCTGGCGGCCTTGGCAGTGACGTCTATCGGGTAGTCTATTATTGGGATGCAACAATTGATACGCTCAAGACTGATGCGGACAACCATAATGACGTAGTATATCTCGATGGAACAGATGTCACTAGTATTAATGTAGCTTTAGACGGCAACGACCTGATTGTTTCGCAGTATGACCCCTATAACTCGATTGAGAATGACATACTCAGGATCGAGAATTACGGCATGGGAGCTGATTATCGTCCGACCTTTAGGTTTAACAATGATAGCACGCTATACACTGCGGATCTTAGCCAAAACATCCTTGTACCTCAAGGCTAGATGCCGAATGGATATATGTGTGGCAATGCTGATGCTTACCCAGTTTTTCCTGCTGGTTTGCAGCAGCAGGTCCAACGCAGCTGTCCTTGTTGAACAACGGATATGGTTGATGGATATCTCGGCACACGGACGCTATAATTCGTCTGCGTGGTCCGGAAATATTGATTTAGAAAAAGATTTGGGGATTGGAAACGCGGGGGCTAGTCAAACTCGTGTGATCTTGGAATTGAACCCTTCCTCCCTGATCCGTATGGATATGGCAGCGGGTACTTTTACCGGCAGTGCTGACTGGACCGAGCGGCGCTGGTTTATGGATGGCCTAATTTCCCGCGAATTTCATCATCACGTAGTCGAACAAATAGATACACGGATATGGAAACTGGGCTGGATCAATAATTTAAAACCCCTTAAAGGAACAAAGTCAAGAATTGGCCTGTTGGTGGATTTAAAAGGTTATTCAGCAGATGGTTTGGCTAGAGTTAGTTCGGCCATGGGTGACAATCTTCCCACAACTTTTGCAAGAAAGATGCATTGGCAGACGGTATCACCTATGCTGGGGATAGTTTTAGCAAGCAAGCCAAATGCAAAAACAGATTATTTTATAGAAATGTCTGGATTTGCCCAAAAAGGGAATTTCTCGTATATTGATTGTGACGCTACGGTGCGGTTTTTCCTGGATAGTAAGAAGAATACCGGCTTGACATTGGGCTACCGATTTAGCCAGTATAATAACAATAAACAAAAGGATCGATCTGATTTCGATAGGGTTAGATTATCCGGATTTAACTTCGGCATAAGTAAAAAGTTTTAAAAGTATGCATGCCAATTCATGAATGCTTCTAACTAAAAGAGGATAAGCGTCGCAATTTGACGAAGTATCCTGTAAGTAAACAACACAGCCCGGCAGAGGGCTGTGTTGCTATTAATCTAGATAGTAAGAGGGAGAAAATGGCGATACCACAACAAATAAATCATCAACACGCAAAAAAGCTAGATACAGCATTGTTATGTCTGGTCACGTTATCGAAATTATTGGGTATCCCCGCAGATGAAGAACAACTGCGTCGCGCTTACGCAATTGGCAATGCTGGGATGGATGCAACTAACCTTTTGCGGGCGGCAAAAGATCTTGGTTTAAAATCACGACTGATAACTTCAGATCGTGAGAAGCTGGCAAGACAGCCTTTGCCGGCAATTGCCGTCTTAGAAAATGGTAATTATGTTGTTATATTACGTTCTGACGAACGAAAAGTTCTTTTGTTTGATCCCTATAAGGACAAGCCCTTTACCGTTCCGGTAGATAATTTTGTGAAAGCCTGGAACGGACAGATTATTCTCGTTACAAAGCGTTTCAGTCTAAAAGACATGGGCAAACAATTCAATATTACATGGTTCATACCGGTTTTTTTAAGATACAGGCGCTTTTTCGGAGAAGTTATACTTGCTTCATTTTTTCTGCAAGTATTTGGCTTAGTAAGTCCGCTGTTTACGCAGGTAATTATTGATAAGGTTCTTGTCCACCGTGGTGTGTCAACGCTGGATATTCTGGCTGCCGGGTTATTTATTATTGCCGTCTTTGAGGCCTGGCTGGGTATTCTACGTACATATCTGTTTGCGCATACCACCAATAAGGTTGACGTAATTCTAGGCACTAAGTTGTTTCATCATCTTACTGCCCTGCCACTTCGATATTTTGAGACGCGGCGGGTAGGAGATACGGTTGCCCGGGTGAGGGAACTGGAAAACATTCGTCAGTTTATTACTGGATCTGCGCTAACCGTGGTACTCGATACTTTCTTTACCATTGTTTTCATTGTGGTTATGTTTGTTTATAGTACCAAACTTACGGTTATTTCACTGATGGCGCTGCCTTTATATATTGTTTTGTCCGTATTTGTGACGCCAATGTACCGTGAGCGCCTGAATGAGAGATTTGCTGCCGGTGCCGAAAATCAGTCGTATTTAGTGGAATCAATAACAGGCATTCAAACCGTAAAGTCGATGAGCATTGAGCCAAATTGTAACAGCAAATGGGAACAGATGCTCGCCCGCTATGTAAAAACCTCCTTTGATACGGCAAACTTATCCAATGCTGCAGGAAACATCAGTCGTTTCATCCAGAAGGCATCGATGTTGGCCATTCTCTGGTTTGGTGCGCATATGGTAATGGCTGGGGAACTGACAGTGGGTCAACTTATTGCGTTCCAAATGCTATCAGGACAGGTAAGTGCCCCTGTTTTGCGTCTGGTAAACCTCTGGCAGTCCTTTCAGCAAACACGGCTTTCTGTGGAAAGACTGGGTGATATCCTTAATTATCCGGCAGAACCTGCCTTTAATCCTAATCGCACCACCCTGCCGGCCATCCGGGGCGAAGTAATTCTGGAAGGGGTTACCTTCCGCTATCGGCAGGATACCAGTGAAGTGCTAAGCAAAATTGATCTGCGTCTGCAGCCCGGTATCCGGGTAGGTATTGTCGGCCGCTCCGGATCAGGTAAAAGTACTCTGACCAAACTTATCCAGCGACTTTATGTTCCCGAATGCGGACGCGTCATGATTGATGGTGTTGATTTGGCTCAGGTCGAACCAGCCTGGCTTAGAAGGCAAATCGGTGTTGTGCTACAGGAGAGTTTTCTGTTTAGCGGCAGTATCCGAGATAACATCGCCATTGCTCGCCCCGGTGCAGCCATGGAGGATGTCGTAAGAGTGGCTCAGATTGCCGGTGCCCATGAATTTATTTTGGAGCAATCCGAAGGCTATGATACCAATGTAGGTGAGCGGGGTGCTTCCCTATCAGGTGGACAAAGGCAACGGATTGCCATTGCCAGAGCATTGATGACAAACCCCAGGCTGTTAATATTTGACGAAGCCACAAGCGCGCTGGATTACGAGTCGGAGAGTATTATTCAGGAAAATCTGGATCAGATTTGTGAAGGCCGTACGGTTATCATCATTGCACATCGCTTATCCACTGTGCGAAAATGCAACAAGATTGTAGTGCTGGATCGCGGTCGAGTGGTCGAACAGGGTAGTCACGAGGAATTGCTTGGCGAAGAAGGGTTGTATCACAACCTGTATATGAAACAAGAGGGATAGTATGCAACTTGATTTTTTAAAAAACTTAACCGGCATTTTTAGAACTAAATCCAAAGCACAGATGACCAAGGAAGAAGCAGAGTTTCTGCCTGCTGTACTTGAAATAACTGAAACACCGCCGTCGCCCATTGGACGGATGATGCTTTGGACTATCGTGGTCTTGATAATTGGTGGGCTACTGTGGTCCATCGTCGGGAAAACTGATGAAGTAGCGGTTACTCAGGGTAAACTGATTCCTGTAGGGAGTGTAAAAGTTATCCAAGCAGAGGATAAGGGCATTGTGAGGAATATTTATGTCAGAGATGGACAGCGTGTGCGGCAGGGGGAACCATTGCTGGATTTAGATAGTACCGTTTCAACTGCAGATTTAGCCCGCATTCGCAAGGAAATAGCGTATTACAACCTGGAAATTGAAAGAATGTTAGCAGAGAAGGATGGCTTGCCTTTCAATCCCAGGATTCAACCAGGTATTGATCAAAAAGATGTGGAGTTCCAGTTGAGCCTGTATCGGAGTAGGGCGGAGGCATACAATACCAGAATGGCCACCGCGCAGGCGAGCATCAATCAGAATGTTGCCGCTTTGGAAGTGGCCCGTGCCAATCAGAGTAAGCTGTCAGCTTTATATGAAATAGCCAAGGACAAAGAAGGACGTATTGAACAGTTGGTCAACGAAAACGCGGTTGCCTATTTTACACTTTTAGACCATCGGGCTAAGCGTTTAGAACTTGAGCAAAATCTAGCGGGTCAAGTCTCTGAACTGCGTCGCTTAGAGTTTGCACTGGCTCAAAGCCAGGAAACGTCCAATAATTATCAGGCAGTGTGGAATCAGGAACTTACCACAAAGCTGGTGGAATCCCGTAAACAACTGTTGTCGTACCAGGAAGAGCTCAAAAAGGCGGATGAAAAAGATCGTCTTTCCCGTATTGTGGCACCAATTGATGGCCGAATACATCAATTAGCTGTTCATACGCTGGGCGGCATCGTAACCGCTGCTCAGGCATTATTAATTATCGTACCAGAAGATGTAACACTAGAGGTAGAAGCTTATGTGGCTAATAAAGATATTGGGTTTATCCATGTGGGTCAGCGAGCTGAGGTAAAAGTTGAGACCTTCAGTTTTCAAAAATATGGTGTAATTGATGCTGAAATAACGGAATTAAGTCCGGATGCTATTGAGGATCAGCAAAAAGGCCTTGTCTATCGGGCAAAACTGAAACTTTATAAGGATCATGTGTTCGTTAACGATCAACCGATTTATCTAACGCCTGGCATGAGTGTTACGGCAGAAATTAAAATAAAGCAAAAAAGAATTATCGAGTTTTTCTTGGACCCCTTTAAAAAGTATCAAAGTGAAGGACTCCGGGAACGGTAGCCGCGACTGTGTCGCGGTTTTTTTTCGTCATGTAAGACTAGACTGCGAAGATTAGACCTAATTAAAGGGTTGGTAGGGATATAACTCCATCTACGCCAAGAACTGCACTTATGTTTTGAAGAGAAGGCTGGCATACTAAATAAAAAAATATCAAAACAGTAGGGGGATTAAAATGGAGAAACAATTTATAAAAAATATTGAATTCAGTGTGCCTCTGCAGTTAGCTGACCTAGTTGAATACCGTGATGGACAAGTCATTAGTCGTACCCTTGTTCAGAATGAGGGAATGAGTATGACTCTCTTTGCGTTTGCAGCTGGCGAAGGTGTTAGCACACACTCCGCACCTGGTGATGCAATGGTTTATATACTGGATGGGGCAGCGGAAATAACTATCGCGGCCCAAAAAACGTCTGCTCAAAAAGGACAGGCCGTGATCATGCCTGCCAATATTCCTCATGGGGTGGACGCAGCTCAAGACTTTAAAATGCTGCTCATCGTAGTAAAACAATAGCCTGATGATGGCGAAATAAAGGCTTACTAAAATAATATCCAGCTTGCGTGTGCTTTTGTTAATTCTGCTCCTAGCCCTGGACTTGAGGGTGATACTGTTGTATGATACAATACAGTTATAACAGATTACGGCCTGGGATGTTCGCAACCTTTAATATGTTCAACCTACGCGATGAATACGGGAGATCGATATATTATGGCTGTCAAGCCCCACGTTTAGGGGAAGACAAAAGTAATGTTTAGAACACCCACCTGCCAAGAGGCGGGTATTGAACATAAAAAGGGGCGGCATCACGGGTTTTTTATTTATATTTTAAACACTGCGGCGGCAAGCCACTGGTGTTTTTTTGTCTTTATTTCGCATAAATTATCAATATGGTAGGGGTATAATTAACAAATTTATCTCCTAGCCCCTTTATAAAAGGAGGCCCAAAATGCGGAAGATGGTCAAACCAAAACGACTGTCCTTCGGTGGTACTATTGGGGTTATCGCGCCAGCGGGTGTGGTACAGCCAGAAAAGTTAGAAGAAGGTATTGGATGGTTGATTGAAAAGGGTTTCCGAATAAAGAGAGGAAGATATTTGACGTGCCAGTCAGGTTATTTGGCGGGGACCGATGTGGAACGGGCTAAGGATGTCATGGATATGTTTTTGGACGATCAAGTGGATGCCATCATATGTGCCCGTGGTGGCTACGGATGTATGCGATTATTACCAATGTTAAAGTATAATGAAATACGGAAGCGGCCTAAAATATTTGTAGGCTACAGTGATATTACGGCATTACACGTAGCTCTACAGCAACAGGCCGGTATGATCAGCTTTCACGGTCCTATGGTTGCATCTAGTCTTTGTGGCGAGCCCGAAACCTTCTCATGGAAATCATTATGTGAAATGGTGGACGGAACAGGAGAAGCCCATTTCACGGGCACGTTCTTAAGGGGCGGCCACGCAGAGGGTATTTTGGTAGGTGGAAACCTCTCTGTCATTACCTCCCTGATGGGTACGCCTTACGAATTATCTTTAAGGGGTGCGGTCTTATGTATAGAGGAGGTAAATGAAGCCGCCTATCGTATCGACCGTATGCTTACACAATTGTTACTTGGAGGTAAGTTAAAGCATGCGGCGGGTATCGTTATTGGCGATTTAGAGGGCTGTGATTTTAAATTACCAGAGGTTTTGATGGAACGTTTTGCGGAACTGCGCATACCAATTTTGACTGGCATTCATTTTGGTCATGGAAAACAAAACATAACGCTGCCTTTTGGCGTAAGAGCCAGGATCGATTCGAACGTGGGTGGATTAGTATGCCTTGAAACTTCCGTTGTTTGACTATGGCCAAAGCTAACTTTATCTGGAGGTCAAGTAACATGGATAAGGAAAAAGTAAAACGTGCGGCGATAGAGTACATCGATTCTATTGCAGGCCTATTAAAAGGAATAAGTAGGGACATTCATGCCCACCCTGAATTAGGAGGACATGAATTTTATGCTTCACAATTACTGACTGATATAGTAGCGACAAAAAGTTTTTGCATCAAGCGAAATATCTGCGAGTTTCCAACTGCTTTTGTCGCCAGTAAAGGAAAAGGGAAGGTACCGATTGCTTTTTTGGCCGAATATGATGCTTTGCCAAAAATAGGGCACGCCTGCGGTCATAATTTGATAGCCGCCATGGCAATTGGTGCGGCATTGGCTCTGTCTTCGGTTGCGGAAGACTATTTTGAAACTGCCTTGATTGGATGCCCTGCTGAAGAAACCATCGGGGCCAAAGTGGTAATGGCTGCCGCAGGATATTTTGACGGATATCGGGCTGTGTTCATCACGCATCCTGGTAATGAAAATTATATCGGCGGCACTTCTTATGCCTCTCACCCTATCAGGATAACCTTCCGAGGACGGTCCGCCCATATTGCGGGGGCAGACCGGGGTATTAACGCGCTTGATGCTTTGGTGTTGTTTTATCAGGGAATTAAAATGCTGCAAGCGCAATGTTCGCAAAAAAATATTATTGGCGGCATAATTACGCAGGGGGGAGTAGCACCGAACGTTGTACCCGATATCGCAGAGGCAAAGTTTTCGGTACGTGCTTCGTGCTCCGAATATCTGGAGACAGTACTATTGCCCAAGGTTCGACGTTTAGGACAAGGTGTTGCACAGATGATGGATGCCTCAGTAGAGATGTTCAACTACGAACCGTTACTACGTGAATTAAAACAGGATGAGCAATTAATGGAGTTGTATATACGGAATATGCAGGAATTGGGTGAAAAGGTACATCAAAGGAAACCTGACGAAGCTAGCGGGTCTACCGATGTTGGAAACGTAAGTTATCGGTCGCCCACTATACATCCAACAATTTATATCGGAGCAGGGCTTGAAGCTCATACTCTTGACTTTGAGGGAGCAGCGGGCGCAGAGTATGCACAAGAACGGTTACTAATCGGAGCTAAGGCAATGGTATTAACGGCGATTGATGTGTTCTAGAGGGAGGGGAGGTGCAAAACAATACTACTAATAATCTTTAGTAGATATTGGGGCTTGGGGATTGGAAAAATTTTTGGTATAATAAAAGCATATAAATAAAAATAAACAATATTTATATCAGGCGGGAGTATTAGGTTATATGTACAAAGTTTTTAAAGAAATTGACTTAAAATGTAGGGAGCTTGAACAAATGCGTATTTTAGCCCAAACAGGAGAAATCATGTATCGACAAAAGGGCGAGGTGCCTATCGCAGATCGGTTTAAAAGAGCCGAATCTGGGCTTGGGGAAGCAATACGTATGTTGCGGGCCGTCCTAGTCTAATAGGCCTATAAAGGTGTAAATATTGTGGAATGAATTTTTTGGAGGTATTATGCATCATTTACGCTTACTTAAATATTTAATAGTTGCTTTGATTATTTTGTATCCGACGCTAGCGAGCGCTTCCGCGCCAGTAATTACAGCAGATAATCAGTATTACGATTTTGAGACAGGGCTTTACATATTAGATGGAAATGTTTCAGTACAGACAAAACATGGTTTAGTACAGGCTCAGAAGGCAAGAGTGAGTATGACGGCACTTGAAGTATTTGCCGAGGGGGGAATTACCTTTTCACAGGATGAGCTGTGTTTGAGCGGTGGAGATACTATATTTGTGACAGGAAAAGAGCATCGCCTCGTCATTGAAGGAAACATCAGGCTACAAAGCAGCACTGTTGATCTTACTTGTGCAAGAGCAGATTTTAACTGGAAAACTAAGAACGCCACATTGTCTAATGTTAGTTTTGTGGAGAATGGTGAAGCGAAATATGTTGACGAAGCAGTTTATAACGTGCGAAATAAAATGTTGCAATATTAAGCCCTGCGGGGCTTATTTTTTTTGTCTTTATGAGCTACCAACGTTTGGTTGGATCGGATGTCTTGCATCTGCGTTAGTAGTGATGGGATATTTTACATAAAAAAATAGCGAGGAAATAAACACAGTATGTTGAATACATAACTAATACAGAGTTAAAAAATACAAGCTCTGGAAAAACGCCGAATCCTATAAGGTACGGGGGAACCATAGTAGGGGTGAAACTTCATAGTTGTTAACATAATTATGGTGGTGGGCGATGCCCTTTCGCCTAACCCGTCAGCTAACTCCGGAGGCGCTGGTAGGAAGGGGACATACAATGGTACAAAAGAAATGGCTACGGTTTAAGGTGATCTGTTTATGTTTGACATTTTTGCTGCTTGGCTATAGTCATAATACCGAAGCGGCATTGAAAAGTGGGGCGACGGGAGGCGGCGTTTATGATTTGCAAAGCCGCCTGGCGGCATTAGGCTATGGTGTAGGTGATGTTGACGGTTTTTTTGGGGGCAATACGCTTGCGGCACTGGAGCTTTTTCAACAGGACCAGGGTCTGGTCCCGGATGGTGTTGCTGGGGAGCAGACCTTGCAAAAACTCGAAAATGCCACTTCACGGGTTCAGGTTGCATCACGGGGTATGTCCAGTAGAGATTTATCCTTCAAAATCATTGATAAATCCAAGCGTTATATTGGCGTTCCCTATGTTTTTGGTGGGGACAATCCCAGCGGCTTCGATTGTTCAGGTTTCGTTCAATATGTTTTGGCTAAAGAGGGTATCAAGGTACCCCGTACAGCCGATCTGCAGTACGGAATAGGTATGTCTGTTAGTAAAAATAATCTACAGCCCGGCGACTTAGTCTTTTTTTCAACATACCTTCCCGGTCCGTCGCATGTGGGTATCTATACGGGCGGAGGACAATTTATTAACGCCCAGTCCAGCAAAGGAGTAGCAATTGCCAGTTTGAGTACTAAATATTGGGATACTCGCTATATCGGTGCAAAAAGAATCCTGCGATAAAGGGTCTACTTAAACAAAAATTAAGAGAAGTAACAGCTTTATGTATAGGTTGTTACTTCTCTTAATTTTTACGGATATAGATCAATCACGCTCTTTCCGTACGTCCTTGTTATGATGCATGAATAAGGATGTCTGGGAGGATTATATTTAGAGGTGCAGAAAACATTAACAATATCTAATATCATGGAGGGATGAGCATGAAACAAATAAACTTCATTGTTGAAGGAATGACCTGCGGGCACTGTAAGGCAGCAGTAGAAAAAATATTGAGTCAAATAAGTGGTGTTACCGATGTAAAGGTCGATTTAGCAAGTAAAGAGGTAAATGTTGTTTATGATACAGGTCAAACTAGCATGAAGGCGTTTAAAACAGCCATTAAAGATGCGGGCTTTGAGGTAAAGGAAATTTAATATAAAAGGGTCGGCATCTGCCGACCCTTTTATAATTTTTAATTAGGCTTTATAACTTTGTCTTTGGGCAGTAGCAAGGTGAGTAGTACGGCAGCTACAGGTAAGAGCGTAATAACGGAGAACACGGCTGGAACACCCCAGTGATCCGCAATGACACCCAGCAAAGTAACACCTGCTCCGCCCATACCGATACTAAAGCCGATCGCCAGTCCCGAAGCCATTCCTACATTATTGGGGAGAAGCTCTTGAGCTAACACTACAGCAGTAGACGTCGTGGCAACTAGAGTTGCGCCTCCAATAAACAATAAGATAACCGTATAGATGCTCGAACTACTGTGCTCAAAAGCATATAAGAGTGGCAACATGAGCAGCATGGACAACATAATTACACGTACCCGACCAAAACGATCGCTTAAAATACCTCCGGCAAAGGTGCCAAGTACACCTGCAGCTAGAAAGACGGAAACAAGTAGACTGGCATATGTGGCGTCGTTTTGCAGGTAGCTTACGTAGTATAAGGGGATGTACGTTGTTAGTCCGGCGTGAATGGTTGAACGAACAAAAATAATTAACAACAATATACATAAAGGTATATAGGTGCGATGGACAATATTCTTGGGGGCATTTTCTGTAATTGAGCTTCTCTGGGGATTGGATGCTTTAGTTCGCTTTAATTGCGGAATAATCAACCATAGAACTACGGTTGTAATAAGGGACGGTACCAAAAAATATACTGTATTGAATAAACCGCCCTCGCGAGTTAATAAATAAGTCATGAACACTGAGCCAACCGCAAAGCCTAAGTTTCCACCTACCGAAAAGATGGAAAAGCCCGTGCCTTTATTCAGGCCACTCGCATGGAACGCATTTTTACTTGCTTCAGGATGAAAGGCTGCCACTCCGAGTCCGGAGAAAGCAACAGCCGCAAGTACCAGAGTATAGTGAGAACTGATCCCAGCGAAGGTCATGCCGAGACCCGAGATAAGTACTCCCGCCGGAAGTAGCCATCGACCCTGTATTTTATCAGTAATATACCCAAAGATCGGCTGGATGATGGAAGACATCAGATTTGCAACAAGTACCACTAAACTGACTTGGGTATAAGTAAGCGTAAAAGCCGCCTTTAAAAACGGAAGCAGGATCGGTAAAGCACCTTGAGATAGGTCGGTTACAAGGTGGGCCACACTTAGAATGATCAGTACCCGCATATTCATTGTACTTTTGGTGGGATGATCTGAGGACATGTCAAGTCTCCTTGCCATTAGATTTTGGTGCAACTTACCCTATTATATCTAATTTGGCTAGGAAAAACGATTTTTTCGATAGCTAAATAACGCTTAATTACTGGAAAAATATTTAAAAGTAGAACAAGGTTAAACTTCGCCTAATTTTAGACGTTGATATTTCAGCGAAGGTAGTTTGCGTTTGGTCATCATATTTTTTTGAAGACGGTGAAGAATAAGAGCAATCAAGTTTTCTAAGGTATTTATCAACCACTATGCGATAATGCCATCCAAAAGTGCTTTGTAAGTAGATGTGAAGGTAGTTAAGTTAAGGTAGTGTTAACTTTAAGTTAAAGCTTGGTAACGGCTATTGTTCGGCCGGAGGCGATGCTATATCATTAATTCTAGAAAAGATCCTACACAAAAATCAACAGAAAGCGGGAGGAAAATATTTTCATGAAACTTAAAAAACTGGCAGCCTGTTTGGGCATTGCAGCCTTGTCGATCAGTCTCATGGCGGGTTGCGGCGGTAAAAACGAGATAGGCACTTCACAATCAAAACTTAGCGGTGCCGTAAAAATCGACGGATCCAGTACTGTTTTCCCCATTAGTGAGGCAGTTGCCGAAGAATTCCAGAAAAAGAACCCTGCGGTTAAAGTTACTGTGGGTGAGTCTGGTACCACCGGCGGTATGAAAAAATTCGTGCCCGGCGAAATTGACATCGCTGACGCTTCCCGTCCAATCAAGAAAGAAGAAGCAGAGGGTGTTAAGGCCCGTGGCGACGAAGTTATCGAAATTCCCGTTGCTTACGATGGTTTGACTGTAGTTATTCATAAAGATAATACCTGGGCTAAGACGATGACAGTGGAGGAGCTCAAGAAAATCTGGGAGCCCAATAGCACTGTAAAGAACTGGAGTGACGTACGTGCTGATTGGCCCAATGAGCCTATTAAATTATATGGCCCTGGCACTGCTTCCGGTACTTTTGAGTACTTCACCGAAGTAATTGTGGGTAAGGCGAAATCCAGCCGTGCCGACTATACCGCAAGCGAAGACGATAACGTCCTGGTTAAAGGTGTAACTGGTGACAAGTACAGCCTTGGCTATTTTGGTTATGTATATTTCCTAAATAATAAAGACAAAATGCAAGCTGTCACCATTACCAACAAAGAAGGGCAGACTGTTACTCCTTCCGAAACAACCATTAAAGATGGTACTTACAAACCGCTTTCTCGTCCGATCTTTATCTATGTAAGCAAAAAAGCCCTTGAACGTCCTGAAGTAAAGGAATTCGTCAAATTCTATATAACCAATGCTGCTAAGCTTGTTCCGCAAGTTGGTTATGTACCTTACGTTGACGCTCATTACCAAGAAATGCTGAAAAAAGTTCAATAAACTACTTACCCGGACGGAAGGTGGCGCTTGATCTCGCCACCTTTTGTCGGTCCGGTGAAAGGAGACTCCAGAAACGTGAAAATTTTAAGCGGACATCATCGTCTAAAAGAAATACTGGTTTCAAAAGCACTCCTTGCTTGTGCACTAATTTCAATAATTACTACTGTGTCGATCGTGGTTATTTTATGCAAAGAGGCCTGGTCTTTTTTTCAGATTGTTTCTGTCCGGGAGTTTCTGACAAATCCACTTTGGACCCCGTTGTTTGAACCGCAGAACTGGGGGATACGGCCGCTGATTTATGGAACGCTTACGGTGACGCTGGGTGCTATTATATTTGCTTTACCATTGGGTTTGGGCAGTGCCATCTACCTAAGTGAGTATGCTAGTCCGACAACCCGTAATATTGTCAAACCAATCTTAGAAGTGCTGGCCGGCGTTCCAACCGTGGTGTACGGATATTTTGCCCTGATTTTCATTACACCATTGCTGCAAATGTTCATCCCCAACCTAGGGGTGTTTAATGCGTTGAGCGCCAGTATCGCTGTGGGTATTATGATTACGCCGATGATTTCTTCTTTAAGTGAAGAAGCCTTGTTGGCGGTGCCAAATGCGATGCGCGAGGGAGCACTGGCCTTGGGCTCAACCAAGTTGGAAACTACTTTTCGCGTTATTATTCCCTATGCTTTGTCCGGCATTGTTGCGTCCGTGGTATTAGCTATTTCCAGGGCCCTGGGCGAGACGATGATCGTGACCATTGCCGCTGGGGCTACCCCGAAACTAACATTAAATCCTTTGGAAAGCGTCCAGACCATGACCGCCTACATTGTGCAGGTGAGTATGGGTGATGCTCCGTACGGCGGGATTGAACATCTATCTATCTTCACGGTAGGTATTACGTTATTTATGTTTACGGTAATGATGAATTTAATTGCGGTCGCGATAACTGATCGCTTTAAGATAGGTGAATGATATGCAAACAAAAGCACAGAGCAGATATTATATCTGGCGAAAAGCAAAAAATGAAATATTCCGGGGGTTATTTCTACTCTCAATTATTGTGTCGCTGGCTTCATTAGCAATCTTGTTATATGGTATCGTCAATGCTGGATGGAGTTCTCTTTCCTGGAATTTCCTGAACAGTTTCCCTTCCCGGTTTGCTCAGTTGGCGGGTATTAAATCGGCTCTATTTGGTACTCTCGCTTTTATCTCCATTACGGCACCACTAGCTTTTGTGATTGGTGTGTGTACGGCGGTCTATTTAGAAGAGTACGCTGCTAAAAATTGGTTTACAAAACTGCTGCAGATTAATATCTCCAATTTGGCCGGCATACCGTCAATTGTATATGGCATGCTGGGATTAGTGCTGTTTGTAAGGGGCCTGGATCTGGGACGTAGTGTGTTGGCTGGTGCGTTAACCATGACACTACTTGTTTTACCCGTGATCATCGTGGCTTCCCAGGAAGCCATTCGGGCAGTGCCGCAGGCCTTCCGCCATGGCTCCTATGCACTAGGTGGAACGGTTACCCAAACTGCATTTCGTATTGTGATCCCAACTGCGATGCCCGGAATTTTAACCGGCACTATTTTGGCTATTTCGCGAGCTATTGGGGAGACGGCTCCTTTGATCATGATTGGGGCGTTAACGTATGTGGCATTTATTCCCACAAGCCCCTTTTCCGGCTTTACAGTCTTACCCATCCAAATTTTCAACTGGGTTTCCCGTCCGCAGCCGGAATTCCAGGATATAGCGGCGGCCGGCATCATCGTATTATTAGCAATCTTGCTGCTGCTAAATGCGGTGGCGATTGGGCTGCGCAATAAGTTCAGAAAAAAATTACAATAGTATCTGGGTATCATATTGGCAGGAGGTTTGCTTGTGGATAACGAGAAAGTAGTAAAAGATCAACGACCGACGAAATCGTGGCCTTTTCGAAATCGTACAGCGGCGGAAACAGGTAAAAATGTGCATTCCCTGCGTTATGGTCGCATGATGCGCTACATGCGATTTAAGGCCCGAGCGATTAAACACAAAATCCTGCAGATAAAAAATACTGGATCTGGTGGACTGACTTATACAATGATTGGACGCGGTGCTGAATTAGCTAATGCCATAAGGAAAGTTAAATGGATTGACCTATTACGGGCCGGCAATAGTGAATTAAGTCGCCGACTTATTATCCCGATGGTTGGTATTATCGTTTTAGCCGTCGGCTTTACAGGCTATGTTTCTTACCAAACCGCTAAGGATAATGTAAAAACGATCATTGAAGAACGTATGAAATCTGAAGCGGATAAAATGACCGAAAAGATTGCAATTCTTCAATTAGTCCTTCAAGAGGGAAAGGAGTTTAATCGAGCCGCAAAAAAAGAGCTGGAGCGGCAGCAAGCCGAACTGGCTCAGGATGGATTGACTGTAACGCCCCTATTTATCGATACAAATTATACTTTGGAACCCTTTCCAGGTATGCAAGAGCAGGTATTATCAATCCCCCAGGCAACTCTGCAACGGTTATTTGAACGGGAAAAGGGGCTCGACAATATTCAGGTAGATGGCGTGGCTTACACAGTGGCCTACTCCAAAGCTGCGGAAATTCAGAAAGTGTACGTGCTGTTAGTTAAATCAGAGGAGTATTTGGCACCACTGTATCAATTGCGTAACCTGATCATTGGTACAATAGTCGGTGGTATTTTACTTGCAGCATTGTTTGGTGTGGTTATCGTCCGGGGGATTACGGGCCCCATCGAACACGTTTTAGCCGCGATAAAAAGGGTCAGTACCGGAGATTATACCCAAAAGATAGTGTTATCTGCCAAACCAAGGGGAGAAATGGCGACGCTTATCAATGATTTCAATCAGATGGTAGACAATGTGTCCCAGATCATGGCATGTGTTAAAAATTCTACCGAGACTTTGAATTCGGCTGGCATAGCGTTACAGGTGAAGTCCAAATTGACGGCGTCTAACGCCAGCAAGCTAAGCTGCAGCGTGAATATCGTGGGCGATGGGGCGAAAAAGACAGCCGCAACCGCAACCGCAACAACGGTTGAATTCGAAGAGATGAAAAATACATTTGCGGAATTAGTGGCAGAATTTACGGCAACGAATAAGAACAGTGATCAATTGATGCAATCGGCCTTATCGGGTAAAGACGCCATAAACAAGGTGATCGAGGGAATAAAGATTTATGTCCATGAAGCAAACGACATTAAGGTGGTGATGGGCGAACTGACCATTCAAGCCCAGGTTATCGAAAAAGTGGTTAGGATCATTCGGGAAATCACCAGCCAGACCAAACTGCTTTCACTTAATGCCGCAATTGAGGCGGCGAGAGCTGGTGAAGCAGGGCGTGGGTTTGCTGTTGTAGCTCAGGAAGTACAGAAACTGGCCGAACAATCAGCAAAGGCAGCTGGTGATATTGGGCAAATCGTCGGCAATATCCAAAGGGGCACGCTGGATGCGGCAAATAGTACTAACAAGATGGTGACTAGCATTGAAGCCGGCTATCAGGGTAGCTATCATGCGGAAAATGCCTTCTCAGAATTGCTAAACGGCGTGGAGCAGACTTCTGGTGAAATCACGCGGATGTCAGGGAAAATGACCAGCATTATTCAGGAACTACAAGATATGGGAGATAGCATGACACTGTTCTCATCAGTTTCCCAGGAAACGCTGGCAAGTACTCAGGAAATGGATAGTGCTGCTAAGCAGCAAATAGAAATTGCTCAGGAAACCCATGGGCTTGCCGAGCAATTACATACTATCTCTTGTAAACTCAAAACTCTAACCACTGGGCTGAAGGCTGAGATGAAGATGGGAATGCCACAGATGTACCCCATAATTGATCAAGTATATCCTTCTCAAACAGAAAATTGTGCATAAAGAATTAAGAGAGTTCTGGGTATACTATATCTGGGGCTCTCTATTCATTCGCAGGCTTAATATTCGCAATCAGTAGAACATGGTAAATGGGGGGCAGGAGTTTTTTACCATTCTGTCGAAATGTATTATTTTGAAAATATCAAAAATCAAGGAGATAATAAAATGGCAGAATTTACACATTTCAACAGTGCAGGACAAAGTCACATGGTGGATGTGACAGATAAAACAATCACTAAACGGGAAGCGGTAGTTAGAGGAACCGTATATATGGAAAGCGCTACGGTGGAGCAAATTTATGCGCACCGTATGGCTAAGGGCGATGTACTGGAGGTAGCACGGTTGGCCGGTATTATGGCTGCAAAACAAACTGCACACTTGATTCCGCTATGCCATCCACTGTTTATTAGTAGCGTAGAGATTGATTTTACCAGGGGCGAAAAATGTATTTATATTGAAGGCATTGCAAGAACGTCTGGTCAAACTGGGGTTGAGATGGAGGCATTAACTGCTGTTTCAGTTGCCGCTTTGACAATTTACGACATGTGTAAGGCTATTGATAAGAAAATGGTACTATCTGACATAAGATTGATGAAAAAAACCGGCGGGAAAAGTGGTACTTTTGAACGGGAGGAAATATAATGGCTAAGATTATCGCAATATCTACCAGTAAGGAAAAAGGCATCAAGAAAGAAAACGTAGCACAAGGGGAATTAGTTCCTAATTTTGGTCTGGCTGGAGATGCTCACGCAGGAGACTGGCATCGTCAGGTAAGCTTGCTTGGCATGGAAAGCATCGAGAAAATTAAGGCCAAAGGTCTGGATGTAAAGCCCGGTGATTTTGCGGAAAACCTGACAACCGAAGGCATTGAACTATTCACGCTCCCTATCGGGCAGAAACTAAAAATTGGAAATACGCTTCACGAAGTTACTCAAATCGGGAAAGAATGCCATAATCGCTGCAACATCTTCTATACTGTGGGTGATTGCGTCATGCCGCGGGAGGGGATCTTTACCCGCGTGTTGGTTGGTGGCCCGGTGGTTGTGGGCGATAAAATTGAGTTGGTAGATGCATGATTAAGGTAGGTATAATAACCGCTAGTGACAAAGGGTCCCGGGGTGAACGGGAAGATGTTAGTGCCCAAACCATTAAAGAACTTGTACAGGCAATTGATGGTGTTGTTGAGCAATATCGTATCGTGCCAGATGAACAGCACTTACTCTCACAAACCATGATTGAAATGATTGATCAACATAAAATGACGTTAGTACTTACTACTGGCGGAACAGGTTTCTCGCCGCGGGATGTAACACCTGAAGCCACACTGGACGTCATTGAACGCTTGGTTCCCGGAATACCAGAGGCGATGCGTCGCGAAAGTGCTAAAGTAACGCCGCGGGCGATGTTAAGTCGGGCTACAGCGGGCATACGTGGAAATGCGCTAATTGTCAACTTGCCAGGTAGTCCCAAAGGGGTACGTGAGTGTTTAGGAGTGATACTTCAACAATTACCGCATGGTCTAGAAATTCTAAGTGGCAGTGGTGGCGAATGCGGCGGGAAGTAACTCTTAGGAGTTGGCTTTAATACAAACCAAAAGCGTCCCTAAGAGGTTTATCACCTATCTGGGACGCTTTTTTATTGATATGCTCTACACCTCATTACCTACGCCCGCGTACTGCGCTTCATTTATATATTTGCGGGCAAAATATGCAGTGTCAATGATATCCGGTACGATGGCATGGAACCGCAGCCATTCTTCGCCATTTTCCTTTTTTGTGATTAAATGCGTAGATACGGGAAAGTCCTGCTCATCAATAACCACTTCGTCGCCATGGGAAACGGCAGAAGCTAAATCCCAGCGGGAGGCATTATCCGTAAAAAAGTACTGATCGATATGTGCTAACCTACCATCATTATCGTAAACTGCTCCAAAATACACTGCCCCGCAGTCTATTGTAAATTCAAAATTATTACTCCCCGGTGTGTGGGTATTTAAAGAAATATGATCAACAGGAATGACCATATCTTTGCTGTTTTCCATAATACTCCCCCTTCTTTTATGGATACTATGCCCGGATTTAAGAGCCCTATGCATTAACAATTTTTATAATTAAAAGAGGGTTAATCCTATTTAATCTTAGAAGATGCTAGCCGAAGAAGCGGTAGTGGTTTGCTATCAGATAAAAAGGGAATTATAAAAGCGGCGCGAAATCTAACTAATAGAGGAATATGTTGATACGGAGGAGTGTAGGATGTTTAAAAATATTTTGGTACCTACGGACGGATCTGATAAGGCCATCCAGGCTGCTGGGGTCGCAAAAGATATTGCTGAAAAATATGGCGCGAGAGTAGTTCTGCTGCATGTAATGCAACCAAGTTATGGTATTGCCACCTTTGGAACCGTAGATTTTATCCCGATGCCAACCGTGTCTCTGGCGGATATAACAGAAATGGATAAAAGCGTATTAGAGAGGACGAGGAGTGTATTCTCAGAGAGCAATACTACTGTGGAACTGCGCAGCGAGTGGGGAGATCCTGTGGATGGAATCCTAACGGTTGCAGCTGAGGAGAATACGGACTTGATTGTAATCGGAAACCGGGGAATGAGCGGTATAAAAGAGTTTCTACTGGGCAGTGTTAGCAACAAGTTAGCACATGAAGCGTCATGCCCTGTGCTGATCGTAAAATAGCGGTGTTAATTTAACAAAGTTTTTTAGGTACAATAACATAAATCAAACGTCCCTAATCGGCAACTATCGCAGATCAGGGACGTTTCCTAGTTTGTGCGTAATCAATTTTGCTGTGCGCTATCGCATAATAGTGCTAAAATCATGGAGTCTGTTATCGGGACGTAGTATGTACAAGGCGTTAGCAACAGATCAGGCCGCTGTCGGTCAATACTACGTAAAATGTGGGAGGAAGCAATTAACTGGTAAGTTTTTTCAAATAAGTGGTAAGACGTATGAATAGCTTTTTATCGCCCTCGGCAAGTGATCTATCAATATGGAGCATGAGTACACGACGACGATTTTCTTTGCTTGTGACAGATCTTTGAACTTCCGTGAATAGTCTAGAAAGAGAGGGGCTTTCTAGCAGACGTTGAGTTGTAAAACCTTCACCGATGTGATACTGTTCAGCAAAGTCTTCATCAATTTGCAGGAACCAGTATGACAGCTGCTCAAGTAAACGAAAAATATGTTCCGGTTTAATATCTTTGGATACAGAGGAGTTTCGCCTATTTACCGCACTACGTAATTTGGATGGTTTATTATCAAGATGAATATTTTCAATATTAATGTTGAAGCTACCCAATCGGAAGTAAAATTGGGGAGAATAATAGCGTGAAGTCCCGACCAGAACTCGGTCACGGAGATAATAAGCATTTTTGGTAAAATGCATTTTTTCTAGAGCTGCTGTCTGGTGGAGAAGTAATTCAAGAAAATCGCGTCCGCGATTATCTAATTCTTCGCCTTTGGCTGCTAAGTATGCTTGAAGTAATTGTTGTTTAAATTGAAGCGACTCGATCATGATTCTCCCTCCAAACGTTAAATTTATATCTAATTATCCATTCTTAATGGACATCTGTCAACTTCCAAAAAATAGTATTACACTGAACTTTTGATGCGATGAAACGCCAATTTTCAGCTATCGTCATTAGGTACCATCTATGTGATATGGCTACCACGAGCATCTGTATACAAGGGTATGGTTAAATATGCTTGGCAGGTAGGCATTTTACTTTTGGTTTAAATGTAGTATAATAAATATATCGATTGAACCACATAGGTTACGAGAGGTCGCTGCAGCTTTGCTGCAGAGGAAAGTCCAGACTGCCACAGCCTGAGATGGTTGTAATGTTCGTGCCTGTCGCAAGATAGGGCAGGGGTAATTCCCTTGACGACGGTAAAATCGACTCACTGAGTCGTGAGTAACTGTAAAGTGCCACAGAAACTTTGTAGGCCGGCGACGGTCTAGTGCAACAGGTAAACTCCACGAGGCAGAAACCCAAATTATGGTAGGGGAACTCTTCTAAGGGTAAATGAACCTGCAGAGAGAATGTCTTTTAGACATTAGAGAGATGACCTCATAGAACAGAAACTGGCTTACGGTAACCGAGTGGGAGATTTATCGAGGAAAGATAAGGGTTCGCAGTTGTGCGAACTCTTTTTTTTGTCTTTAAATGCTATTCTGATGCATTATTGGTGCACTTAGATTTTAAATCCGCCCCAGATAAAAGCTCTATCCATACTGTAGATATGTAAGATTATTATGTGTATTATTTTTCTGTTAGTGGTAGGATTTACCAATAAAACGCAGAATGATAGATAAAGAAATATTATTGAAAACGGAGGAAACATTTTGAAAACTAAACGTATTTTATTCGGTCTGTCTGTTTTTACCATGCTTTTGCTATTTACAGCAGGAGTATATGCAGAACCTCTAAAAGTGGCGATTATTCCTTTTGTGAACACTACCACTGAAACTCGCGATTTTGCTATGGAAGCAATTCAGAAAAAGTTTGATGCAAAGTTTACAAATGGAAGCTACACTTTAATACCTAATACTAGTGTTGCTGAAATACTGGCTAAAAGTGGTTATGACCCCAAGATGATGGAGTTAGCTGATAAGGAAACAATGATTAATGTAGCTAAATCCACGGGGGCAGATGCTGTAGTAGCAATGGAAATAGTTCAAATTAATAACCATCGTAGTTCAAGTTTGTTCTCTACTTCCGCTAAAAGCGAGGTTAAATTGAGATTCCGCACATATGAAAATGCTACTAATAAGTACAGCAGCTATCAGACTGTCGGATTAGGCGTGAATAAAGCGGTTTTAGTGGGTGTTGGTGGTATGGGAGGAGCTATTGTTGAGGGATTGGAAAAGGCTATAGATGACGGGTTCTCAAAATTCTCCTTTTAAATCAAAAGGCTAGCATTGCGCTAGCTTTTTTTATGAGGTGTTTAGATGAAAAAAGTATTAATCGCCATGCTGATATTAGTGTTATCATCGTCATCTAATCTCGTTGCGGCAAATGTAAATGATAATACTAAAGAATCACTTTTTATCCCTGCTGGTACAATCATAGAATTAGAGCTGTCTACACCTGTTCATTCAAAAAGAAATAAAATTGGTGATATGATTATTTTAAAAGTCAGAGAAGATGTATTTGTAGATGGGATTATGGTTGTTCAAAAGGGTTCAACGGGACTAGCTTATGTCACTGATGTTAAGCGGGCTGGACCTTGGGGCAAAGGTGGAGCTATTAAACTCAAGGCGGAATGTGTATGGTCTATCAATGAAATTAAAATCCCTATTGATTTTGATCTTGATGAAAAAGGCAGTGGACATAAAATGCTTGTACCTATTATACTGGTTGGCTTATATTCAGGTTATATAACGGGAGAGCATGTTTCAATACAACCAGGAACAAAATTTAGTGCACAAGTGCCTGTTGACACAAACCTTAATTGCTCGTCTTCAGATTTAACAGAGCTGTCTAATAAGCAGTTAGTTCATTAGTTCTTATTTATATTGGTTCTTCTGTGGCCCGACAAGAGGTAGTGGTATATATCCTTAGTCTGATGTGAGCTGTAGTAATGTTTATGGATATCAAAGAAATACCTCGGTATACATAAAAAAGCCCACTTTGCCGGCCGAGAAATTCCTAAGTTGGTACAAAGCGAGCAGTTCGGTTTTTGCTAATGTGTAGTTGAAATATCGATAAAAAAAACAGCCCTTGCAAAGGCTGTTTGAAGTGTCTTATATAAGCTTCTATCTAGCGTTGGAAGCAATCGCGACAGTATACCGGCTTAAGACCATTTGGCTTAAATGGTACCTGAGTTTCCACGCCACAACTAGCACAAACTGCTGAGAACATTTCACGTTGTTGTGTTCTGCCACTATTATACCCTCCGCGACTTTGGTTTTTACGGGCGGAACGGCAAGAAGCACAACGTCCTGGTACGTTTTCAAAACCTTTTTCAGCATAGAATTCTTGCTCGCCAGCAGTAAATACAAAAGGCTGACCGCAATCTTTACAAATAAGTTCTTTGTCATCAAAAGACATTCTTAAACTAACCTCCACAATATGTTTTTGATCACTACGGTTATGTTTAGGGGCCGAGGTTAGTGTTTTAATGCGGCAAAACCTAAAGTGGATAACTAGTTACTGTCAGGCACTCGACAAACTAAAACTTGTAGCGAACGCCTTTATTATATCACTTTCCAGAAGAATGTCAAATTTCTGTTCCTGCATGGTGTGTTCCTGCATGGAGTATGTTTATAGAAACCAAAAATCAAATTAAAACCATTTGCGGCGTTTCAGATATTGATATAATCCTAACGTTGTTCCTGTGGCAATTACCCAAAAATAAAGATACCCATAAGGCCAGTCGAATTCCGGTATGCTTTTAAAATTCATTCCGTAAACAGTAGAAATTACCGTTACCGGTACAGCTAGAGTGGCGGCAAGCGTAAGCATTTTTACAATTTCATTAGTGCGATTGGATAAGGACGTCAAGTATAATTCCAGGATACCATTTAAAGTATCGACTTGTGTTTGCACTGTTTCTGAGGCCCGCGATGCATGGTCAAAAACATCAAGAAGATAAACCTCATGGTTCTTTTCAAGATAATGGTCATATAAACGGACCAGCTTTGTCATAGCATCCCGGCGTGGCGACAGGACTCTTTTTATGCGGAGTAAATTTTTTTTGGTTCTAAAATACGCTGCAGAGATGCTCTGGTGATCTCCAGAGAGAACGGTTTGTTCTAAGCTATCGATAGAATGATCAATACTATCCAGAACCGCAAATTGATGATCAACAGTTTCATCTAAAATAAGATAAAAAATCCGCCCAACAGAGAGTTCGCTTTTCGGCTCCGAGCTTACTTGATGCAGAATAGTTTGGAGTAGGGGCGCTGGACGTGAATGCAGAGAAATGAGAAAATTACTGCCTATAAAATAGCCTATATCTTGTATCTCCACAGCATTGCTCCGCCCGGTATAGCTTATAGAGTTATCAAGAAAGAAAAAGGCACTCTCAAAATGGATTGTTTTAGGGCGCTGTATTCGCGTTGATAAAAAGTGATCAATAGCCAAACTGTGTAGTCCATAAGTGATATGTAACTCCTGCAATTCTTCCTTTGTAGGGTTGGCATAGTCTAACCATTGAAAATCAGTACCTTTGAATGTGAAATTAAGCATTTTCTCCCCTCCACTCCACTGCATTCATTCGCAGTAAGCAAAGCAAATCCTCTTTTATAGAAGGAAATAATTGCTTATTATACAAAATAGAAATTAATAAACTTAGGAGAGATTCTGCAGACCAGTCCAAAGCTGTGCCATCTGCGCATCGATAGTATTAATATAATCTCTTCGTTCCTGACGGAGCTGGTTGATCTGCGCGAGGAGGCCCTCGTTTAATTGAAAAACGCGATTTTTAGGTATTTTGGCAGGATGTGCATACTCTATAAGTTTTGTTGCAACATGGTAATAGCGTTTCCCTTCCTTAACAATTGCAGCAGACTCCAGCAGATCTGACCCATCATAGCGATGTACAAGACAGGTAGGGACCAATTGATCGATGATGTTTTTTTCTTCTCCCTCCATCACAAAAGGGGTACCGCATTCTAGACAGCATGGGCTAACGGTGTTTGGCATATAACACTGCTTGCAAATTACTATATCCATAAGAGCCCTCCTTTTTCAATAGGGTATCCAGATCAAATAATATTTACACGTATGATATAATAACTTAAATTAGATAGAAAGGCGGAAGCTTGTGCGGGTACGTAGAAAAGCCTGGATTCCCGAACGGATACAGGAATTATCTCATCTGGTTGTTACTAATCCAACGGAATATAAAGGTCAGTGGAGGCGCTATTTTAAAAATGATTATCCCTTGCATGTGGAAGTAGGCACGGGAAAGGGACGATTCATCACCACTTTGGCCGATCAAAATCGTCAGGTTAATTTTATTGGTGTGGAATATGTATTGGATGTAATTTATTATGCCGCGCTGAGAGCAGCAGATTTGGAATCTGCGCATATTGCATTACTGTGTGTTGATGTGAGTGAAATATTGGATGTTTTTGCTGCTAATGAAATAAATCGGCTATATATTAATTTTTGTGACCCGTGGCCCAAAACGAGACATGCTAAAAGACGCTTGACGCATCGCGAATTCCTTGCCCGGTACAAGGAAATCTTAGCCCGAGGAGGAGAGATTCATTTTAAAACTGATAATGAGCAACTATTTGAGTTTTCGTTAAATGAATTTGCGGGCGATCGAGATTTTCAGTTAAAGAATATAGCACTAGATTTACATGGCAGCAATCCTAAAAATAACGTAATGACGGAGTATGAGGAAAAATTTAGCAATATGGGAATGAAGATCTATCGCTTCGAGGCGATGTATATGCCTTGATAATTGTATAAACATTGTTCTAAAAAAAATAATTTGACTATAAAAGGTTTATTGATATAATGAACTTACTGGTAAGAAGTCAACTTATTGGAGTGCACAAAATTGCATAGGTAAAAGGGGAGTAACAGACCAAGCCTGAGCTTGGTAACAAAGTCGTCATTACGGGAAGTAATTCCTCGGCTTTGTTGGCGTAAGTACTTGTGAGACCTTTGCTTTTGATCAAAAGCAAAGGTCTTTTTGTGTTTACAACATGGTGCTTCATGCCATAATTGGCTAAAATAAAATGATAGTTATTTTGTATTAGCCGATGTTGACAAGCAAATACTAAGTGCAGATGAAAGGGGTAATTTTAGATGGGTGTTGAACTATTTAACGCAGAATTTTTGGCTCTCTTGGGTTCCGTAATCCTGATCAATATCGTATTAAGCGGCGATAATGCCGTCGTAATTGCACTAGCCAGTCGAAACCTCCCGCCTGAACAACAAAAGAAGGCCATTTTTTGGGGGAGTTTTGGGGCTATAGCAATGCGGGTTATTTTGACGCTCATTGCCGTCTCTTTGCTAAAAATACCATTTATTCAGCTTATCGGCGGATTGTTACTTATCTGGATTGCGATAAAACTGCTGATGGAAGAAAAAGGGGATGGACATTGTGATCTTGATGCCGATTGTCTGATGGCAGCAATAAAAACAATCATTTTTGCTGATCTGGTAATGAGTATTGACAATGTAATTGCTGTGGCCGGAGCCACCAGGGGAAACATACCACTCTTGATCTTCAGTCTTGTAATCAGTATTCCGCTAATTATGTGGGGTAGTAACTTGATTATGCGTCTCATGGAAAGATATCCGATTATCGTTACGCTGGGAGCCGCATTGTTGGGATATACGGCAGGTGAGATGATTCTGGCTGATGTTTATGTGGCCGGACGTCTGCATAACGGGCTACAGTTCCTGCATACAGCAATCCCGGCAATAACTACGCTTGGTGTAGTTGCGGTAGGTTGGATGCTGAAAAAGAAACAACATGACAAGGCTTCATCATAAAAGCCTTTTAGTCTGGATAAGTTGTTTAAACCGCAGAGACGCAGAGGATGCAGAGAGATTTTAATTATTATCTTCTCTGCGCCCTCTGCGTCTCAGTGGTTAGTCTATTATGTTTTAGAGGATTTTCTTAAGTTGAAAATTCAAAAAGTCGCAGGCTACTAAATGATAGTTTACGCCATTGTGACAGCCATCAAAGTTTTTTAGGGCCGCTCCGCCGTGTAGATGACCGAAGATGCAATGCTTTACGTCGAATTTTTCCATAAGAGTGGAAAAGCCGGAGGACTGCTGAATTTCGTTAAAGGGTGGATAATGCAACAATACGATGAGCCGAGTATGACCCTGCTGCCGGGCTTTAGTCAAAGCCATCTCAAGACGTCCCAGTTCTCGCTGATATATTTTCATATCTGCCGCAGATAACCCTTGCTCATTTGGGCATAACCAGCCACGGGTGCCACATACCGCATAATGTTCTCTCGTAACGAAGTCCGCCTGGATCGCCAACATATCCGCTGGCAGGACCCGGTTAACCTTCGTGACGGTATCCCACCAATAATCGTGGTTGCCGCGAACCAATACTTTATTCCCCGGCAGTCGGCCGATCTCTGCAAGGTCAATCACCGCCTCGGTAAGCCGCATGGCCCAGGAATGATCTCCGGCTAGCAGTACGGTGTCTGCTTCAGTTACGTTCTGTGCCCAGAAAGCTTGGATGTTTTCCCAATGGTTTGTCCAATGGGTACCGAAAATTTCCATGGGTTTTGGCTGATGTCCTGATAGGTGCAAATCACCAATCGCCCAAATGCTCAAAATAAATCACCGCCGTGCATCTTTGATGTTAATGATACTATTGTATCATAACGACGGCGAAGTACAAAAGAATCGGGAACCGGGGGACATATTGAACACAAAGACGCAAAGTCACAAAGGAAGAAATGAAAATACTAATCCCCTTTGCGTCTTTGCGGCGTGGTGTTCAATGGTTATACTCGGTCGCGAATATCACCCTGATCCTCGATCGCTATACTGCAGGACCAGCCATGGGGGTGATGCTCGGTACAGAAAGGGTAGTTCTATTATAGGGATGTACGTGGCCGCGATTTAAGGTAGTTTGCCCGGTGTAAACGTGAACATGAAGACCATTGGCAGCGGGGATTGCGGGACCTGTATTGTCACAGTAGCAATGATAATGATCCACCCACCAACTGGTTATGCCTCGCATACAGTGATAATGACTGCCGTTAGGCATGGAAATTGCCGGACCGGTAACGCCGCGCATCGTGTGTATGTGGTTGTCGGCGAGTTCTGTGTTATCTGAATACTCGTGAACGTGTCTATAGACTTCCGCTTGCATGCTGGTTACATTTCCGAGGGGGTATTGTCCATACATATCTAATTTCCTCCTTACATCGATACGGGTTTTAGTCTATTTTATGTAAAAATACGTCCAATGGTTACCGTGGAAAACAATGGTACAGGGCTTGAACTTGCTGTAAGTGTGGGAATGTTGCGACACAACGGAACTATAGCTTTTGCTGCTGATATGGCGTAGGGTAAATGCAGGATAAAATTTCAAATGCAAATAAATATTGTAACATTGACTTGCCTTTTGTAATCTGTTATAATTCTTCAAGTGGAGCAATGGTCTCAATCTACAGAAGTCAGAGTAATTGAGTCATACTACACGAATTAGGATGAAAGACTAATAGCGGTCTTGTGGTATCTTATTTCACTGGCATGCGCCCGTAGCTCAGTGGATAGAGCACTGGTCTCCGGAACCAGGTGCGCAAGTTCGATTCTTGCTGGGCGCACCATAGGAAAAAAAGCCTTCTAGCAATTTTGCTAGAAGGCTTTTTTTTAATTGAAAAACTGCTTATTCATGGCCTATATAGTACAAACAAGCGAGTGTAAGGTTGCTTGAGGGCAACGGATATTGAGTGTAAATTGAATAGAAATAGGTAAAGAACCGGTTGGGGTGGTTAGTAATCACTTCGGCCGAGTCTTTTTGACTTGATTTTTTTACAGAAAAGCAAATAAATTATTGACATATGTTCATAATAAAGTATAATAAAGTCATAAAGGGCATATGTCAATAACTAATAAGGGGGAATATACATGCCAGGAAGAGATGGAACAGGTCCAATGGAACGTGGGTCAATGAGTGGAAGAGGATTAGGAGTATGCATAGGAGCAAGGTCTGAATTAGGTATGGGTCAAGGCATGGGGTTCGGTCGCGGAAGAGGTTTGGGGAGAAAATTCATTGTAAATCCAACTGATTGTAAGACTCAAAAAGAATTGCTGGAAGAGCAAAAAAAACTGTTTGAAAGCAGGCTTGCTATTATAGGCAAGCAATTAGAGAGCTTATAATAGGCAACAAAAGCGGCAGGGGAGCACCCCTGTTACTTTTGTTACGAATTATGAGGTGAAATAATTATGTCAAGGCCGAGAAAATGGAGAAAAGTGTGCTGCCTGCCTGAAAGTAATCAATTTGGGCCGCTTAATCCCCGAAACAATCAAGAGTATTTGGTGACTATGACTGTTGATGAGTATGAAACGATACGCTTGATCGACTCAGAAGGGTTTACGCAGGAGGAGTGTGCCGAGCAAATGAATATTGCCCGCACAACTGTACAGCGGATTTATAATGATGCGAGGAAGAAACTTGCAGAGTCTTTGGTGAACGGAAAAGTGCTAAGGATTGAGGGCGGAGATTATAAACTTTGCGATGGTCTTGAGAAATCATGCGGATGTGGCGGGTGCTACAGACATAGATACGGCGGAGAAATTAGGGGAGATGATGAGTCAAGCAAGTTGTAATTATTACGAAAAAAAGAAAACCATTATTAGGGAGGGCTCTCAATGAAAATTGCAATTCCAACAGACGGTAACTCTACGGAAACGAATGTATGCCTATCCTTTGGACGCACACCCTATTTTATGATTTATGACACAGACTCAAAGGAAAGTGTTTTTCTGGATAATAGCGCAGCCGCCAGCCAGGGCGGGGCAGGGATCAAAGCGGCCCAGAGCATTGTGGACAGCAAGGCAAGTGTCTTGCTTACTCCGCGCTGTGGGGAAAATGCTGCCGAGGTAATTAAGGCAGCCAACATCAAAATCTACAAAACGATTAATGATTCCATTATGGACAATATCAATGCCTTAAATGAGGGAAAGTTGGCTTTGCTGGAAGAAATCCATGCCGGATTTCATGGCCGTGAGGGAAAGTAAGATGAAGATCGCTGTGCTAAGCGGCAAAGGCGGCACAGGCAAAACCCTGGTAGCTGTAAATCTGGCGGCAGTGGCTAAGGAAGCCAGTTATATTGACTGTGACGTTGAAGAACCAAACGGCTATCTTTTTTTCAAGCCGGAGCATGTTCAAACGGAAAAGATCCCGGTCAAAATCCCAATCGTAGATGAAAACTTATGTAATGGCTGCCGCAAATGTGTAGATTTTTGTAAATTCAATGCCTTGGCTTATATTAACAACAAGCCGATCGTGTTTGACGAGGTTTGCCATTCCTGTGGAGGCTGTGTGCTGTTTTGCCCGGAAAAAGCCTTGGCGGAAAAAGATAAAATCGTCGGCGAAATTCAAAGCGGTGTTTCGGAAAAGGTTACGGTGATTACCGGCGTATTAAATATCGGCGAAGCATCCGGCGTACCGATTATTAAAAAGCTTTTAAAGAGAGCGGATGAAGATCCAAAACTCACTTTTATTGATTGCCCGCCGGGAAGCGCCTGTATTGTCATGGAAAGCATCAAAGATGCGGACTATTGCATATTGATAGCGGAGCCCACCCTGTTTGGCGTGCATAATCTCAATATGGTCTATGAACTGGTAAACTTGTTTGGCAAACCCCTGGGTGTGGTGTTGAACAAATGCCTGGAGGGAGAAAATCCTGCGGAAGAATTCTGCATAGCAAAGGGATTAAAAATTTTAGGCAGGATTTCCTTCGACAATGAACTGGGAACCCTTAATTCAAATGCGTTGATTTCGGTGAGAGAACATAAAAAGTATCATGAGCTGTTTTCTTCCCTGCTGAAAATTGTGACTGAGGAGGTGCAGCATGAAACAGTTGTTAATCCTTAGCGGCAAGGGCGGCACGGGAAAAACGACGCTGGCCAGCGCATTTATTAAGTTGTCTAAAGCTAAAGCGTATGCAGACTGTGATGTGGATGCACCCAATTTGCATTTGGTCATGAACCAGTCCTGCGAAGCCCGACGTTCAGACTATTATGGATTGGCCAAGGCGGGGATAAACCAGGATTTATGCATGAGATGTGACTTGTGTCGGAAATTTTGTCGGTTTGAGGCAATCGAAGCTAAGCCTGCCTATAAAGTGGATTGCTATGCTTGTGAAGGCTGTGGCGTCTGTGAAGTTGTTTGCCCGGTAAGTGCCATAACGCTGAAATCTGCCGTGGCCGGAGAACTAATGCTGTATGTGGCTGACGCGGTGTTTTCCACTGCTCAGCTCAAAATGGGCAGCGGTACATCTGGTAAGCTGGTTACTGAGGTGAAAAAGCAGATGAGGTCGGCGACTGTAGAGACTGATCTGGCAATCATTGACGGATCACCGGGGATAGGTTGTCCGGTTATTGCATCATTGAGCGGCGTAAATATGGTATTGATTGTTACCGAACCCTCGATATCAGGGATCAGTGACATGGAGCGCATTATTAAAACTGCAAAAAAATTTCAAACCAAGATTGCCATATGTGTCAACAAATATGATACCAATATGACAAATACTGAAAAAATAGAAGAATTTTGTGAAAAACACAAGCTGCCCTTGACTGGCAGAATACCCTATGACCCGGAGGCCGTGTGGGCAATCAATAACAGCCAGAGCATTATCGATCTGGATTGCGCAGCGGGGCGCGCGGCGCGCACTGTTTTTAACGAGACAATGAAAATACTATGCGATGAAAGTAAAAGGTTAAACGGATGATAGTGAAAACACTGGTGGAAAACACTGTGATTTCCGATGAATTCAAGAGCGAGCATGAACTCAGTTTATACATTGAGACAAAGCAACATAAGCTTCTGTTTGATTTGGGAGCAAGCGCGCTGTTTGTAGAAAATGCAATAAAGTTGGGTGTTGATCTTTCAGATGTTGATCTGGTTGTAATCTCTCATGGACACTATGATCATGGAGGCGGGTTAAAGGCTTTTTTAAGGATAAACTCCAAGGCCAAAATATATTTACATAAAAAAGTCTTTGATAAGCATTACGCCAACAGGATGAGTGGAGAAAAGGCTTATATTGGCTTGGATGAAAGGCTAATGTTCAATGACCGTTTTATATATGTCGGGGACCAGATGGTTATTGACGAGAAAATGGCCTTGTTTGCAAATGTTGAACGTAGGCGGCTAAATCCGTCGGGCAATCAGGATCTGTTCACGGTACTTGGTACATCACTGGTGCAGGATGACTTTGCCCATGAGCGCCACCTATAAAATATTGAAAGAAATTATACGAGGAGAGAGTCAAATGAGCGAAAATTGTAATCAAACTTGCAACACCTGCAGTGACAATTGTGCTGAAAGAAAGGAAAATCCAACGGATTTTTCCGCAAAGCCGCATGAACTGAGCAGGATTAAAAGGGTCGTTGGGATTGTTAGTGGCAAAGGCGGTGTGGGTAAATCGCTGGTAACATCAATGCTTGCGGTAACAATGAACAGAAATGGTTATAGTACGGCCATTCTGGATGCTGATGTCACGGGACCATCCATTCCCAAGGCTTTCGGCCTCAAAGAAAAAGCATTTGGCAATGAATTGGGGCTATTTCCGGTAAAAAGTAAAACAGGTATTGATATAATGTCGGTTAACTTGCTGTTGGCGAATGACACAGATCCTGTAGTCTGGCGGGGGCCGGTTATTGCTGGAACAGTCAAGCAATTTTGGACAGACGTAATCTGGAGCGATGTGGATTTCATGTTTATAGATATGCCTCCCGGCACAGGTGACGTGCCGCTTACGGTGTTCCAATCCATACCTATTGATGGAATTATCATTGTTACATCACCACAGGAACTGGTTTCAATGATAGTATCTAAAGCCGTTAAGATGGCAGAAATGATGGACATACCGATTATCGGCTTGGTTGAAAATATGGCCTTCTTCAAATGTCCGGATTGCGACAAGAAATACAAAATCTTTGGAGACAGCCATATCGAGGAGATTGCCAACAAGCACAATCTAAAGGTACTGGCTCAGATACCCATTGATTCTCGTATTGCATCCGCATGTGACAAGGGTATGGTTGAGCTTTTGACGACGGAATGGCTGGATGGTTTGGTGGACGTATTAGAACAGACTGGAGGGAAGAATATGAAAATTGCTGTAGCCAGTGAACAGGATATGGTGGCTGAACATTTTGGCCACTGTGCGGGCTTCAATATCTTTGAGGTGGAGAACAAAAAAATTGTTAAAAGTGAATTGGTAGCTAATCCCGGACACAAACCGGGGTTTCTACCGAACTTCTTGAACGATCTGGGAGTAAAGGTTATTATATCAGGCGGTATGGGGGGCGGAGCAATTGAAATATTTAATGAAAAAGGTATAAAAGTAATAACCGGGGTAAAAGGACAGACGACGGCTGCCGTAGAGCAGTATTTACAAGGTGTATTACAATCTACGGGATCTGTTTGTCACGAGCATCAGCATCAGGGTGAATGTGGCAATCATTAAAATAGTTGTTACATGTTGATTTAAGTTATTTATTATATAGACCAAGATAGCAGGCATTAGCCTGCTATCTTGGTCTATATAATTATTGCTTAAATTACGGAACTATTGGAACGAGGCGTTTAAAGGGGAGAAAAGATGCGTAAGCGCTGGAATAAAAAAACCGCCCCAAAATGGAGCGGTCAGCATAGCATATAATTCATGTCACTTCTGGGTACTCTTGCCCTGGCAGGGATTTTATATTATGTATGATGGAAGCTTCTGCTTTTCCAAACATCAGCCGACGAAGAGAGAAAATGACCTATTTTTAGATAGCTCTAGGTAGTGACATATCTTCCCTACATGCTTGGCATACCATTTTGTTTTTAAAATGATGTACTTCATCCATGCTGCCACAGAAAATGCATGCTGGTTCATATTTTCGAAGTACAATACGGTCACTGTCAACGTAAATTTCCAGACCGTCTTTTTCTGCAATGGAAAGTGTTCTGCGTAATTCGATTGGAATGACCACACGACCTAACTCATCAACTTTCCGGACTATACCTGTGGATTTCAATTATCTTCCTCTCCTTTTTCTGCAAATTATTACATGTTTCAACAGAACTAAATGATACCAGAACTTCCAATATTAGTCAAGCATAAAATATCCGCCATTTTGGGCGGTTTTTTTATGCATCGGCCGAATTAGAGTAAAACTACGCCAAGGCAACACAATAACAACTGATTGGCAGGTATTTACAAGTTAAATTAGAATTATTTTACTATATATTGTAAAAAAATAACGATTAATGAAAGTGGGGGGATGGCGAATGAAAATGTTTGATGAACTTATAGCCTTAAAACAGCTTGCAGAATTTTGTCCACTGCCAGTCCTGGTAATAGATAATGTCGGTAATATTCAGAAGTTAAATGCGGCTTTTCTAAAAGAGAGCACGCTTTCTGCATCACTTAACTCCGATGAACTGTTAGGGAAGCCTTATAAAGTGATTTCTGACTTGCTTGGCTTAGATTATGATAAAACTTTAGTTATAAGAGCTCTGAAGGGTGAAATAATTAGGAAATACTATATTGAGGCTGAGGGTAAGGTTTGGCTAGCCAATGCTTTTCTGATTAAAGATGAGATAGGTGCAAGCATGGGGGTAGCTTGTTTTTTTGAGGATATCACGGAAAGTGAAAAAGTACAGCGCAACATGGCCCAATTGGACCGACTCAAACTTGTGGGGAAAATGGCGGCAGGAGTGGCGCATGAAATTAGGAACCCGATGACGGTAGTTAAAGGATACCTGCAGTTTCTAAATAATAAATTAGATAAGGGGATGCAAGAACGGTTTTCTATTATATTAATGGAATTACAGAGAGTTGAAACAATTATTACGGGCTTTTTGTCCATGGCAAGCAACAAAGTTATGGATCTCAGTCTACGGGATTTAAATGATATCATCCAGGAAATATTTCCACTAGTATATTCAGATGCGATGAAACATGATATTGAAATTATGTTGGATTTAGAACGGGGTCTGCCAAATACATTGCTCAATGATAAGGAAATTAAACAGTTGATCTTAAACCTAGTACGTAATGGCATAGAGGCGATGTGTAAACACGGACAACTTACTATCAAGACTAAACATCGGGATAGTGATATAGAAATGTTTATTGCCGATTCTGGTTGTGGTATCCCGGAAGAGTTGCAAGATAGAATATTTGAGCCTTTCTTTACCACCAAAGATGATGGTACAGGTCTGGGATTGTCGGTTTGCACAAGTATCGTACTTAGACATAGAGGAAAGATATACATACAGTCTGAAGTAGGTGTAGGAACTATGGTTACTATAACCTTACCAATTGTGGTAAGGGAAAGTAGGGAGTAGCTGCCTGGAACCTAGTCTGTTGGTGCGTTTTGAGATATAGTTCTAATGGGTCATTGTCGATTAAAAGCTTGCGTAAATAAGTAATCGGAGGTACACTAATTAGGAATATTAGCCGGAAATGAGGTTAATAAAATGTTTGCTACGGGTATGATTGAAATTGAAACTCGGGTAAGAATGGCCGAAACAGACCTAATGCAGGTAGCACATCATGCCAATTACCTTCGTTGGTTCGAAATGGCTAGAGTCGAGTACTTACGGGCTCGTAATATCGTTTTAAAGGATCTAATCGATCAAGGCATCTTATTTCCGATCAGGGACGTCCAGTGTGACTATAAGAAATCCGCACGCTATGATGATGAACTGATAATTTGCGCTCAACTAATTGCTTTTACGAAAGTAAAGATCGCATTTACATATAAGGTTTTACGTAAGTCTGACGGTGCAATACTTGCCGAAGGAGCGACCACCAACGTATTTACCGATACTGCGGGTAAAATTGTCCGGCTGCCCGAAGCTATATTTAATCAAATCCGTACATAACAACTCAAACATAGGTGCTGATCAGACTCATTGGGGGTCACATATTTTCTTTGATGTCGGAAAAGATAGCTGAATAATACTTTTTTTGATAGGAGGACTAGGGTTGGAAAGTAGATTGCCTATTGGAGTTTGCGATTCCGGCGTTGGGGGAACGTCTGTCGTTAAACAGTTAATGAAGGTTTTACCTCATGAACAGATTATATATTTCGGTGATACGGCGAGGGTGCCTTATGGGCCGCGCCCGGTGTCAGAAATACTGAAGTTTATGGAAGAGATTATGGAGTTTTTCCAGGAACATCAAGTTAAGCTTGCTGTAATTGCTTGTGGTACCATGACATCCCAGGCTCTGGAAATCGTTAAACATAAATTCCCTTTTCCAATGGTAGGTGTTAGCTCTGGAGCTCGCTCCGCCCTTGCGGTCACCCGCAATAAAAAGATCGGGGTATTGGCAACCCAGGGAGCAGTATCCAGCGGCTTCCATGGAAAGCAGATAAATGCTATTGATCCTACGGCAACGGTATTGCCTCAGGCCTGTCCCCGGTGGGTTCCGCTGGTGGAAGCGGGGCAACTCGACGGAGATGAAGTTCGGCGGGTTAGCGCTACCTACTTAGCACCTTTGCAAGAAACAGATGTGGATACTCTGATCTTGGGATGTACCCACTATCCCTACCTAAGAGATGTAATTTCAAATATTATGGGCTCCGGGGTAACCTTGGTCGATCCTGCTATGGAGACTGCAGAAGAAGCTAAGTTCGTACTCGAAAAATTTGGAATGCTAAACCAACAGCGAAGCACCCCAGATCACCAATTTTTCTTCAGTAAAAATCCATCTGAAATGCAACATTTGGTGGAGAAGATCATGGGCTGTGATTTGCCTGCTTTTAAGTTAGCCAATTTTGGAAAAGTATGCTAGCTGATACCGTAAAGATATGCTTTGATTGGTTTTTTTGGTATAATATGTAGTGGTATACATCAATGGGGGAGGTACTATTTTGATTGTGCTAAAAGTTTTATTAATCCTAGTTGTGCTGGTAACTCTATCGGTATGGTTATATATAAAAGCTAAAGGTGATTGCCGGTTTGAGTTTCTAGTGGAGGAGCGTACAGCGTTTGTACCCGTAGAAATAAAAGATAATTATGTCGTGTTTTCTTGCCGCGTGCCCTTTGTCAATAGAGGAACCCAGGATGGAACATTAATTGATGTACATCTGCGGACGTTGCTGCCGAAAGAGTATTATGACAAAGTGGATGTGGATGGACGGATGCATGATGCTAACGATCCGCGGGGTGATCACTATTGGGAATCTGTGATCATTCCCTACAATACGGGAGGGACAGCTGTACTTAATATTAAATTGACTGCGACAAGCGGCGACATCCGTGCTGATCTCGCTGAGATGGTGGACATGCCCATGTATATCGTTTATGAAGCGGTTGGTCGGAGGCCCATTGTGGTCTATAAAGACTACCTAGTGATGACACAAGAGGAAACTCGCGTTGTAGCGCAGGGGTAGTTTAGGTTTAGCACCTAGCGGTACTCTGAGTATAGGCCGTTGAGTTAGGAGGACAACATTAATGGAAAACTTTGAATTACTACCGGTGAAAACCCGTATTTTAACCCATAGAGATGACATTATCAAGGTTATCGAGAGCTATGTAAATGGAAAACTAACTGATCAAGACGTGATTTGCGTTGCGGAGAGCGTAGTAGCAATTACTCAAAATCGCATTGTTCGTCCGCAGCAAATTAAACCTGGCTTTTTGGCGAGAACGATGTGTTACTTCGTACCCCAGAAGGGAAGTCTATCCTCCTGTTATGGGATGCAGGCTGCGATGAATATGGAGGGGGAATGGCGCTTTTTCTTTGCCATGTTGTGCGGGATGGTCGCTAAACTCCTCGGCAAAAGTGGGGTCTTCTATGACCTTGCGGGACCGCAGGCAGCCTTAATCGATGACGTAACCGGGACAATGCCGCCATATGATAAGCATATTGTCTATGGTCCGTCCAATGCGAACCAGCTTGCTGAAGAGCTTAAGAAGCGTCTAGGTTGTTTTGGTGCTGTTGTTGCCGACGTAAATGACCTTAAACGTTCACTGATTGTTGGTGCTTCAACTGGTGTGGATAAGGACAAGGTGGCATATATGCTGCTACATAATCCTTTTGGCAACGCTAGCCAAAAGACACCAATTGTTGTGATTAAGAACTATCTGGGGGCCGTTGAAAAGCAAGTAGGCTAAGCTGATTTAAAGAGAGGATAGGCTAAATGAGCTATCCTCTTTTCTATATTCGATTAGTATTTGATGGGGAGGTATAGCATGGCACGTATTGGGTTAACGACCACCATACCGATGGAGGTACTGTTTGCCGCCGGACATACACCGGTTGATTTGAATAATATCTTCGTGACTCGCCATGATAGTATGAGATTGGTGGAAGAGGCGGAAGCTGCCGGATATCCCCGAAATGTTTGCGGTTGGATCAAAGGATTGTATACTACGGTTATCGAAGACCGTGACATAGATGAAGTAATTGCCGTTACGCAGGGAGATTGCAGCAGTACACATGCTCTCATGGAGACTTACCAGTTGGCAGGTATGAAAACCATCTCCTTTGCCTATCCGGCAGATCGTGATTATCACATATTAAAGGACCAGTTGGGGAAAATAATAGCCCATTATAAAACGAACTGGGCTGCGGTACACAAGATGAAAGCACAGTTGGATAGTATTCGCCGCAAGGTGTGGGAAGTTGATCGTCTAACTTGGGAGGAAGACCGGGTTAGTGGGTTGGATAACCATCTGTGGCAAGTTAACTGCAGCGATTTTGGGGGAGATATTGACCGCTTTGACAAGAAACTAGAACATGCGATTGGCAATTTCCAATCCGCTAGTCCTTTGAAGCAGCCCTTGCGTCTGGGCTTTATAGGTGTGCCGCCGATCTGGAGCGATCTATATGGATATCTTGAAACTATGGGGGCTCGGGTTGTTTTCAATGAAGTCCAGCGGCAATTTAGTATGCCTTTTGAAACCGACGATATTGTGGAGCAATATCTGCTCTATACTTATCCCTATGGTGTGTTTGGGCGTATTGCGGATATCAAAAGGGAAATAGAACGTCGTCGACTTGATGGGATCATTCATTATGTACAGAGTTTTTGTTTTCGTCAGATCCAAGATATGGTGTTGCGGGCGAAGCTTGATATTCCGATAATCACTGTTGAAGGTGACAAACCGGGTGAACTTGATGCCAGGACCAAAATGCGCTTGGATAGCTTCTTAGAAATGCTGAGGTGAAGCATATGTTTTGCGGGATTGATTTAGGCAGCCGAATGGTAAAAGTGGTGTTTATGGACGAGGGGCAGATTAAGGGGAAACATGTCTTTGATACCATCGAATTCTATCGCCAGCACGGACGGAAGTCCGGGGAACTATTGCAGGTTGATTTTAGGGAACTGGGAATTGGACAGGCAGACTACACGGTGGCTACTGGCTATGGACGAAATACGCTCGGGTTGAAAGGTGCGGAAATAATTCCTGAGCTAAAGGCCCATGTGCTCGGCGCTATCCATCAAACGCAGTTGCATGATTTTACGCTCTTAGACCTTGGAGGGCAAGACAGCAAGGTTATTAAAGTTCGCAAAGGGCGCATGACCGATTTTCAAACTAATGATAAATGCGCGGCCAGTACAGGTCGATACTTGGAAAACATGGCTACAGTGCTAGGTATTACTCTGGCAGAATTAAGTCAATATAGCGAGGAGCCAGTAGAACTAAATTCAACCTGTGCCATTTTTGGGGAGTCCGAATTGATCGGTAAAATAATTGAGGGACATAGTATTGCCAGGCTTGCCGCCGGTGTAAACCACACAATATTTAAGAGGATCCGGCCGATGCTGAACAGTCTAAACAGCGATGTATTAGTATTTACGGGGGGCGTGGCTCGCAATGGGTCACTCCGTAACATTATTCGGCGGCAGACGAAATTCCAGGTCATCGTCCCCGATGAGCCACAGCTAAATGGGGCTATTGGTTGTTGCATGCATGCAATGGTAAGGTTGGGGAATAAAGAGTAGGGTATCGGGTGAATTTTGCCGGCTCCGATTACCGAATGGATTAAATACATCATAATTTTGTGGCTGTTAGGAGGATGCTGACATGCTCCTGGGTATTGACGTTGGAGGTACATATACCGATGCGGTGCTGGTGCATCAGCACAGGGTGCTGCGTAGTACCAAGGTACCGACGACCCGTGGAGATTTATTGCAAGGAATCCTTGGGGCCTTGGACGGTGTGCTTGATGGTAATCTTTCTGGAGATATACAGCAAATTGCCCTAAGCACAACGTTGATTACTAATGCGATTGTGGAAAACAAAACTGACCCGGTGGGAGTGCTGGTGATACCTGGTCCTGGAATGAATATTGAGCCGATACTTCCTACGGAAGCTGATGTACTAACTGGCAGTATTGATCATCGGGGGCGTGAAGTTGTACCCGTTAACCGGACTGAGGTGGAACAAGCAGTAGCACGGTTTTGTCAGTCAGGGATACGGTTGTTTGCGGTGGTCGGTAAGTTTTCGGTACGCAATCCTGCTCATGAATTAATGGTGGCTCGCTGGGTGCGGGAAGGATGTCCTACAGCTGAATACATCGCCCTGGGACATCGTTTAGGCGGTGCCCTCAACTTTCCCCGACGTATCCATACGGCCACTTTAAATGCGGACACCTGGCTGATCTATCAGTCTTTTGTCGATGCTGTGGAAGAGGCATTTCGAATGCGCCGCTTAAAGGCCCCTGTTGTAATTCTAAAAGCTGATGGGGGAACTTTGCCGCTGAAAACATCAAGGGATATTCCTGTGGAAACGATCTTCACAGGTCCGGCAGCCAGCATCCTCGGCATACAGGCTTTATGTGAAATTGAACAGCCGTCGGTTACGCTGGATGTTGGTGGCACTACTACAGATATTGCACTTTTTAGGCATGGTGAACCAATTCTTGCGCCAAAGGGTGCTCGGGTTGGAAAGTACTTAACCCAGGTAAGGTCGTTTTCAACTCAATCTATCGGTGTTGGAGGGGACAGTTGGGTGCGGACAGAACAAGGCCAGCTTATAATTGGACCGGAACGCAAGGGGCTTCCTGCCGCTCTAGGCGGTTCATATCCAACGATCACTGATGCATTATGTGTATTGAGGGAGACGGGATGGGGGGATAGAAAACTTGCCATCAACGCGATAAATTCGTTAGATTTGGGGCGAGCGGAAGAAGTTGCTGAACAGGTACTTGAAGCGGCTGCCTCTCGCGTCGCTGAGGCGGTGTCCCAAATGATTACGGCATGGGAGCAGGAACCATTATATCGGGTCCATGAGTTGCTGCACCAACCAAACTTTAACCTAAAACAGCTAGTAGGGGTTGGTGGGGGCGCGAATGGCTTTGTGCAGCGAGTAGCCCGTAAACTTGGCTGTAGTGTTGTATTGCCAAAGGGCGGGATTGTGGCAAATGCCATCGGAGCGGCTGTGTCAAAGCCAACGCTTATGCTTACATTACGAGTAGATACGGAACTGAAGGAAATGGTGTTCATCGAGGAAGGAATTCAGCAGCCGCTTCTTGAAAATTGCTGCGATCTCGAAGGTGTTATCGCTGCTGCCAAGGAAAGACTCTCGATTATGAGCGTGGCAATGGGATTATCTACCGGTGAAATAGAAACGGTCTATTCGGAGATTTTTAATGTTGTGCGGAGAAACTATACTACAGGAAAAATAATTACAGCCCAGGTGCAACTGCGGCCAGGCATATTGACTAAGGTGCTATGGGAAGCGGGTGATCTTGATGTCCAGTAAACTGGGACTGGTTTTCTTTCCGGCCTTTGACTGGGCGATTAGTCCAACCCACCCGGAACGGGAAGAACGATTGCTCTATACCCGGGATCAGATTGTGGAGGAAGGACTGCTGGATTTATCATTGATCAGAGAATATCGACCGCTGATTGCTGATGACCGCGCCATTGAACGGGTGCACATACCGGTGCCTGATGTCAGCAGCCTGATTACCGACGCTCATCGTATAGCTGCTGGTGGTGCGATTACCGCCGCAAGAGCAGTATGGCATAAAGAGGTAAAAAACGCTTTCGCCCTAGTGCGTCCACCGGGTCATCATGCGATGCGTGTAGTACATGGTGGCAGAGGCTTTTGTACTATCAATATCGAAGCCATCATGATTGAAAATCTGCGCCAGGAATACGGCTTGCGACGTGTGGCTATTATCGATACTGATGTGCATCATGGAGATGGGACCCAAGATATTTACTATCATGATCCCGATGTATTGTTCATATCCTTTCACCAAGATGGGCGGACGCTATACCCGGGCTCAGGTGCTATCTGTGAATTAGGCGGACCAAATGCCTATGGAAGAACGATCAATATTCCACTGCCGCCGGGGACTGGTGATGAGGGACTGCATTATATTACAGATAATTTGATACGAAAAGTACTGAACGATTTTAAACCGGAGCTGGTGGTTAATTCGGCGGGACAGGACAATCACTATAGTGATCCGCTAGCCAATATGCGCATTACCGCTCAGGGCTATGCCTGTTTGGCGGAGAAGTTGCAGGCAGACATTGCGGTATTGGAGGGTGGTTATGCCATTGAGCAAGCCTTGCCTTATGTCAATGTTGGTATTATCCTGGCGATGGCAGGTCTGGATTATCGATATGTAAAAGAGCCGGACTATGAGCCGCTTCAGCAAGCGGAAGACATAACCGCAGCTATCAAACAGCAAACAGCCGATTTATTAAATATTTGGGGAAACCGTGATCGTTTACAGCAGGAGCAATTAGCAAACTACGGAGAATATTATAAAGGCAGCAGGAGGATTTATTATGATGAAAGCGGTATCACTGCACAGCAAGAGGAATGCGTGCGCCTTTGTCCGGTTTGCCCTGGGTTTATGACCATTGCTTCCCACGCGGTTGATGGATTTCGTCGTCGGACTCGTATTCTGGCCGTTCACATCCCGTTGTTCAGCTGCCCAGAATGCAGATTGGAGGCGAAGGAACGGTATAATTATGCTATTCGTTCAGGCCAATATCATTTTGTGTATTTGCAGGACCGACCGACTGATAAGCTATCACGCACTTAATAATGGCAATAATGTATAGGATATGCGGCAATTTGACCTAAAAAAAGGAGGAAGATACATGTTAAGAGCTGATGCAAGAATGCAGGATCAGTTACGTCCTGTTAAAATAACTCGTAATTATCTAAAATTTGCCGAAGGATCGGTGTTGGTTGAAATAGGGGATACGAAGGTGATTTGTACTGCTACCATTGAGGAAAAAGTACCTGCATTTTTAAAAGGCTGTGATGAAGGATGGATTACCGCTGAATATGGTCTTTTACCCCGCTCAACTCATACGCGCAATATCCGGGAGGCGGCTCGTGGCAAGGTCGGTGGTCGTACTTATGAGATACAACGACTTATTGGGCGTTCTCTACGCAGTATCGTGGACTTGAAGAAATTGACGGGAAAAACGCTCTGGATTGACTGCGATGTTATCCAGGCCGACGGGGGTACCCGTACCGCGTCCATTACAGGTGCTTTTGTCGCTGTCGTTGATGCTCTTGCTAAACTACAACCCGATGATAATACCAAGCTGCCAGTACGGGACTTTTTGGCCGCCGTCAGCGTGGGTATTGTAGAGGGGACACCTCTGTTAGATATATGCTATAAGGAAGATTCGCAAGCTATTGTTGATATGAATGTGGTCATGACTGGTGCCGGTCAATTTGTGGAAATTCAGGGTACTGGTGAACAGGCACCTTTTTCCCGAGCTGAAATGGAACAATTAGTAGCCTTAGCCGAAAAAGGGATCATGCAATTGATACAGGTCCAAAAAGACGCGTTGGGTGATGTGGCTTTGAGGATAGGGGGATTGGCATAATGCAGCGTCTGGTGCTTGGCACGAGCAATGCAGGCAAAGTACGGGAAATCGAAAAGGCGTTTGCAGAATTAGCTATTGCGGTAGAAATTATTCCGGCCTATAATATGCCTTCGGTGGAGGAAGATGGCCTTACTTTTGAAGATAATGCCTGTAAAAAAGCATTGCATTATGCGTGTTATGCCGGGTGTAGTGCTATCGCTGATGATTCGGGCTTGGAAGTTGATGCGCTGCAGGGAGCACCAGGGGTTCGTTCGGCCCGTTTTGCCGGGGAACATGCGGATGATGCTGCAAATAATACCAAACTTCTGGCGGAACTGTCAAAGGTTCCTCCCGAGTCTCGAAGCGCAAGATTCCGTTGTGTCTTAGCTGTTGCTACACCAGATGGGCATTGTGTAACGGTTGATGGTATTTGTTCCGGCACCATTGGATTTGTACCCCAGGGGGAACAGGGTTTTGGTTATGATCCACTATTCGTATTGCCCGATGGGCGTACGATGGCCCAACTATCTTTAGAGGAAAAGAACGCCATAAGTCATCGTGGCCGGGCCCTAGAAAAACTAAAAGAGCTATTAAAGGGCAGGGAGTAGGACTCCCTAAAAAAACCTATGGGGGTTTTTTGATGAGAATTGGTATAATTGGTGACACACATGGTGATATGGACAGTATTAGGAAGGCAGTGGACCGGGCGGGGCCGGTGGATTTATGGCTGCATACCGGAGATCATGCCAGGGATGCTCAATATTTGGAGCAGTTAACGCAGGTGCCTGTTCAAACAGTTACCGGTAATTGTGATGCTTCTCATGAAGGGGTGCCGGACCTGTTTTTAACCTTAGAAGGTCGTCATATCATGGTTACCCATGGGCACCACTATCGAGTAAAACATGGTGTACGTGAATTAAGCTGGTGGGCCAAACAGTATGAGGCCGATATCGTTATCTATGGGCATACCCATAACCCCCTCATCGAGCAAGAAGAGGGGTTATTGATCTTGAACCCCGGCAGCCCGTCTTACCCTCGTGCTAATACTGGCGCTACTTTCGGAATGATCGAATTGGCAGGAAGTAGGATACTACCAATGATTATCAAAATGGATAACTAAAAATTAAATTATAAATGGCAGGCAGTGAGCGGATTACCGACGATATGCGCGCATATGGATAATGGTTTCTCTCAAAGGCGTGTGAACAGCGAAAAACAGGAAAAGTTCTCTTGACTTAGTTCGGTTTTTCAGATATAATAAATTTTGTGATTTAGACGGGATGTAGCGCAGCTTGGTAGCGCACCTCGCTTGGGACGAGGGGGCCGCAGGTTCGAATCCTGTCATCCCGACCATTTTTTTCACAGTCTAAATCATTAGAAAACCCGGTTTGCGTCAAGCCTTAGGAAAGGCGAAAATCGAGGTTCTCTTATGCTAATCAGAAATATATACTTTCTAGTATTGGTACAAAAATAAGATAGATGCGGGTGTAGCTCAATGGTAGAGTCCTAGCCTTCCAAGCTAGCTGCGTGGGTTCGATTCCCATCACCCGCTCCAGAATAAGCGCTTTTGCTAATAGCAAATAGCGCTTTTTACGTATTGGTGCGTTGCTTATATTTTGAAAGCAGGGTGTAAAATATAACTACAGGAGTTTTAGAAAAATGTGGTGGTGATATGTAATGCCGGAATTGCTTGTCAACATATGGCGTGGAAACTTAGTGGAAAGCCGTCATTTTGGGCACGTGGTAGTTACGGATCGCGATGGCCAGGTTCTATATAAGCTGGGTGATCCTAACACTGTGACTTACTGGCGATCATCTGCAAAACCCTTTCAGGCGATACCGCTAATTGAACGGGGTGGGATCGAAAAATATGGCCTTACAGACCAGGAGATTGCGCTGATATGCGCTTCTCACGGAGGTGAAGAAGCTCACGTGCAAGCGGTGGCCGCTTTATTAGTAAAAGTGGGCTTTCCTATACAAGCCCTGCAATGCGGCGTGGGTAAACCATCCCACCTTAAAAGTGCAGAAAATGTCGTAAAATCGCAAAAAACTTATACAGTTTTACACCATAATTGCTCAGGGAAACATACGGGGATGCTGGCTTTGGCCGGATTGATAGGGGTAGGCACGGAAAACTATTTTCTGGCTAACCACCCCGTTCAGCAAATGATGTTAAATGCAATCAGCGAATGTACCGGAGTGCCAGTTTGTAATATGGTTCTTGGTATTGACGGATGTGGAGTACCGGTATATGGATTGCCACTGGCTAATATGGCTCTAGCTTATGCTAAATTAGCAAAGCCAGAAGGATGTGTAGAAGCACAAAGAGCTGGAGCGATGTGCCGCATTTGCCGGGCCATGACTGGGGAACCGTATTACGTGGCCGGAACGGACCGTCTGGACACAGAACTAATGCGCATCACTGGGGGTCGTATTGTAGCCAAAGTAGGAGCAGAGGCAGTGTGCGGCCTTGGTATTGTAAACGAGGGCGTAGGGCTTGCAATGAAGATTGCCGATGGAAATCAGCGGGGAGTTGGGCCGGTGATCATCAGTGTGCTTAAAAAGTTCGGTTGGCTTACCACGCAGGAATTTAAACAATTACAGGAATACTGGTGCCCTCCGATCTATAACAGTCGCCGGGAGGTTATCGGACGTATCGAAAGTGTGATTAATTAAACAATGCTCTTCGCTGCGTAATGTTGTAAAATAAAATTCGGGACATCTTTGTGGCGGAGGGATAAAATTGATTGAAGGGGATAAGCAGAAAACAGAGTCTGTAGGTTGGTTCGCCTCTTGGCGGGTGCGGTTAAAACAGCTTAAAAAGCAAGTGTATGTTATATACCTGGCATTACAGGATTCTCGCACGCCGTGGTATGCCAAAGTTTTAGCGACTGTCGTTGTGGGTTATGCTTTAAGTCCGCTTGATTTGATACCAGATTTTATACCTATTCTGGGCTACCTTGATGATCTTATTTTAATTCCGCTGGGCGTTGCCTGTGTAAAAAAATTAATACCTCCGGAAGTACTGTTAACTTGCAGGGAAAAAGCCCTGGTCGAGCCGTTGAGTGCTAAACCGAAAAAATGGATCGCTGCGGGCATTATTGTGCTAATTTGGGTTGTTTCAGCCGCCTATATCGTTAAAATACTTTGGGGCTTGCCCTGGGTATTCTAATAAAATAATGAAAAAATTAAAAGGCACCTCAGTTTTCACTGAAGTGCCTTTTAAGATGGCGTCCTGGAAGGGAGTCGAACCCCTGACCCACGGCTTAGAAGGCCGTTGCTCTATCCTGCTGAGCTACCAGGACATCGATTAATTTGTAAATAGATTACCGACTGACAATATAAAATTATAACAGCCATACCTGCAAATGTCAATATAATTACTTGGTCCAATTTAAGTTGGTAAATTAAGGGGGTAATTTAAGTCCAATTTAAGTATTGCGAGTATTCAGCGGAGAGCAGGTATTGGGAATATCTATAATGTACAATATGCAGCGAATAAATAACCATATAGGTGCTATAAGGAAATATTTAAGCTAGATTGTACATAGAGATACCTGGCGTAGTTTCCAACTCAGATGTAAATGTGCTAAAATCATCAAGGCGCTATAGATTGGCTTAAGCTAAGTTTATAGTATTCCATTTCATTAATTGGCCGTTGCATACAATAGGGATTATTTACAGGTTTTTTAAATTCTAAATATGTTTGACATAACCAATAGGGTATGGTACAATAAATTTCGTCGCAGGGAACAGCCACAGCAGATACTGCGTCATAGATACACGGTGGGTATAGCTCAGTTGGTTAGAGCGCCAGATTGTGGCTCTGGAGGCCGTGGGTTCGAATCCCACTATTCACCCCATTTTAAACTTAACATTACAGGGGCGTAGCCAAGTCGGTAAGGCACGGGACTTTGACTCCCGCATGCGTTGGTTCGAGTCCAGCCGCCCCTGCCATATCAACTTGATCCATTAGCTCAGTTGGTAGAGCACCTGACTTTTAATCAGGGTGTCGATGGTTCGAGCCCATCATGGATCACCAAACAAAAATCAGAATCGGATGTCAGAATAAGTTTCTGACTTCCGACCTCTGATGACTGATATCTAAATAACGCGGGAGTGGCGGAATGGCAGACGCACCAGACTTAGGATCTGGCGCCGAAAGGTGTAGGAGTTCAAGTCTCCTCTCCCGCACCACAACAGCTTACAGGCATTTTGCTTGTAGGCTTTTTTGTTGTTTGTGCAGCAACCGTGCTGTAACGCCGCTGGAATTTTATAGAGCGATTTACGGCGTTTTTATTATAGCGGCATGTTTTCCAAGCCATGCGGCAATGCCGTTCTGCGTTCCGGGATGTGGTGAGTATAGCTGTCCATGGTCACAATGCATATTCCGCCGAATGAGTGCGGCTTGGCCGTTAAACGTTGTGCATGGGTTCCGCGCAGATTGTGCACATATTTTTCCCTGTTGATTACCCAAACATCCCCTGTAGTGCTGACCGTCAAGGGCGAGCGTTCTTTGCTCGGCGTAGCGTACCCTTGATGGTTAGGACTACAGGAGATAGAATTTGCTATCAGGGAATTATTAGCGGTCAGCATGCACAATCCATGCGGTCAAGATGCTCATTCTACTACGGCATATTCACACAAATAATATAAAGGTTATTTTAGTTGATTCTTTGGCATAATATTTAAGTCTACTTTTAAGCAAAGGCGGTGCTATCTTTCAATGGGTTTACATCCATCGAATGAGGAGTTGGCAGAAATGGCAAGGCTACTAACCAAAGCACGAGTGGAGAACTGGATGGGGGAGGATTTTGGCTCTTGGCGCTGGTGGACTCTTGTTATGTTGCTCATTGTGCCTTGGTTAATTTGGTATAAACTTGCCAACAAGAAACACCTTCGTCATTTGGCTTTGTTCGGAATGATAGTGATGGTATTTGCAATTACGCTGGACGAGCTTGGGTTCGTATTATCCCTGTGGTCTTATCCGGTAGATGTTATTCCGATGTTCCCCCGGCTTACTTCGGTAGACTACACGGTAGTGCCAATTGTTTTTACGCTGCTATACCAATACTTCCCTACCTGGAGGAGTTTCTTCTGGGCGTTAGTTGCCACTGCTGCCATATTTTCATTTATAATAGAGCCGCTTATAGTATGGATGGGATTTTACAAACTTCTTAAATGGACACACTGGGCCTCATTTCTTGTTTATATTATTATGGGACTACTTTCAAGATGGATAGTTAGAATGTTTACTGATATTGAGCAAAAAAATAGCAATACTTAAAAAACATGCAACGTATGTGGAGTTGATTTTGTGCTTTTTTGGTATATTCGCTTTGTCTTAGAATGGACTATATGGCTTATCTTTGCAGATAAAAAACGTTGGCGAGAGTTGTTTCCCGTGGGCTTTATTGCGGGCTTATATGGGGCTACCACAGATACCATTACTCAGCATTACCCACTATGGAAATACGATGATAATATTTCGCCTATTCCCCACCTGGTAAATACATGGGGAATATATATAGTAGTTGTGTATTTGTTTCTGCAGTGGCTTCCATCAAAAAGGACGTTTGGGCGAATGTTTGTTTATTGGTTTCTTTGGACCAGTGCCACAATATCAATAGAATGGTTTCATGTACATACGGGACATATGAAATATCATTTATGGTGGAATATACATTGGTCTTACCTTGCAGATTGGGTATTGTTTTTAACATTTTATCTTTACTACAAGATATTTCAGTTTGAAAGAATGAGGTAGTAATTGTTGATTGATTAATAAACACATATGTAACTCGTATCATATTCTTGTTAGGAAACAAATAGACAAAGGACCGACGCTTCATGTGAAGTGATGGTCCTTTGTCATTATTATGCTTAAATTTAAGAAGCAGATAGCTTCTCTTACTTACCGTTGAGCGGGAGAGCGGTTATTTGACGCGGAAGGGAATAAATGTATCCCGGACTGTGCTTCTAGCGCCGATGTCTCCCAGCCAGCTTCGCTTCCGCTGCGCTCGCCTTCGTCATCTGGTCAGGCGCATGACGAGTGTTACAGGCTTCCTGTAGTGGCCGCCGCCGCTCTATCCATGGTATCACACAGGTCAAGGCTCCGCCTGCTCCGCTCCACTGCGGGCCGCGCGGCAGCACTATCCCGTCCTGCTTTTTTGGCTCTATATAGTGCTTCATCAGCCATTCCTAATAACTTTTGTGGAGAGCTTATTATACTAATCTATGGAACAAAGACGCTCGAGCTTCTCGTTGGCATCCTCCGGCTGTCGCATTAATTTTAAAAGCTGCTGTTCGTAGGCCTTACGTTCATCAATTTCCTTTTAAAATAAATTGGCAGTTAATTTAAAAGATTTGGGCATCTAAGAAGGATTTTGCTAAAAAAAGTATAAACTTTGTCAATATAAACAAGATTCTTGATTTAAGTGGGGCTTTTACCCCATCTGAATCTTAGAGTATATTATACAGGAGCTTAGCGGCGGTTAGCTATTGGATAAATTATACGATGGTGATATGACAATTGTTCAACTATGATACTATTTTAGATTTTTTATATAGTTGAGTTATAACTTCACTGCTTAAAAACAAAGTCGCCCCTCGCTATAAACCAGTAACAAAAGTATATTGAGTAAATGAAGCAGCAGAGCTGGGATCGGGAACGGTGATATTGATGAGCGACAGGGCAAAATGGATGCGGTTGCGTAAGGTCAACCGAGACGATACTTATCTTTTAGGACCAGGACGGCAATGTGAGCTACTGGTTGCAAACGCACTCGACATTATCACGGTCATAAACACCGATGGAACCATCCGATACGAAAGTCCGTCTATCGAGACAGTATTTGGATATTCACCGGATGAACTTGTTAACCAGAACGTATATAACTTCATTCATCCCGACGACAAGCAGATTCTAGTTGAAGTCATTGAAAGAAGCTTGAAGACTGGAAAACCGGTACACGCAGAATTTCGCTTTCGTCATAAAGATGGCCTATGGAGGTACTTGGAGTCAGTAGGCAATGTGCTGTTCAATGATCCGGACATAAGAGGAATTGTTCTAAATCTCCGTGATATTACCGATAGAAAAAAATTGCAAGAAAATGTTGATTACCACAGAAATTACGATGCGCTAACAGGGCTTCCCAATAGGGCGTACATTATGCAACAGGTACAAGAGTGTATCAGGAATAGCTCTTGTAATACTGGAGGAAGATTTGCGCTCGCCCTACTCGGGTTGGACCGCTTCAAGCTAATAAATGAAAGTTTGGGTTATAATACCGGCGACGAAGTTTTGAAAACGGTGGCAGAAAGACTAAATGGCTGTCTTCGCCGTGGCGATCTTGTAGCCCGCCTCGGCGAAGACAAATTCATTATATTAATAAACGATGTTCAGACAGAAGAAGACATTAAGCCAATAGAAAACCGTATTCAAACTGCCTTTGCAATGCCTATCGTAGTTATGGGTCATAAGATAATCACATCTGCGACAATGGGGATCGCGTTGTCGTCCGTAGAATATGAAAGTCCTGATGACATGCTTCGGGATGCGGATATTGCCATGTACCGGGCGAAGCAAAACAGGCGCGGCAGTTACGAAATCTTTCAAGTCGAGATGTATCAATTGGCGGTAACTAGATTTAATCTAGAACTAGATCTCGCCAATGCATTGGAGCAAAAGGAGTTCGTTGTCTACTACCTTCCTACAGTTTCGCTTGCTGACGGCAGAATAGTTGGCGTGGAAGCATTGGTGCGCTGGCAACATGGGGAGCGGGGATTAGTAATGCCGGATAAGTTCATTCCGGTCGCTGAAGAATCGGGGCTGATTAATGCCATTGGGGAGGGGGTATTAAGGACAGCATGCCGGGATTTGGCTATATGGAGGCAGCTTGGCCGAAATGACCTTCGCCTCGCCGTCAATTTCTCTGTTAAACAGTTTCAGACGCAGAATGTTCCCGCGCTGCTGAGAGAAGTTTTAGCGGAATACAATATTGATGCGGAAGTTTTCGAATTGGAAATCACTGAAAGCACTCTCATGAAGCATGATGAACAAACACGGCATCTTATAGATGAAATAGAAAGGCTTGGGATTAGTATAGCTGTCGATGATTTTGGAACCGGCTATTCGTCATTAAGCTATTTGAAGCGGTTACCGTGCCATGTCTTAAAGATTGATAGGTCATTTGTCAAAGACATTGTGACTGACAAAGAAGCGGTGACTATCGCTAAAACAATTATTTTAATGGGCCATAGTTTAGGCTTAAAAGTGCTCGCCGAAGGAGTTGAGACCCGGGATCAGCTGGCACTACTTAAGGGGTTCGGATGTGATGAGATTCAAGGATACCTCTTCAGTAAACCAGTCACATATGAGGAGATAACCAGAATGCTTGTAGAACAAAAGAGACTGGATTTTTGATGATTAGGATGCGAATTTAGCTCTAACTAATTACTTTGGGGTAGAAATGGAGACTTTGAACATAAAATCAAAACGGAGTTTGCCAGTGTAGGTTCTTAAGAGCCTGCATATTTTGTTTTATAGAGCGGCAGGGTGGGAGATAGCTAAACGTTTCTCTTTCGTGTAGCAAACGTTGTTCTGTACGGGTAAGATGTTTTTGAAGGAAATTGGCTTCGAATTAGCAATTTTAATTTGCCGCCCGTTACCGGAACCAGCAACGACCAAATTTCTTGAATCGGGTGCTACTGACTTATCTGCGCCAACAATGAGCAACTGAATTCATTGGTTGCCCGAATTAAAGCAAAAGGGAGTGATAAACGTGCAGAATAAGGTTTCAAAGATTGACTATCAACAGGCCATTTATTCCCTTATATTAGATTCTTCTTCTGAGGCAGTTTTGATTTTAGATCAAGCCGGAGATATTATTGAAGCGAATAACCGGGCGCAGGAATTATATGGATACGCTCCAGAAGAGTTTCACGGTCTGACTGTTAAAAAGCTTCTCGATTCTAAAACACAGGATTTCTTTCACGAGCAGATGGAGCAAGTAATTCGCGAGGGAGTTATATTTGAGACCATACACAAACATAAGCATGGAAATACCTTTCCTGTGCGTGTGCGTGCAAAGGGTACGGTTGTAAATGGCGAAACACTGGTTTTAATTATTATAGACAACAAGACTGATACCAAAGCCAAAATTTCGATTACGGAAAGGCAGAAACAGTATTTTTCATTATTACATGAGGTGTCACTTTCTTTGATAAACCGCTTAGATCCCTCTGAGCTGCTGGATCAAATTGTAACGCGAGCGGCCACCTTGGTGGGAACAAGGCATGGGTTTGTTTTTTTATCGAGTTCATCCAAAAAAGAGATGGAAATGAAATTCGGCATAGGAGAATGCAAGTCTTTTGTCGGCCTGAAAATGCATTTAGGCGAAGGGGTAACCGGCAAAGTGTGGAAGACGGGACGGTCGCTCGTTGTCGATGATTACTCCAGATGGACAGAACGAATTCCCGGCGAGCAGTATGCGGTATTCCGAGGAGCTATTGCGATACCATTAAAATCAAATGCCAATATTGTGGGAGTAATCGGTTTTTTCCATACGGAGTCTTCAAAACGGTTTGGCGAAGAAGAAGTCAATATCCTGGAGCGATTGGCGGAGCTGGCATCAATCGCCTTAAATAATGCGAGATTGTACACTCGGCAGCAAAAAGAACTGCAAATTCGCAAACAAATTGAGCTTGCTTTAAAAGGATCAGAAGAACTGTTTCGTAGTATTGTAGAAAATATCAGTTTTGGTATTTCGGTGCTGAATCCGAAAATGGAAATACTCTCTGCAAATGCACTGATGAAAAAATGGTATCCCGACCTGGAGATTTCTCAAAAGCCTATTTGTTATAAAACCTATAGCGCTTCGCCCTGCGAAAAAGAATGCCTTGGATGCATGCGTAAAGAAACCTTGATGGATGGCAAGATACACGAATGGATAACCAGTACAAACATAGACGGAGACAAAAAATACTTCAGGATCATTGCTACCCCTCTTCTTAATAAACAGGAAGAAGTTACCGCAATTATTGAAATTGCTGAAGATATAACAGCACGACGTAAAGTAGAAACGGAAATACAGGAAAAAAACGATAAGCTGAAAGAGGCTTTAGAATCGTTAAAGCAAATCCAAGTGCAGATGATCCAGGGGGAAAAATTAGCCGGCATTGGCCAGTTGGCCGCAGGGGTGGCGCACGAAATCAATAATCCCCTTGGTTTTGTGTCCAGCAATTTCGAAACCTTAAAAAAATATGTGACCAGGTTTCAGGATCTGCTTATGGCCTACCGGCAGTTGAAGCAGCAGCTTGCGGAAGGAAACACTGACCAACTGAATCAGTTGGTCAGTGATCTAAATTCGCTGGAGAGAGAAAAAAAGATTAATTTGATTTTAGAAGATTTACCAGGCTTATTCGATGATACCGGCAATGGGCTGCAGCGAGTAAGCGAAATCGTTACCGGGTTGAGGAATTTCTCCAGGATTGACGCCCAGAGTGACTTTGCGGAATTTGATTTGAACAGCGGTATTAAAAGTTCACTCCTTGTTGCGCGAAATGAAATTAAATATTATGCCAATGTCGAAGAGGATCTTGCCGGTATTCCCATGATTGAGGTTATCTCCGGACAGATCAATCAAGTGTTGCTCAATATTATTGTCAACGCGGCCCAGGCAATTAAGTATAAGGAGCTTAAAGATCCTGGCCTCATCCGGATCAAAACATGGAGTGACGATACTCACGTGTATTGCGAAGTAGAAGACAATGGCATCGGGATGACTAAAAAAACTTTGGACCGAGTATTTGAACCTTTTTTTACGACCAAGCCGGTGGGGCAAGGAACCGGTTTAGGACTCAGCGTCTCTTATGATATTGTAGTAAACAAGCACGGTGGGCATATTAACGCTCACAGTGAATTGGGGGTTGGTACTGCTCTGCTGCTGAAATTACCGATTAAGCAAAGACGGTCAGACTAGGACATGAGAAAATTATCGGGAGCGGGGGGAGTAAGATGGGCAGGAGTATCTTGTTTGTGGACGATGAAAAGGCCATCTTAAAGTGTTTGAAACGATCTTTTATGGATTGCGAGTATGATACGTATTTTGCCGAAAGTGGTAGGGAGGCGCTACTCATTTTTGAGAGTAACCACATTGACCTGGTAGTCAGTGATATGCGTATGCCTTATATGGATGGACGCACCCTGCTAAAAACGATAAAAGAGAAATATCCGGATACGTTGCGCTTGATCTTGAGTGGCGATGCGGGAAAAAATGAAGTAATAAAGGCGTTAGTTGACGGGTCAGCCATCATATATTTGGTAAAGCCGTGGAACCATGAGGATTTGGTAAAGACCATCGCAGGTTTATTTGAAACCCGTGCTAGCCTGGCTGATCACAAGTTAGGGGCGCTAATTATGGATATGGAAAAAGTACCCACCCATCCTGTGATTTATAAAAAATTTTGTCAATTGCTTGATCAAGATGCAGACACCAAGGAATTTACCTCCTTGATTGAGAGTGATCCGGTGATCAGTGCGAAACTGCTGCATATTGCAAACTCGGCTTTCTATGGAATTAAGACCGGTTCAGTCCAACAGGCGCTGGTTTATTTAGGGGTGGGTGCCGTAAAGAGTATTGTTTTAGCAACGAGTATACTTGATTCGCTAGGCATTAAAGGTACAAGTTTCAGTAAAACGGATTTCTGGCGGCACATGAGTCTGAGTAATAAAATTGTCAGTTTGCTCTATGAGCGTGTTTTTAAGAAAAAACTGGCACAAGACTGCGCTTCCGCAGGGTTGCTCCATGATATTGGTGAAATCATCTTATTTCATCAATATGAGCAGGAACTTTCTGCGGCCATTGGCAAAGCTCCCAATTTAGAGGAAGAATCCCTGTGTATATTGGAAAGAAAAATGATAGGCTTTTCACATCAGGAGATAGGCGGTTATCTGTTAAGCTGGTGGGGTTTGCCTTTTTCTATTGTGGAAGCGGCCTTGTATCACCATAACCCCTTCGATATGGCCGTCCATAATCAAGAGCTGGTCAAAGCCGTGCATATTGCTGGCTATTATGCATGGGTTTTACTTGGGAGAGAAGATTGGGCGGCTGTGGATGATCAGGTTTTTGAACATATCGGCATTACCAAGGCGGCATGTGATGATCTAATCAGACAGTTCATTACCGTAGGGGAAGGGGAATTATTATGACGACAGTACTCTTTGTCGATGATGAGATAAATATATTAAAATCCATAAAGCGCGCTGTGCTGGATGAAAAATTCGACGCGCAATTTGCGTTGAGCGGTCAGGAGGCGCTAGCTATTTTAGAAAATGAGCCGGTTGGCGTAATCGTTACAGATATGCGTATGCCCGGCATGGATGGACTTGCCCTGCTGAAGCGCGTAAAAGAGAAACATCCTGAAATTGTGCGCATTGTGCTGTCAGGATACACCCAACTGCCCCAGGTCATCGCCACCATTAACCAGGGCGAAATTTTTCAGTATATAACAAAACCCTGGAAGATGGAAGATGAACTGCTAAGTGTAGTTAAACGGGCTATAGAATATTATGAAGTACATTGTAAAGAAGCAACGCACAGGAAATCTATAGAGCAAAGGGTAGCCGGCTATCAGAATATCTTTCGGGAGATGGAGAATAAGATTGCCAATATAAAAAATGACTTCTATTCGGCCAAGATAATAAATGCTATCGTGTTTGAGCTTATAAAAAAGGATTGCAGTGAGAGCAATTTTTCCAAAGAGGCCTTAATGCAACGGGTTAACATGCTGGAAACAGCTGTCCAGTCATACCTCGGCATTATACCGTTACAACCGGTGAAAATAGAAGCGGCTAAGTTAATTCAATCTATCATCGAGAAATTAGAACATTCATTCACTGTGCAAGATAAATCAAATGCAGATAAGCAGGGCGAGCTTATATGTACCGGGAATAATTATTCGATGCATTGGGCGTTGGATATATTAATGCAACAGTTACAATTAAGCAAAGGACAGGTTCATTGCCAGGTATATTCCCAATATAGAAAAAGCGGTGACTATCAACTCGGTGTCGTACTCCACGTTGTTATGCCTAAACAGGAAGTGGACGATAGCTTTATCACATCTACAGAATATGTAGTGGACATGATAAAGCGTATCGCTAAAGGCCAGTTTGTTTCGATTGAATGTTCCAAAGGAAATGACGCGATCGCTATCATGTTGTCCGGTGACTTCAAGGTAATTTCCTAGTTAAAGTGGTGGAAAGTATCATTTTAATTAAAGGTATTTTTAAAAAAGGATAGAACAATTAACTGGATTGTCAGATTTATCCTTGGAAGTCGAGGGTTAAGGATGCGTTTCCTGCACAAATACATACTATTACTTAGTGTCATGATCATTGCCATTAGTGTTTTTCAATTTGTCGTTTTCGATAGGCTGTTTATCACGAAGACGAATACTCTGTTATTAGCTACTAACGAAAGAGCAGCTCAAAATACTGGAGGGCAGCTATTTACTTATTTTAATAAAATAGGAGACTCACTGAAAATAGCTGCATCCAATCCCAAACTTCGAGCAAATCGGGAAACACTCGATATAGTTAACGACTTAATTCCTGAAATTAATGCAATTTTCATACTCAATAAACAGGGCGATGTGGTACTGTTCAGCGGGATTGAAAGTGTTCCAAGTCTAAATTTTTCACAAAGAGATTACTTTAAACATGCCATTAAAGGGGAAACCTATATCGGTAATGTCTTTACCAGTGCATCAAATAGAGAAGTTGTCGCTATCGCAGTCCCTATTATTGATAATGGCAACATTTCAGGAGTAGTCGTCGGAAGCGTTTGGCTACATGAAAGTAATTTAGTATCAATGTTTGGAAATAAAGTTTTCGGTCGGAATGGACTCGTGGCGATTACTGATGCGAATGGTGTGAGTATATATCATCCAGATCAAACACAAATCGGGAAAAAGGCTGCTCTATTTGACTGCTTATCAGCATCAGAAGGATCAGTGATCACAGCAAACTATACTGGTCAAGAACAGTTTGTTGGCTACAGTAAGGTTCCGGAATTGAACTGGTTTGTTTTTGTGAGTACTCCTACTTCCGAAATAGAGCAACTCCGCAACATGATGATTTTTCCAATTCTAGCCGTCTCGTTAATAGGTATTCTTGTGGTTGTTGTTATAGGTACATTCACGTTACGACGTTATATGAGACCTTTCGAGAAATTGGTAAGGGCTTTCAGTTCTATTAGAAAAGGTAAATACCGCGAACTTCCTTCTGATGAATACTCCAATGAATTTGGGGAAATTATTCAAGTGTATAATGACACCGTGAGGAAACTTGAGGATGTACATACTACATTAATAGCAGAGGCAGATGTTGACGGACTCACTGGCGCGTATAACCGACGGTCTTTCGATAAAACATTAGCACTACTTTATGAAGAAACACGATTATCTTCAATGAAAGCCGTAAGTATTATGTTATTAGACATCGACAACTTAAAGCAACTAAACGATACACAAGGGCATCTCGTAGGTGACGACGTATTAAGAGAGCTTGTTGCAATCGTATCATTAGTTGCGGGACCTCGCTCGTTGTTTCGGTATGGTGGGGATGAGTTCGCGGTTGTTTTGCGCGATACACCATGCGATAGAATCCTGCTCTTGGCTGATGAGATACGTTTGAAATGCGAAAAAAACCTACAAGGCTGTACTGTAAGTATCGGCGTTGCAACATATCCTCAAGATACCAAGTCTATAGATGAGTTAATAAACTTTGCCGACAAAGCACTTTATGAAAGCAAGTCTGCTAAAAATAGAGTGACAATATATCAAGGGTAGGCCCTGCAAAACATAACCAGATTGACTTTATATTCATCCCAATCGGGGCCGTGTTGAAACTTCAGTTTCAGCGCAGCCCCTGTTTACTTTAATCCCCGAGTCACCCAGAGACAATGCCTCTTCAATTTTATATTTATGATGCCCTACTCAATGGGTATAAGTATCTTCCAAATCAAAAAAGCTCTCGATTTTCGAGAGTTTTTTGTGACTTATTGGGACGCTATTTTAGTTGCTCCTTTGGCATAATATTTAAGTCTACTTTGGTATATTCGCTTTGCCTTAAAATGGACTATATGGCTTTTCTTTGCAGATGAAAAACGTTGGCGGGAGTTATTTCCTGTGGGCTTTATTGCAGGCTTATGTGGGGCTACAGCAGATATCATTACTCGGCATTACCCACTATGGGAATACGATGATAATATTTTCCGACAGGTGTGCGACAGTTAGCCCCCCCTTTTGAGAAAGGGGGTGGTTTTGTGACTGTATATGAGGCGTTAACATTTGCTCTTGCATTTGCTACGTTAATCGTATTGATCATAAACAATATTGTTGTTTCAGGTGGGGTTGCTACCCCATATGTATCCCATCATGGATGAAATCATTGACGAAAATAAAGAGGCATTTGTGAAGTTGGCTAAGTGATGCGCGTGCTGTCGGTATAAGAAATCATGCTATTGCATAGGAAGTTAATCGAACAAACTGGCGGTAGTTATGGGGTGCGGGATCGGGGATTGATTGAAAGTGCCATGAATCGTGCATCGGCTACATTTGATGGACAAGACCTATGCAGCACGGTCGAAAACAAAATTGCCGCAACTACTTATGGATTGGTTAACAACCATGGTTTTATAGATGGTAATAAAAGGATAGGCGTAGCTACAATGTTACTTTTTGTTCGCTTAAATGGTAGCCAGCTTCAATATAGTCAAGATGAGCTGGTAATGAGCTGACCTATTTTCGGCTCATTACCAGCTTATTTTTGTTCTGCGGATGGCTCCGTGTCCATAACAAAACCGATACGGGAACTACAACAACCTTACAACAATGCCGCGAAAAAGTGCTGTGACGCTCTGTTGTGAAATTTACAGTTCACTTTGGTTGCTTTTGTTACATTTAAAAAGCATTTTGAACTGCTTGATAAGGTTCAGATGTAACATAAAAAGTCCCTCCTACATAACGTATACAGGAGGGATATGAAATGAATGAAACGTTGCCCGAACTAATTCGCCATTATGCTGAAGATGAATGGCACGACTACCTATACTACTCGCAGTTATCTGAAAAAGTAAAAACAGCTGAGCAGCGAGAAATGGTGCTAGGCTTCGCTCGGGATGAATATCACCATGCCAATGCATTAACTGCATACTACTGCCAACTCACAGGCAGGTATCCGTATATAGCACCTTATCAGCCCAGGCCAATTTCGGATAACTTGGAACAGGTTTTCTTAGCCCGTGTGAAACCTGAGTCGGGGGATATGCAGAAATATAAAGAACTGTATCTCATGACGCGAGATCCCCAATTACGCGATATCGCGTTCAGTGCGATGACGGATGAGTCCCAACACGCGATTAGATTATTGTATTTAGCTGAACAGGCAGATGCGTAAATAGAGAGCGATGATTCGCTCTTTTGTTTTTTTATAATATAAATTCCGCCAGGCGCACACCCCTTGCGTCGATGAGATGCGTTGCACAAGATATGCAAGGGTCAAAAGAACGAATAATCCTGCCTACCGTGGCGTTTACCAGGCTATCCTGTGGGATATGGGTGCCGATTAGGGCATTTTCAATCGGGCTGCGGTTGCCAAAAGCATCGCGGGCAGAAAAATTCCATACGGTCGGGGTAATGATATTATATTCCGCAACACGTTCGTCCTCTACCCGTACACTGTGCAGTAATGCCCCGCGCATCGCATCGATTGGGGAGGAGGCGTGGCGTTTAACAAGGACGCTGTTTTGGGTAAGCGGGGGAGTATCCGTAGGTTGAATTTGTGTTAACCAGTCACGCATTAGTTCGGTAAGCAGCAGTGTTTCCTGGGAGCGGGCAACGATGCGGTCCATCGTAGAGGTTCCCCCTGCATAACGGCCTGTCATTATCATACGGGCCAGCGGTCCTACCTGAAAACATTTCCCTGCATACTTCACCGTTTTCACCCAGGTATAGGCACCTGGTTTTCGGGGAGACGGGCTAATAATCTGTTGTCCCTCACTAGTTTTTTGATCAAACCAAGATGTGTCCACATCTTCCTGTATCAAACTCAGATCCGGCACGGTTATCCTGTTGGCTTCATCAAGTACGCCGCTACGCCATAATGTTTTTTGGTTCTTACGCCCAAACCGGAACAGCCCGAAGGAGAGAAAACGTCTGGGTGTGACGCCGATATGAAAGTAGTCCTTATATACTTCCGATATGAGTTGCGTATCCGGTATCAGACACTGATTTATGAAAGAATGGATTTCTTGCAATAAGGATAAAGCGCGGGTTAGTTTATCCACGGTAGGTGCTACGGCTACTCCACCGTGTAAAAAGCTGTGCTGATGTGGAGCTTTCCCACCGAAGATCGTTAAAATTTCATGCGCTTTCTGTGCTATCTTAATCGCTTCCGCAAAATGGGGAATGATGTGTTGTGTTTGCTCCGGTGTCAACCGGAGATCCTCCAGATCCTGACAATGAAAAGGCATTGTCTGCGGCATCTGGACAAAGTCGGGTATGCTAAAAACGTAAAAATGCCGGAGGTGATTCTGCAGGAAATCCGCCGCAAACATGATGTTGCGTAAGAGTTGTGCTGTTTCGGAGATCTCATTGTCATAAAGTTCATCGAGTAAATAGCTGGACACCGCTCCATGGGCTAAAGAACAAATGCCGCAAACCCGCTGCGTCATGTACACTGCGTCGGTAACATGACGATTTTGCATCGCCCACTCAAAGCCCCGAAACATGGTGCTGCTGGCCGAGGCATCGGTAATCATCCCATTGTCCAACACTATTTTGACCGATAGTAAACCGCTGATCCGTGTAATCGGGCTGATGCTAATGGATTTTGCACTCATGAGGGATGCTCCTTTCCTCCGGGGCTTGCTTGTGGATCCCGGCTGTGCCCTTTTTGCGGTATGGGGGTAAAAAAAGGCGATGACCCATCCGGAAAATTGGGAGTTGTACAACCGATACAAGGGGTGTTTGCACGGACAGGCCAATTCACGTAGTTGATCCACTGGCGATACGGACAGTCTGCGTGTGTACGCGGACCCATACAGCCCAGGGAGAACATACATTCTTTATCGCCTAAATGTTTAGCGTAATCTTGTCTATCAAAGTAGGATCTACGCTGGCAATGACGGTGCACCGTGTTTTCATAAAAAAGTGTCGGGCGACCTAGCTTATCAAGCTCCGGTATTCCGTACATCAATAAGTGGGCTAAGGTTCCCACAAACCAGTCCGGATTTATCGGGCAGCCACTTACGTGAATTACGTCTCTCGCTAAAACAGCGCTTACACCTACGCTGCTAGTGATATTGGGTTCTGCCGATGTGGGGCCACCAAAGCATGCACAGGTGCCAACGGCAACCACATATTTCGCCAAACTTCCCAGCCATTGCACCGCTTCGAGAGCTGTAATGCGGTGGAGTTGTGTCTGAGCGATTACGCAATACAGACCATTGTCCTTTGTCGGGATAGCGCCTTCCACCACCAACGTAAATACCCCTTTGTATTGTTCTGCTGCTGAAAACAATATGCGTAGAGCATCGTCGCCCTGGGCGGCCATGAAGGTATTGCTATATATTAGGTCGATCATATCTTCGAATATTTGCCCTGCATACGGGTATGTGGAATTCATAAATGCGATATTGTTGTCGCCACTGTCATCTGTCTCCAGCCAAATGACGGGCAGTTTATGTTGTCCGGCATGTAATAAGAATTTGCTTACTTCCGGCAACACCGTTTCTGTGATCCGATGGGTGTCGCCGGAGCGGTTTTGGCGGCAAAAAGTTGAAAAGGTTTCCTTATCCATTTATTGCTCCTTTCCCATTATTTATATATCTTATGGGATTGAGTTGAAATAATTACGGCATATTCATTTTTGCAGTGGCTGGTATATGGTTCGTGGAACAAATTGCTTCCGATATAATAAGGGGCTAGTTATCACACCGCATCAGGTGGGATGGATGGAAACGGCTTGGGTAATGGACGAGAAAAGGTAATATCGACCGGATAGGCGACATTAGATCCTAGGCCATAAAAGCTACTAGCATTGGCATGATATTTGCAAATAATATAACAAGCTGGCTAAAAGGAGGATGTTTCATGATTGCGTTCTGTCTGATCTCCATATTGGTGCTTAGCGTTTTGACGGTATCAATGGCTGTTAAGGAACGACGGGAAGTGGAGCTGTATTGTGAACAAGTATTGAACAAAAATAACTTCGCTGCAAAAATGGGCAAGCCTCTGCCATCAAAGGTTTAAAAGACAGCGCTTATCTGAAGAGAGGGTAGGTCGCAAACGGCCGATATAAGTTAACACAAAAAGCAAAAACGGTAACGAAATGACTTGCAGGGAATGATTTGTGTCAAATGCTACAGTTGCCGTAGTATTTGACACAGTAACTTTTTAAATATTAATCCATAGCGCCATCTGCTGGTTAATTTAAACGTAAGACAAGTTGGCATAATTTTTGCAATGTATAAGAAGTAAGGGCATAGACAAAGGAGGTACCTATGGATAAAAAATTAAACAAAAAAATACTTATCGCGCTACTGGGAGCAACCCTGATCGTAGCCAATACCGTTTTTGCAGCGGAACAAGATATGAATCTCAAAACAGTTCTCGCAGAAGCGCTGGCCAAAAACCCTACAATACTGGAGGCAGAGCAGAATTGGCTTGTGGCGCAAAACAAGATTACGCCGGCGAAAACCTTGCCAAATCCTAAGTTTGGTATTATGCGGGATGACATACCTGCAGGGAACCTGAATATCGGCGATGGGATGATGACGACCTATTCCTTAAGCCAGGAGTTTATGTATCCCGGCAAATTGTCATTAATGGGGAAAATGGCGGAAAGCGGCGCCAATATGAGCCGCAGCGATTATCTGGAGCAAAAGTTACAGATTTACATGGAAACAAAGCAAGCCTATTATGACGCTTTATATGCGAATAAGGCCCTGACCATCGAAGGTGAAAACCAGCAACTGATGGGCCAACTGGTGAAAATTACCCAGGTCAATTATGCAACCGGCATGGTTCCTTTGCAGGACGCACTGAAAGCGCAGACGGAATATTCACAAATGACCACCGAATTGCTGAACATGGCGGCGATGGAAAGCGTAGCAAAGTCCAAGATCAATGTATTGATGGGACGCAACCCCAATATACCGATACAGATTAGCGAAGATTTTCCCGCACCACCGCCGAATTTTGACCTGGAGAAGCTGCAAAGCCAGGCAACTTCTGAAAAACCGGCCCTGTTGGGCATGCAGTATAAAGTCGAAATGGCGAAAAACGGGGTGGATTTGGCCAACAAACAGCGGAAACCCGATTTCGAGCTGGATTTCAAATACAACGATCTAAAACCTGATGAAATGGGAGCAGCGAAGGATACGTGGAGTGTCGAGCTGATGACGATGCTGCCGATTTGGGGCGGAAAAAACCGTGCGGAAGTAAACGGTGCCAAAGCTGGTTTTGAATCTGCGCAGGCTTCCTATGCAGCGATGAAGAACATGACCCAGCTTGATGTGCAAATGGCCCTGACTAAAGCACAATCCGCATGGCGTCAGATCGATTTGTACCAGAAGAACATTATTCCCCAGGCTGAACAGACGTACCAGGCCTCCATGGTAAGCTATACCAACAGCAAAGTGGATATCATGACGGTACTGGATAATCTGCGGACGCTGCGCAGTGCCAAGCTGGCGCATTATAAGGCGAAGATTGATTACGAAATGGCTCTTTCGGAACTGGAAAAAGCAGTGGGGAAACCGTTATTTTCAGGGATCACTCTCTAAAAAATATGAAAACATGCGGTTCTTTGTTTTCTGTCCTAAAACCTTACACCTATAACAAGGAGGCAGTATATGGCTGAGTTGAGTGACAAACAGAAAAAGGGGCTGGCAATCGCCGTAGCGGCAGTGGTGATTATCGGTGGTTCTTACGGGTATTATACCTATCACACCAAATATAAGGCGGCATCCCATACCGGACATCAGGTGCAAAGCGGGGTCATGACCATGGAAGGCGACACGGTGATGCTCGATGCCAACGCCCGGGCTTTGGCCGGAGTGCAGACAGCTCCGGTGGCAAAGCGGACCCTGACCAAAGAAATACGCACAACCGGAAAAATTGCCGTCAACGATGGCGCCAGATCCCTGGTAACGTCCCGCATTGAAGGCCGGATCGATGAACTCTACATCGCTGCAGACGGGCAGTACGTAGAGGCGGGGCAAGTAATCGCGTCTGTTTATAGCCCGGATTTGATTGCTGCGCAGGAAGAATACTTATTGGTACTAGATTCGGTACAAAAAATGCGTACAGCTAGTAAAGACATTGTGCAAGCAAACAACCGTTTACTGCAAGCAACACAACGGAAACTGGAACTCTTGGGTGTAACCGGTGAGGAGATCGAACATTTAGCACATACGCGGTCTGTGAATACGCAATCTGTGATTCGGTCGCCTTTTGGCGGTACGGTAACCGAAAAAATAGCGCTACCCGGTATGTATATCATGCGAGGCGATAAGCTGCTCAGTTTGACCGAACTTTCGACGGTGTGGATGTATGCTGATATTTATGAAAAAGATATTGCCAGCATCCAACAGGGGCAAGAAGTCGCTGTCACCATGCCGAGTTATCCTGGTGAAATTTTTACAGGTCGGATTATTTTTATTAGCCCGACAGTGGATGATGCTACCCGTACCATCAAAGTTCGTGTAGAAATGAATAACACTAACGGCAAATTAAAGCCCAATATGTTCGTAACTGCGGCTATTAGAGCTCCTTTGGGTGAGCAATTGGTGATCCCTGCATCAGCGCTGCTTGATACAGGTACGCGAAAAGTGGTCTATGTAGCCCAGGGGGAAGACACGTTTGTGAAACGTGATATTGTAACCGGCCAAGAGGCGGAAGGGTTTATCCAGGTTCTCTCCGGACTCCAACCGGGTGAGACAGTTGTTACAGCGGCAACTTTCCTGATTGATTCTCAAACCCAATTAGGCTCCTTCGGTGGACATGCAGGGCACGGGGGCGGAGCTTCTGCCGCGCCAGCAGCAGCTCCGGCATCGACGCCCGCTGTCTCTGTACCGGCAGCTTCCGTAGCGCCAAATACGCCGTCCGGTGGCCAGCATAGCGGACACTAAGGGGGATAACAAATGTTAAATAAATTAATCGAGTTTTCGCTGCGCAACCGGGCAATTGTGATCATATTAACTGTTTTTGTGATCATCTGGGGTGCTTTTACGCTGCGTCAGACGCCGATAGACGCTTATCCCGATTTAAGTGAAAACCAAGTACTGGTCTTTGCCGACTGGATGGGGCGGGGTCCTCAAGAAGTGCAGGATCAGGTAACGTACCCTCTGGAAACAGAACTGCGTGGGCTGCCTAAAGTAAAGGACATCCGTTCGTCCTCGGCCTTTGGCTTCTCCATGGTGACAGTCATTTTTGAAGACGACATGGATATTTATTTCGCGCGCCAAGTGGTAAATGAGAAAGTGCAACAAGCCTTACCCCGTTTACCGAGAGGTGTGCAACCGGCGCTTGGTCCGGTGAGCACCCCGATGGGGCAAGTTTTCATGTATACACTGGAGAGTGATAAGCACAATTTAGCCGAACTTCGCACCATGCAGGACTTTTTTCTCAAACCCCAATTAAGCGCAGTGCCTGGGGTAGCGGAAGTGGCCAGCATCGGCGGCTATGTGCTGCAGTATCAGGTGAATTTGGATCCCGATTTGATGAAGGGATACCGTGTTACGCCTGGTCAGGTGTATAGCGCTATCGCCGGCAATAACGCCAATATCGGGGCGAAAGTAGTTGAGCAAAACGGCCAGGAATACGTTATTCGCGGTCTTGGCTTGGTCGAATCCGTCGAGGATATTAACAACATCGTCATCACCCAGAACAATAATGTGCCGGTATACGTAAAAAACGTAGCCAGGGTAAATTTAGGTCCTGACTTCCGGCGAGGCTTGATCACTAAGGGTGGCAGAGACGCGGTCGGAGGGATTATAGTACAGCGGATGGGTGAAAATACGTTGGATGTAATCGATTCTGCAAAACAGAAAATTGCAGAAATCCAACCAACTTTACCTAAAGGCATGAAGATTGTGCCTTATTACGATCAAACGGAGCTGGTGAAAAAAGCGATTGCTACGTTGGAGCGGGCACTGCTGGAAGAATTTATCTTAGTCACCATTATCGTACTTGTGTTTCTCGGTACGTTCCGTTCCAGTTCCATCGTGACCAGCATCATACCGATTGGTATTCTAATTGCGTTTATCCTGATGAAACAGATCCATCTTTCCGCAAACTTGATGTCGCTCGGGGGTATTGCGATCGGTATCGGGGTGATGACGGATGCGGCGATCGTGATGGTCGAAAATATCTATCGCCATCTTGCAGAGAATCATGAACAACGCAACGTGTCGGAAGTGGTGCTGGAAGCAGCCAAAGAAGTGGCGGGGCCGATATTTTTCTCCATTACGATTATCATCGTAACATTCTTACCGGTATTCACCCTAACAGGGACGGAGGGAAAACTCTATGCACCGATGGCGTGGACGAAAACCTTCGCGATGACCGGATCCCTGTTGCTGGCCTTTACGCTTGTTCCCGTGCTGTGCACGATTCTTTTAAAAGGTAAAATTAAAGAAGAAGAAACCTGGATTGTGCGTAAACTGCATCACTGGTATGTGCCGATTTTAAAAGCAGCGCTAAAACATCGTAAGGCCACGATTGCGATGGCAGTGGCTGTGATGATTGCCGGGTTTTCTATTTTACCCTTCATTGGCACTGAATTTATGCCCGAGCTTGACGAGGGAAGCTTCCTGGTGATGCCCACGATGTTACCAAGCGTCTCCTTGACTGAAGCTACCGAAGCGGCGAAGAAAATGGACACATTGATCATGCAGATTCCCGAAATACACCATTCGGTTGGCAAGGTCGGACGGGCGGAGACAGCCATGGACCCGGCTCCGATTAACATGATTGAAACGATTGTAACCTTGAAGCCAACAGAAGAGTGGCGTCCTGGTGTTAAGAAAGAAGATATCCTGATGGAGATGCAGACGAAATTGGCCGATATTCCTGGCTTGAATCAGGCTTTTACCCAGCCGATTGCTGGGCGGTTGGGCATGCTGACAACCGGTGTGCGTACACAGTTAGGACTTAAGTTGTACGGCGAAGACTTAAAGGTGCTCCAAACCAAAGCCTTCGAAATCGAACAAGTACTGAAAAATGTAGCTGGAGTATCTGATTTGTTAGCGGAACGTATCTTTGGAGCCCCTTATCTGGAGGCGCAGATTAATCGGGAAAAAGCCGCCCGCTATGGTCTCAATATCAATGAGCTGGAAGATACACTGGAACTGGCCATCGGTGGTAGAACAGCTACTAAAACGATTGAGGGACGTAAGCGTTTTGACATCTTCTTACGTTACAACCGTGATCATCGTGAGAACATCGAGGATATGAAAAATATTCTAGTGCCCATCACGGGAAGTGGCGCAACTGGTGCAGCCGGAGGCAGCATGGGGGGCGGCATGGGGGGCGGAGCGTCTAATGCCGCCAGCGCTCCTGGATCAGGGGCTTACGTCCCGCTCGGCGAAGTTGTTGATTTCCGGGTGGTTGATGGACCCTCCATGATCAGTAGTGAAAACAGCACATACCGAGTCATCGTGCAGTTTAATGCCCGGGGCCGGGATGTGGTAAGTGTAGTAGAAGAAGCGGAACAAGCAATTAAGAGTCAAGTAGAGTTGCCGCCTGGGTACTATTTCAAGTGGGCGGGACAGTACGAGAATCAGCAGCGGGCCAAACAACGATTGGCACTTGTAGTACCTGCAGTTATCGTGCTCACTTTCTTCCTGCTGTACCTGACCTTTAATTCGGCTGGAGATGCGCTGCTGATCCTACTCAATGTGCCCTTTTCGCTAGTGGGTGGTATTGTAGCCATCTATGCTACACATACGTATCTGACTGTGGCGGCGGCAGTGGGCTTTATCGCGCTCTTTGGTATCGCGGTCCAAAATGGGGTGATCATGGTAACCTATATCAATAAGCTCAAGCAAGAAAAACCCTTGATGGAGGCGGTAATTGAAGGTGCAACTACCCGGATGCGGGCGGTCATGATCACGGCCCTTGTAGCCAGCATCGGTCTGTTCCCACTGATCTTCTCGACTGGTGCCGGTTCGGAGATTCAACGTCCCATGGCAACCGTCGTAGTTGGCGGTCTGGTAACAGCAACAATTCTAACCCTCATCGTATTGCCTAGTATCTATTATGTGTGGCATGAATGGCTAGCTAAACGGAAAACAATAGCGCAATCTAATGAACAAGTTAAAGGATCATAGTATCCCTACCCCTTGGGAGGATCGTTAATGGAAGTCAGGTTGGTGAGTCCAACCGACCTGACTTAGTTTCTTTCGTAAAAGGATGGTGACTATGCGCAGAATCTTAGTAGTAGCAGTGATGACCCTGCTTTTGTTAACCAACGTTACTTGGGCGGCACCAAACAATTACCTGGATTTTTTGCGGGTCATCGAAGATATTGAAGCAAAGTCAATACTACCGGTAGCCGATTTGCCGGAATACAACACCCCATCTAAATTGAGTGCACAAATTATCGCGGCCGCAAATCGCATGATGGGCATGCCGGTTGTGTGGGGCGGTTCATCGCCCAGTCAGGGTTTTGATTGCTCGGGGCTTGTACAATATGTGTTTCGCCAAGTAGGCATCAACTTACCGCGTACAGCTGATTTGCAATTTCTGGTGGGGAAAACAGTAAGTAAAAGTGAACTTCAATCCGGCGACCTGGTGTATTTTACGACGTATGAGCCCGGTGCCTCCCATGTTGGTATTTATATCGGGCAGGGAAAGTTCATTCATACATCTTTTTCCCAAGGGAAAGTAGCGATTGGAGATATGAATGATGCATATTTTTTACCTCGCTACTATGGGGCGAAACGCGTAAATTAATTAATATCTGAAAGGATGTTTATCATGAAAAAACACTTAAAATTATGCTTAGCAGTTCTTACATTAGTAATAGTTACAGCAGTAGCAGCCGGGTGCGGGTCTTCACAGACGGCCGCTCCTGCACCAAATACCACCGAAACTGTGCAAAATATGGCTTCCGTGATGCCCATGGAGGACCCAAATGTTTTTGTGAAAGATATGCAGCAAACATTGATGATGATTACGGAGCAAACCAAGCTAAACAAGCTGGATGATGCCAAAAAAGCGACGGCGGAACTGATTGCACTGCAGGAAAAACTGGCAGCCCATCTAACCGATGCTAAACAGAAAGAAGGGTTACGGCAAGCTGTTCTGGCCCTACAGGCGGAGGTGCAACAACCGAGTCCGAGCCAGTCTGCCATTGATAAACAGATGGAAATCGTGAAAAAACTGTTGAATGAAGTTAGCAGCCTGCTGAAAAATCACAAGCATCAATAAAGAGAAGGGATGATTGTTATGAAAATGAAAAAAGCATTACCATGGGTTTTAGGTGGCATGGTTACTGTAGCGGCATTAGGATGGGGAGCTAATACAGAAATTGTTAGTGCGGAGGAGCATGATCACAAGCATGGACAGCAACAAATGCAGCAAGAAATGATGCAAGACGGCAAACAGATGATGGATCCGAAAATGATGCAGGATATGATGAAGGATCCTGCAATGCACAAGCAATGTATGGACATGATGCAGCAGCCGGAAATGCAATCGATGATGAAGGAAATGATGCAAAAAGACGGACAGTTTCATAAAATGATGCTGGATTTGGTGAATTCGGTAGAGATCGATGAACCAACTATTCCTCAGGTAGCGGAAGAGAGTGTAGACCACAAGCAACATCTTTAAAAATAGGGAGCAAAGAAATATAAGCGAGTCAATGGTCGCCAAAATTCATGATTAGGGTTATCGCAATTCAAGGTGTATGAAATGCAACAATACATGTAGCATTCCATACACCTTGTTTGTATTTAAGACAGGATTAAAGTATCGTGCTTAAAGATATCGACAATATTTTGTAGCAAAATTTCCCGCCGGGAGCATCATATTCCACAATCGAGTTTTTTTCTTTCAACAATAAGGCGATGCCAATGGGTGAAAAAATGGAAATATCGCCGATATTTATGCTTGATTTGGAAGGAGTGATTAATTGGAACTCGTAGGTGGATTGGCTCTCTAATTCCTGGACCATAATATGACTGCCGATTACGACAAATGGAAAGTTATCTAATTGCGAGAACTCTACTACGGATATTCTCTCAAAAGTTTCATTCATGCGCTGTATGTAGTTTGTGATCATAGAATCCATTGCTTCCCTTGTTTTTGTGGGTAATGGAAAGTAGGAATCCAGGAACGCGGTCTGATTTTCCTCTATGTCAATCAATGATACTATTAATAAATTGAAAGCCTCTTTAGACAATAATATTTTTTCCACGGCACCCTCCACTTTCCATTTAATGTAATAGTTCCCAGAAAAGATAAATGGACATTGCCAAAAGGCATATGTCCCAGATACAAACTATTACATTAAGTGATTTTATAAAAAAACGGGGTATATCTTACGAAATCTTTCTGGAAATAGTATATCATTTTATACAACTATTGTAAACAAAGTAATCATCTTCCATTTAATTGAAAAATGGGAATTAAGTGGTTCTTTTAGAATAAAATTTATTTTCAGTAAGATGGTGGATGAGTTTCTAACATTTTTACATAACTTATTTACAAATGAAATGATCACAGTATTATCACATTTAAGGATTACAATAAAATATGGAAAGTACCATATAAAATTATCTTTAGATGCTCGAAAGTAGATAAGCAGGAACGATTGGATATAAGTTATGGAGAACCGATGAGGAGCGAACTAAATTGCAAGAAGCACGAACTGTAAAGCAGCGTTTGCTGGAAGCCAACAACAAAGTTAAATTATTTATTGGTGTTGTTGTTGTAGCGATTGCTTTATTATTAGCGTTTCATAATTATCAGGCCAAAGCTGTGCTTAAAGGACCGCGATCCGGCGATATAAAGCCAGCGGTAGATGTTCTAATCGTGCAACGCAAGGATATGTTGAAAAAAATTGAGCTGACAGGTCAGACGGTACCCGAGGCCCAAGTTGATATTGCTGCAAAATATTCCGGTAAGATTATCCAAGTTAACGTCGAGTTAGGGCAGCGTGTAGTACCGGGGCAGGTGTTGATTGTCCAGGATACCAATGATATCGATGCAGCACTAACACAAAATGAGGCAGCTTTGCGCGGTGCCGACGCGGACGCCATGGAAAGCAATGCGTCCTTTGAGGCTAGCTATCAAAAGGCACAGGCGGACTATCAGCGCAGTGTGACAAATTACCAAAGATATAATACGCTCTATGAAACGGGTGCCGTGTCGAGGGAGAATCTAGATAATGTAGAACAGCAAATGACTAACGCAAAGGCAGCGCTGGATACCTGGTCTAACCAGCTTGTTTCTGGAAGTGCGGCTTCTGTGTTATCCAAACAAGCCGTTCGTGACAAAACCAGGGCTGCATTGGACGCACTCCAGAATCAGCGAAATGACATGATTTGGCGGGCACCCAGAGCAGGAGTAATTGGGTTCCGTCAAGCGGAGGTCGGAAATATGACTCAACCCGGGCAGAAGCTATTGTCTATCATTGATAATAGTAAGATTTACGTGGATTGCGTAGTGTCAGAACAAGATATTGGGCAGATAGTAATAGGAATGCCTGCCAAAATTTCAATTGACTCGCTGGGGAAATCATACACCGGCAAAATCATTTATAGTAGTCCGGCCATGGATTCTAAAACCCAATCCTTTACCGTACGGTTAGCGCTGGATAATGTTGACGATACGCTGAAGGCGGGCATGTTTGCGCGGACAGATATCAATGTAGTATTGCGGACACAAACCCTATTTGTACCGAAAGAAGCGGTCAGTTCCTTAAACGGCAAGGAACGTGTATTTATTGTGGATGGGGACAACAAAATTATGGAGCGCGTTGTTCAGGTCGGTTTACGAAATGACAAAAGCGTCGAAATCTTAAATGGGGTTGGTGAAGGGGAGAAAGTAGCTATTACCAACTTATCACGCCTCAAGAACGGTATAAATGTTAACCCTAACGTATTGTCGGAATAGGTGAGCGCAGATCAAATTGTACTAGAGGTGAGATGGTGAACATTACGGGATTTTCCATACGAAGACCAGTGGGCATCACCATGATTATTATGCTGTTTGTTGTGCTTGGTCTATATAGTTTCCATCGTATCGGAGTTGAGCTCCTTCCGGCATTGAATACACCCTATGTCACGGTTTCTGTCCGTTATCCCGGTGCCAGTACTGAGGAGATCGAGCTACAAGTTGTTAAACCATTGGAGGATTCATTATCGTCGGTAGCCCATTTGAAACATATGACCTCCACTGCCCGTCCCGAAAGTGCCAGGATTACTCTGGAGTTCGATTTTACGGCTAATGCTGATATTGCTTCGATAGATGCCACTAAGCAGGTTAACGCCGTAAGACGGAAGCTGCCTGACGGTATCGATGAACCGACGGTTATAAAACGGGATATTAATGCTACGCCCGTTATGGAGATTGCCGTCACATCGGACCAACCTTTATCTGACGTTTATGCTGCGGCCAATAATGTTTTTAAAGAGCGGCTGCAACGGGCTGATGGTGTTTCCGAGGTTCTGCTCGATGGGGGGAGAGACAAAGAGGTCGCTGTTGAGGTCGATAGAAACAAACTGCGTTTCTACAATCTAGCCTTGAATCAGATTGTAAATAAGATTAAGGGTGAAAACGTATTACTCCCCGCTGGCACTGTATATCAAGATAAAAGTCAATCAGATGTCCGACTGCTTGCCCAATACACAACGCCTGAAGAAATAACCAAATTACAAGTAAACAATGCCGACGGCGTGGCAGTGTCTTTGAAAGATGTTGCTACGGTGAAAGAACAAGACAGCCGGGTCAATCGTTATAGTCGTACAAACGGTTCGGAGGCTGTCTCGTTATCGGTATACAAAAACAGTGAAGCTAATCTTGTTGATACAGTTAAAAGGACTATCGAGCAATTAGATACCCTGAGGGCGGAATATCCAAATTATAAATTTGTAGTGGTAACCAATGCGGCCCAGTTTGTGGAAAATGCGTTACACAATACTTTCAAGACGCTGATGGAAGGGCTCTGCACTACGGGCTTGATCTTATTCCTGTTTCTGCGCGGGTGGCGATCCACTGTTGCTGTCATTATTGCCATTCCTACCTCGCTTATCTCCACCTTCTTTGTAATGTACATCGCGGGATTCTCCTTTAATATGATGTCCCTCATGGGTATGGCCCTCTGTATTGGTATTTTAGTGGATGACTCTATCGTTGTGCTGGAGAATATCCACCGTCATCTGCAGATGGGCAAACAGGCAGACATCGCCGCAGAAGAAGGTCGTTTGGAGATTGGTATGGCGGCTATCGCGATTACACTGTGTGACGTCGTTGTGTTTGTGCCAATTGCCTTCATGACCGGCATGACTGGTCAATTCTTCCGCCAGTTTGGCCTTACCATTGTGTTTGCAACGCTGTTTTCGATGTTCGTGTCCTTTACCCTTACTCCCATGCTGGCATCAAGGCTGTTCAAGAATGGCCTTCACGAGCCCCAGGGCCCCGTCTGGGATTTTATGGATCGGATGGAGCAAGGTGCCATTGCAAAATACGAATTCGTCTTGCGCTGGAGTTTGGGAAATAGCAAGCAGGTTCTCACTGGAGTGCTAATGCTCTTTGTTTTTTCAGTAGCGTTGATTCCACTGGGCATCATTGGCTCAGAATATATGCCCAAGACCGACGAGAGTAGTTTTCGGGTTTCGGTCGAGTTGCCGGTAGGGCAAGATATCGAACAATCGAACGCTGTTGTGAGTAACCTGGAACAATATCTGTCATCCATTCCCGAAGTAACCAACTATCTGTCCAGTGCCGGTTCGCCAACCAGTAACAATGGCTCGCTTTCCGTTCAACTGGTTGATCGGAAAGACCGTAAGCGCAGCGTTTGGCAAATTGCCGATCAAGTTCGGGCATATGCCGCCAAGAATATCCCCAATGCCATAATTCGGGTTAGTGAAACCCAATCTTCCGTGGCAGGCGTCTCGGGAGGTGGTGGTGGGTCTTCGCCCCCAGTTCAATTGGCGTTGCTTGGTTCTAATATGGATAACTTAGTCAAGGCATCCTATCGGGCTCAAACAGTGCTTTCTCAAATCAAAGGGATTAAGGATATTCGTAGTTCCTATATAGAAGGGATGCCGGAAATACAACTAAGTGTGGATCGTGAACGTGTGAAGTTCTACAATACCTCCGTCGCCGAAATCAGCAATGTCTTTTCCACCGCTATCGCAGGGCAACAAGCCGGTGTTTATGCCAACGACCCCAACAATGACGGACAAGATACGAACATCAAGGTCAGACTAAAAGGCAGTGACGGGTTTACAGCGTCCGAGCTACGAGCGTTGCCAATTATGGCTGGCAATCATCAAGTATCTTTGGGAGACGTTGCAAAAATTACCGAAGGAACAGGACCGGTTGTGTTGCGGCGTGTTGATAAACAGCGATCTATCGAAATCCAAGCAAACGTCACTGATCGTCCGTTGCAAGAAGTGCTGACTGAAGTACAAAGCAAAATTACGCCGGAGGAACTGGGACAAGGTGTAAGTTATCGCTTTACGGGTCAAGCAACAAGTATGAATACTACCTATAGTGAGATGTTCCAGGCATTGGCGTTATCGTTAATTCTGGTGTATATGTTACTGGCAGTGCTATACGAATCGTTCTTAACACCACTTATTCGCATGTTCTCGCTCCCATTAGGGTTAATTGGATCCTTGCTATTTTTAGCGATTACGCGAAATACGATCAATCTCTATTCTCTCATAGGCATACTTGTCATGGATGGATTGGTAGCTAAGAATGGTACGTTACTTCTGGATTATACGATTACACTAATGGACCAAGGGGTTAATGCATTTGACGCGATCATCGAGGCTGGCAAAACGCGACTCAAGCCCATAATTATGACGACACTGACGATGGTAGTCGGTATGCTGCCGACGGCACTAGCGATGACAGAAGGATCAGAAACACGGGTAAGCATGGCTTGGGTGCTGATTGGCGGATTGTTAACATCAACGGTTTTCACCCTGATCATTATCCCCATCATCTTCCTGTTCTTTCAGCGCCACCCTGTTAGTCGATGGTTTGATTTTCTGGGTTCATGGCACTGGTTCAAGAAAAAGTGGGTGTAGTCTTAGCGTATCCCGCAAGACTGCCACGAACTATTTAACGGCGCTTAAAATGTAAAAGCCCCTTTCAAACGGGGCTTTTTTTGCTATCTTCTCAATGCTAATTACTAATCTATACTTTTTCGAATTCAGATTTATCGGCACCACAAATAGGACAAACCCAGTCTTCAGGTAGTTTTCTCCAAACAGTGCCAGGTGAGACATTGTGACTGGGGTCACCTGCATCCTCATTATAAATGTAACCGCAGACCAGGCATTTGTATTGGGCCACTGGAATCACTCCTTTTTTAGTTATACATTTTTGTAGTTTGTTGAGGGGTCTATTATATTACTTCAGGACCAAAAGTAAGATTTCCTCCCTAATCATACATTTATATAACCCAATGCTTTTTGGTAGCTATGGCTACCGCTTTTTTTTATTAACCATATTATAATTAAAAGCGTAATCGTGAGAGATAATCCAATAATTAATATAGGGGAGGAATAATGATGTCAGAAATGTTCTGTTTTCAATGTGAACAAACCGCAGGTGGTAAAGGTTGTACAAAAGTAGGTGTATGCGGTAAGAAACCCGAGGTTGCGGGTAAGCAGGATGAACTCACTTGTGCATTGGTTGGCTTGGCCCGAGCCGCAGCGAACAAAACACCCGGCAAACTAGCCGACGAATTAATCATGAAAAGTCTGTTCGCTACGGTGACTAACGTTAACTTCGATGGTGATCGTATTGCAGAATACATAAAGCTTGTCCAATTGGAAACCGCCAAACTAGATCCAAGCGCGCAAGCTATGCCGGTATCCACGCTATGGACTGGCAATGAAGACATTGTATCACTTCGGTCGACACTTCTTCTGGGCATGCGTGGCATGGCCGCCTACGCCCACCATGCCTATGTTCTGGGCAAAGAAGATGATGAAGTGACTGCCTGGTTTTACAAAGGATTACGCGCTATTGGCCAAGAGCATACTGCCGAGGAATGGCTTAATCTCTTAATGGAATTCGGTCAGATCAATCTAAAATGCATGGGTCTGCTTGACGAAGCAAATACGTCGATGTATGGACACCCCGTACCGACCAAAGTGTCCTTGATAGTGGAAAAAGGACCTTTCATCGTCATCACCGGTCATGACCTGCATGACTTAAAACAACTTCTGGAACAAACCGCAGGCAAAGGCATTAATATTTATACGCACAGCGAAATGCTGCCAGCCCATGCTTATCCCGAACTAAAAAAATACTCGCACCTGAAAGGTAACTACGGTACCGCATGGCAAAATCAACAAAAAGAATTTGACAACATCCCTGCACCAATTCTTTATACCACTAACTGTATTATGCCGCCAAAAACATCTTATAGCGATCGTATTTTCACAACCTCTGTTGTGGGCTACCCCGAGATGAAACATATATCTGGACAGAACCACAAAAAGGACTTTACTCCGATTATCAATAAAGCCTTGGAACTGGGTGGCTGGAAAGAAGATAAGCAGTTCGCGGGCATAAATGGCGGCACTGAATTGATGACAGGGTTTGCCCGCAATGCCGTATTGGGCGTAGCTGATAAAGTCATTGATGCGGTCAAAGCTGGCGCGATCAAGCATTTCTTCCTGGTCGGAGGCTGCGACGGGGCTAAGACGGGCAGAAACTATTATACCGAGTTTGTTAAAAATACGCCGAAAGATACCATTGTGTTGACCTTAGCCTGCGGCAAATACCGGTTTAACGACCTCGATGCCGGCGATATCGGCGGTATTCCGCGGATCCTAGATATGGGACAGTGTAATGATGCTTATTCCGCTATTCAGGTCGCCGTGGCTCTCGCTGGTGCATTTGAATGCGGCGTAAATGATTTACCTCTAACCTTGGTGCTCTCCTGGTATGAGCAAAAGGCCGTATGTATACTGCTTACACTGCTCGCACTCGGTATAAAAAATATTTATATCGGGCCATCTTTACCCGCCTTCTTGTCTGGGAATGTACTAAACATCTTAGTTGAAAAATTTGATCTAAAACCAATCAGTACTCCAGAAGCAGATCTCAAAGCAATTCTGGGATAATAATATATTTAGAAGCTAATCAAACAGAAAATCCAGTAGCCCAGAGGGTAACTGGATTTTCTGTTTGAACAATTAGTGAAAAATGGCGCGTTTTTGGAGCTGCCTAAAAAGGTTTAGCTCAATATTTGTCCAATAGACATAATATTACTAATCTGGTTACACAATACTTAAGGAAACGAAGGGAGGAATTTGGTATGAGTTTTAAAATAACTGACAGTGTAACATGGGTGGGAAAAGTTGATTGGGAGTTGCGGAAATTTCACGGTGAGGAGTACTCTACGCATAAGGGATCGACATACAACTCTTATCTTGTACGCGACCAAAAGAATGTGTTAATCGACACCGTATGGATACCTTTTGCCGGACAATTTGTGGAAAAATTGAAGAACGAAATACCACTTGAGGATATTGATTTTATCATCATAAACCACGCTGAGATCGACCATAGTGGTTCTCTGCCCGAATTGATGAAACATATTCCCAATACACCAATCTACTGCACCGCCAATGCAGTTAAGTCGCTAAAAGGGCACTACCATCAAGCCTGGGATTTCCGGGTTGTAAAAACCGGGGAAAAACTTAGTATCGGTTCAAAGGAGTTTGTTTTTGTAGAGGCTCCTATGCTTCATTGGCCCGATACTATGATGTGCTACCTAACCGAAGACAATATACTATTTAGCACCGATGCGTTTGGACAGCATTATGCCTCAGAATATATGTACAATGATCTTGTTGATCAGAGCGAACTCTATCATGAGTGTATTAAATACTATGCCAATATACTTACGCCTTTTAGCCGAATGGTGGATCGTAAAATAAAAGAAGTTGTTGGCTTTAACTTGCCCGTAAATATAATTTGCCCCAGTCATGGTGTGCTATGGCGTAACGATCCATTGCAAATTGTGAAGAAGTATGCAGAATGGGCCGGCGATTACCAGGAAAACCAGATAACTATTTTATATGATACGATGTGGGATGGAACCAGAAGGATGGCGGAAGCCATCGCGGAAGGCATCAAGAGCGCTGACGTTACGGTAAATGTTAAACTTTTTAACACGGCTCGCAGAGATAAAAATGACATTATTACTGAAGTTTTTAAATCTAAAGCAATCTTATTAGGATCACCGACCGTTAATAAGGGGATCCTATCATCAGTAGCAGGCATTATGGAAGAGATCAAGGGCTTGGCATTTAAAAACAAGAAGGCTGCTGCTTTTGGTACATACGGTTGGAGCGGTGAGTCTGTAGCGATCCTTAGCGAACTATTAAAAGAATCCGGTTTTGCAGTTATCAATGACGGCATAAAAGAACTTTGGAACCCGGATGAAAAGGCTATAGCAGAGTGTATTGAGTTTGGTAAAGACTTCGTTCTCGAAATTACGAAATAACGATAGTAAATAGGCCAGTAAGTTGGGATAAGAAAGTAGACGTTTTGAAAAAACATATCTAAAAAGAGTAAATTCACTATGTTGGTAGCCATTAGCTACACCAGCTAGTGAATTTACTCTTTTTTTGGAATTTTTTAACCTATAATCTTTTTCAACGCATTAAGATCTTTAATTTTTATGGATGAGCGATAGAATTCAATCAAACCTTCATCGCGCATACGGCCCATTTCTCTAGAAAGAGCCGTCCTGGAAACATTGAAAAAATCGGCTAGATCGTTGCGGTTTAAGGTCATGTCAAAAGTATTTTTTTCAGTTAGCTTGTGCTGCTCCAGAAGGTAGGTGCTTATTTTTTCGCGCATCCCTTTAATGGCCAGGTATTCAACCTTGCGATTTAGCATGATGGCCTTTTCAGATATGATGGTCAGCATGTTGACAATAAGTCGTTTATGGCTTGAGCATACATTGGCACACGTACCCATGATTTTTACCGACGATAAATATATTATTTGACATTCGGCCTGCGCAATTACTGATACAGATAAAATCCCGCTTTTAGAAAATATAATCATTTCCCCAAACATGTCGCCTGCTACAAGTGTTGTCATTACAATCCTGTTACCCGCCGCGTTTTCCTTTACGATAGTCGCCTTCCCGGAAACTATAATACCCAATCCAGTGGAACTATCGCCTTCGACGGCAATATAACTATTCTTGGCGTAGGTACTGACCTTAGGCTGCAAGCAGCCTAACACGCCATTTAAGGCATCAGCGGCAATACCATCGAATAATGGTGAATGCGTAAGAACCTCTAGGATATTGTTATTCAAACACTAATCACAACCTGACTTTTGGTAGCTATGGCTACCGATTTTCTATTCATATTATATTACAATGACTTTAATAAAAACAAGATAACATTTTCATGAGGGAGTTTTTATAGGAACGTATGCGGACTGCTAGGTGGGGGAGGGAATATTATGAAAAAAACGCAAAAAAACTTAGGAACTGGAATATCTGCGGCGGGGAAAAAAGTTCGCATTGATAAGGAAGGTTATCTGAAGCTACCCGTTTCTCCGAAAGGGGAACAAGAGGCGTTGCTTATTCAAAGAGAAGGTGGGTACCGGGTGATCCCACTGCTGCCCGATATAAAAAGGATCTACATCGAGGTAACTACAAAATGTAATTTTGACTGTATAACTTGTATTCGCAGTTCGTGGGAGGATAGCCTGATACACATGGATTGGGCAACCTTTGAAAATATACTGGATAATCTAAAAGAGTTGCCGGAGCTGGAGTCGGTCCATTTTGGTGGTTTCGGTGAGCCTATGATGCATCCAAGGATTTTCGAGATGCTACGGGCGGTGAAGAAACTTGGGCTAAAGGTAGAAATGATCACCAACGGGTCTTATTTGGGTGAAGAAAACATTGGGAAATTGATTGACCTGCAGTTGGATGTTTTGTTTACATCCCTGGACAGCCCTGATGAGGAAGAGTATAACGAAATTCGGCAAGGAGCTGATTTTCAGGATGTTTTTAGTAATGTCGTAAAATTGCAGGCGATGAAGCAGGAACGGAAGAGCAAAAAACCAGAGCTGGGCATCGAGTTTGTAGCCATGAAAAAAAATTACGCCAAACTGCCCAAATTGATTCGCATGGCTTGGGAGCTACATGCCAGCAAGGTAATCGTATCCAACCTGCTGCCTTATCACGAATCCATGAAGGATGAGATTGTTTATGATATCGATGACACCGGAGTTCTTTTTAAAGGTCAATCCTTCGTGACTGCTATCCGGGCTAGTATGTCCAATATGAAATTAAGGACAGAACGTTACTGTAAGTTTGTGCAGGATAAATCCTTATCCATTAACTATCTGGGCAATGTCAGCCCCTGTTATGCGCTGATGCATACCTATGAATGTTATGTCTATGGTCGAAAAAAACAGATGTACCCGTGCTATTTAGGCAATGTCAATGAAAAAAAGCTCCGCGAGATATGGATGGATACTGGGTATGTTAGCTTCAGGCAGAATGTCGAGGAATTTCGTTTTCCCTCCTGCACAGACTGCAAATCTCTAGATGGCTGTAATTATACAGACAGTAACGAAATGGATTGTTGGGGTAATAGCCCCTCGTGTGCCGACTGCCTCTGGTCCAGGCGCATTATCGCTTGTCCATAATAAAAGAAATCAGATTTAACACCACGACGCAAAGACGCAAAGGGGAATAAATTGTTTAATTTCTTTCTCTGCGCTCTCTGCGTCTCTGCGGTTAGTTGATCTTAGGTTTTGCAAACCTCAGAGGCGCAGAGGACGCAGAGGGGTAAAGATTAATCTATAAAAAGTAACCCTTTGCGTCTTAGTGTTCAAAAAAATCGATTTCGACAGGTACAACGAAGGAATCAGATTGCAAACGCCTTCGAGTGCGGTGTAAATGATCTGCCATTAACACTGGTGCTCTCCTGGTATGAGCAAAAGGCCGTATGTATATTGCTTACACTACTCGCACTCGGCATTAAGAATATCTATATTGGGCCATCCTTACCCGCCTTCTTATCCGGCAATGTACTAAACATCTTAGTTGAAAAATTCGATCTGAAGCCAATCAGTACCCCGGGAGCAGACTTAAAAGCTATGCTGGGATAATTAGATAAAACACTAAAAGCTGGTATAAACTGCTTATAAACAGAGAAACCAGTAAAAAGCCACAAAGCCCTCTAAAATGTTGTGGCTTTGTGGCTTTGTTTATCGTGTTACTAACTCCACGCTCCGATTTTATTACCCAACACCACCAGCCAGATAACCACAAGCATGACAAGGTTGACAAACTGAGCTGCTGAACCCATATCTTTGGCTTTTTTTGCTAAGGGGTGAATTTCCTGCGTCGTCAAATCGACCGCGTTCTCAATGGCTGAATTGAGAAGCTCCACCTGCAGACCAATACCCAGCGGTATTATTAAAATCACCCGTTCTAAAACCGTTAATGGCAGCAAAAAGATAACAGGCACCAATAATATTAAGAGGAGCACCATCTTGCGAAATGAACTTTCTTCTTGCCAGGTAGCTAACAGGCCAAAAAGGGAACAGTATAGAGTGCGCCTTAATTGAATAACGCCATGGTCCTGTGGCTTGTTTCTCATGCTATTCACCTCACTAATTAATCGAATGGTATTGGCCTGATTTATAAAGTGTACTCACACCTTGATACCAGGCGATTGCTTCATTAATTAATGCAGGCTCTTCTGGCAACGGAGTATATTCGCCTGTTTGATAATCAATCCGATACAGAGAAACCTGTCCCTTTGGTTTTAAAACTACCAGTTTGTCGCCTTTGGCATAACCTAAACTCTGATATGTGCTAATGAAGATACGTTCCTGTCCCTCCGGCAGATGCAGCAGGTCATGGCCCATAAAACGTGAATCATATGAAAAGTTGAGCATGCCGAGCAAAGTTGGAGCAATGTCGATCTGACTCATCAGTCTGTCGACACGTCCCGGTGCTACCAGATTCGGAGCATAGATCATAAGCGGTATATGATATTTTTTTACAGGAAGTTCTGTTTTGCCTGAACTGGAAGCTTGGTGATCTGCAGTAATTACAAACACTGTATCTTTAAACCAGGGATGGTTTTTTGCTTCAGCCAAAAAATTACCTATGGCCCAATCGGTGTACTTAACCGCCCCGTCATGTCCGCCCGGGGATGGAATATCAATGCGACCATCGGGATATATATATGGACGGTGGTTGGATGTGGTCATAATCAACTCAGAGATTTTATCTCCCTGTGCGTAGGACTTGTCCAACAGCTCCATAGCTTCGGTAAAAATAACCTCATCTGCTACGCCCCAAACGGTTTCCAACATTATTTTCTCTTTAGGAATATCCGTGCGGTCGAGCACCTTATACCCATTTTTGACATAGAAATCGTTCATATTGTCAAAATATCCGTATCCCCCGTAGACAAACCAGTTTGTGTAGTTTTTACTCTTCAATACCGAGCCCAGGCTAAATAGATCCGTATTGTCAGGACGGCGGAGAATTGATTGACCCGGCGTAGGCGGTATAGCGAGCGTCTCTGCTTCAAGGCCGCGAACTGTGCGCGTTCCTGTGGCATATACCTGCGTAAAAAACAGGGATTCATTTGCTATTCTGTCCAGATTCGGAGTTAAACCTTTGTTGTTGCCGAAGGCGGTCATATAATCCGCGCTGAGACTTTCAACTGTAATAAAAACGATGTTTGGGTGTTTCTCCTCTCCAGATCCCTTTATTGATCTGGACAGTTCCCAGGGCTGCATATCCCGATACTCGCTGTTTGGTTCTTTCAATACCTGACGCAGGGATTGCTCAGCCTCCGCATCTGGTATCGTGCGATAAAAGCGGCCATAATCAAGCTCGTTGTTGCGGAAGGCAGAAAGCAGTTCATATAAACCATTACCGGCCAGCTCATTATTATTGATATTGTCGCTTACGTTTTTCATACCAGCATTGACAGTAAAAAAGATCAGCACTGGAAACAATAAAATAAGCGCCAGCGTCCCCAGACGCTGCTTGAGGGAAAGCGAAGTATCCCAGCACATCTGTTTTTTCCAGATATATACGGTTATTGATGCGGAAAGAATTACGATACCAGCCAGAATAGGAACCAGCGGGTAGGAATCACGGATCATACCCCACACTTCTTGCGTATATACAAGATAGTCAACGGCAATAAAATTGAAGCGAGACTGGAATTCGTCCCAAAAAAAGTATTCCACAACCGCGCCTAGTAGGATTAGCGCTGTTGATAGCCAGACTAACAGTATAACAATTGTTTTATTTAGCTTTCCGGCAAAAAAACGGTTCGGCACTACCGCCAAATAAATTAGTACAGGTAACAATGCTTGCGGAATGACCGTTAAGTCAAATAAACTACCTACGAAGAATACTTTTAGTAATTCCCAAGGGCCTGTTAGAATCCGTCCGTGCGAAACCGTTATTAGTACCAAACGCAATAATATGCCTAGTATCAACCAAAAAGCACCCAGGGAAACGGTGGACGAAAAGCGTCCGAAGTATTGTTTGTCCAATGTTGCCATCAAAATCCTCCTTGTTCTGCCACTTATACAAAGTCAGTAGTGTTTCCCATTACGATTTACCGCTAACATTAGCATACTAATCTTAAAAACGTCTGAAAAAAGTTATCTTTTATTTTGTATTAGGGGAACCAGTGCGCACAGGTGACCATATTATGATGATAGGGGAGCCCAATCTGTTAGCAAGCAACAGTAAATATTACGTATATAAATAGCCACTACCTATTCTGTGGAAGGTAGTGGCTGTTTTTCAGCTTTCTTTCAGTGTTCAATTCTATAATTAAAACATGGTAGAAGTCTAAAAAACATTACTTTTCTATAAACTATCGGGAGCGATGGGATGATAGAATGTAATATATGTAGAACAAACTATATTAAATGCTCATATTTCCATACATTCAGCAATATGTGTATAAGTTAGGGAGGAGGTTTCGCTTGCGTATTCTTTTGGCCGAAGACGATAGCCGTCTGGGCAACTTAATAAAACATATGTTAGAAAAGGAAAAATACCGTGTGGATTGGGTACAAAGGGGCGACACAGCCTTTAATTATGCCGTAGACTCATTTTACGATGTGATCGTGTTAGATTGGATGATGCCTGGAGACAGTGGACTGATTGTCTGCGACCGTCTTCGTAAGCAGGGATATGAAGGTGCGATACTGATCCTGACTGCCAGAGATGCAGTTGATGATCGAGTTGCGGGGCTCGATACAGGGGCGGACGACTATTTGGTAAAGCCCTTTGAATTTGCGGAACTCCTGGCACGTATTCGTGCCTTATCTCGGCGGGGTAAAACACAGCTTAAGGAAGAAATCATGCGTATTGGAGATCTCGTAGTAAATCGTTCCAGCCGGTCCGCCACACGGGGAGATCGGGATATTCAATTAACAGCGAGGGAATTTCAGTTGCTCGACTTGCTGGCGCAAAATTGCGGACAGGTATTACCCCGGGATCTGATTATCGATCGGGTATGGGGATGGGATAAAGAAGTTTCTTCGAACAACCTGGATGCTTATGTTCGTCTGCTGCGCAAGAAAATAGATTTTCCCGGTGACGCAGTGCTAATTCATAATGTAAGGGGACTAGGATACAAATTGGAGGGTAGCCATGTTTGCCAGAATTCGTAATCGCCTCACATTCTTGTATACAGCCATAATGGCTTTGTTTCTCTTAACTTTTGTGGGGGTAAGCTACTTCGGGTTAAAATGGGCCATTAATAATGAGGAAAAGCAAGAAGTACACATGCTGGCTAGAGAAGAGGGGGACGAACATCGTGAAACACTAAAACTGGGTTCGCCTTTAGAACAAGATACAGCCAAGGATGATAATAATGATGACCGGGATTTAGGCGGTCTTATGTTCTATTATGTATTAGATCGCACTGGGCAACCGATAGCTGAGGAGGAACCAGTGCCTATTTTGCGTTCGCCGATACTAATGAAAATTCACAGCGGAAAAATCAAAAATGGCGACCTTATCATTGAATCCTTTCCGTTGTCCGACGGGCAAAAAGTAACTTTTATGCTTACCGCCAGAGATATCTATGATGGACCGCAATTGCTGGGTACTATATATTTAGGTAAAAATGTTACCGCGTATTATGAAGTGTTGGATCGTCTGCTTGTGGTATTATGCGTAATTTTTATTATTTTTCTTATTTTGGCCTCCGGTGCAGGCTATTTATTGGCTGGCAGGGCTATGGTTCCAATTAAACGGTCTTTTACGCGGCAACGCGAATTTGTGGCCGATGCCTCCCATGAATTACGTACGCCCTTAAGTGTCTTGCTCGCATCGGTGGATGTTATTGAAGCAGATGATACGAATAGCATCTCTTCTTTTTCCCGACAAGTTCTTTATGATATGAAGGATGAGATACGAAAAATGTCCAAGATTGTACACGATTTACTGACATTGGCCCGGGCCGATGGGGGTGTGCTCAATCTGTTGAAGGAAAAATTTGATCTAAAGCCGGTGGTCGAACAAGTGGTCCGTGCATTACAACCTTTGGCCAATGACCAAAAGGTGCTATTAGAGCTTGTAAGTCCCGACACTCTGCCAGTTTATGCCGATAAAGAACGCCTTAGTCAGCTCCTGTTAATTCTCATTGACAACGGTATTAAATATACTCCTGCGGGGGGAAGTGTTACCGTTCAACTTGAGCAGGTACGGGATCTCAACGCATTGAAGATTATGGTGAAGGATACTGGCATCGGCATAGAAAAGGAGTATCTGGAACTAATATTTGAGCGCTTTTACAGGGTGGATAAAGTACGGTCACGGGTTGCCGGAGGTACAGGTTTGGGTTTAGCCATTGCGCAGTGGATTGTTAAAACGCATGGCGGCACAATTCGCGTGGATAGTATGCCGGAAAGGGGCAGTGTTTTCACCGTTATATTGCCGATTTAGGATTTGGCTTTTTGAAACTGTTTGTTTACAATATTATGCGGGGTAAATGCAAATGTAAATGGTTGTGATATGCAAATAATAATGTTATAATTTAGGGGGAGAGGTGACTATTTTGGATAATAACATTCATGAATCGGAATTGGTGGAACTCTGTGATCTACTTCAACTACTATCTCGCCAATACAATGGTTTACTTAAGCATTGTGCGCAATGCTACAATATAAATTCTGTGGAGTGTTCCATCTTATATGAACTTAGGAACAATAGTGACTTGTCATTAAATGATTTGGCCCGGTTGGTTGGACTTGATAGCAGTACCACAAGTCGGTATGTGCAGAAACTAGTGGAGAATGGTCTTGTGAATCGCCAAACAGATGCCCACGACCGCCGTTTTACAATACTTTCTTTAACCGATGCAGGTAGAGATCTAAACACAGCCATAATCCAATCGATGATTGAACAACTGCCAGAGACATTCAATCAATTTTCCAAAGAAAAATTGATTGCAATATGTGAGGAGTTGTTGGTGATCATACGTCGCCTCAAGGAGCAAGCTGACTAAAAATAATTAACATCATAAGGGGGAGTATACTGCCGTTAGTAGATGAGAAAAACATTAAGCAAAAGGGAGGGGTGTGCAATTTAATTGCAAAAAACAATATTTTCTAGAGTAAATTATTTTGGTTTGGATGAGTGTATTCAAGACCTAAAACTTCTATTTAAATAGAAAGGGGGAGATGATCTTGGTGAATGATTCATTATTAATTGCATTTAACGAATTTCAGCATGTTGGAATTGTGCTGGTCATCTTAATTGCTGTAGTATCGGTAGTAGCAGGGCTCGTACGCGAGTATCTGCCACAGGAAGAATTTCTGAATAAAATTGGCGGCCGGAGCAAGTGGGGGCCGGTCATAGGTGCAGCTCTAGGAACATTAACACCCTTCTGAAGCGCCTCCATGGTCCCATGGTCTATGGGCATGATTGAAATGAAAGTACCGTTTTCAACCGTTTTGTCGTTTTTAGTATCTGCTCCCATTACAAATTTCGTAATTGTTGGTTTAATTATGGGTATGTTTGGCTGGAAAATAGCGTTAATATATTTCATATGGACTTTTATCGCGGCTGTACTGGCGGGCGTACTTCTTGGAAACACATTTATGAAAAACGATGTGAAGGTAGTACGGTTTTCCTCCGCAAGTGATAGTTCAAACGTAGATGAGCCAGCAGTTAACGCTCCTTTGCCACAGGAGTCAGGAGAGGTTAGTTGTGCGCAATTATCATGCAGCAGTGATTGTACCACTTCCGCAGCAACGAATATGAATATAGGTCTTTGGGTAAAGCATGGCCCCAGGATCAAGGATGCGTTAAGTTTTGCGATGATCTTATTTAAGATGATCATACCCTATGCATTGGCCGGTTCGGTGATCAGCGGCCTTGCGGCAGCCTATTTACCGGCTTCGATCGTTGAACAATATGTCGGTAATAATAGCGCTATGGCAATTCCCATCGCAGCAGCGATTGGGGTGCCGCTATATCTCAGAATCGAAATGGCGATGCCGCTTTTAACTATTTTAATGGCGAAAGGGATGGGAATTGGCGTGGCAATGGCCCTGCTGATCGGCGGCACTGGTGCCAGCCTTCCCGAACTGGCAATCCTTTCTGCCATGCTAAAACCGAGGGCAGTGGCGATATATACAGTTTATGTATTCCTTGTGGCAATGATTGGCGGCTTTATATTCGAATTTTTAGTGTAGAAAGGCTTGTTACATAGCAGGTCACTCTATATAAAAGAGAAGGATTAAAGTGGCGATACAAATTACAACCAGTGCAAGAGATTTTTTATTAGCGAAGAAAAGGTTGGCTATAAATGAAATGCTATAGTAGCTAGTTAGCAGTTTGACGGTAGTGTGGTTGTTTTATCCGAATATAGTAAATAAACAAAGGGAAAGCTCCAATCAAAATGGAGCTTTCCCTTTGTTTATTATTACAGGTTCAAAGGTTAATAATAAGCTTCAACGATTTTTTTGCACAGCGAGGTGATTAAGTCCGTGGATATAGATGACTTTCCTTTTTGGAGCCCCATTTTTGTTAAAATGAAAGATTTGGGTTGAATATCGATGTTTTCAATTGTTTTTTTGGCACAGCCTACTTCGCATCCGTCAATGGTCATAACGATATCGGCAGTTTTTGCGGCATTAATGAAGCCGCTAAAACCGGCACCCACGCCAGCAAGGCAACTGACATTGCCAAAACCATCTTTTCCGAGTTTGCGGCTTACCTGATCCGCGATTTCACCAACATCTGCACAACCACTGCAAGCATACACAAATTTCGTTTCCTCCTGGGAATGACAGGAACAAGAAACCATGCTAATCATCTCTCTCTCGAATTATTTACATTCATTAACCAATGATATATTATAATAGTATAAGTCAACAGTTGACTATGTCAATGATTATTTAAAAATAAAGCTAGGAAGGGAGTGATTGCTATACAAAGCATGGATCAGGAAGTCAATTTGCTTAGAAATGCCATTAAGTCACTATTGCGCAATTTAGGAGCATTGGAAGGGGAAAATGCTTTCTGTTGTGATTGTACATATGCGCAGTGTCACACCATCGTGGAAGTTGCTGCGTGCGGTAGCCTTTCCTTGAATGAATTGGCAAGCCGCCTGAATATGGATAAAAGTTTTATGAGCAGAACCGTGGACGATCTTGTCAGAAAAGGATACCTCAGTAGAGAACAAGATCCCAGCGACCGAAGGTATATTAAAATCCAGCTTACAGAACAAGGTGCACAACTTTATGATGAAATTGAGCTGCAATCCCGTAACAAGTTCGTGGAGTTATTAACAGGTATTCAAGAGGGGGAACGAATGTTAGTTATTAAAGGGTTAGAGGTGTTAAACCTGGCACTGAAAAATTTGCGGACTTAATTTTAGGCAGATATACGAGCAATTCCCGTGCAGGTTACTATCGCCAAAACAGAAAGCATTGTGCTGACAGCTCACTACCTGGGTAAAATTGAGTCGGCTGTATCGGTAGAACTATCATCGCGGATCACTGCCGATGTTATAGGCGTGCAAAAGGGGGAGGGAGACCGGTTAACACTTGTTGCATTGATGGGTGCTAATAAAATAAAGGTAGGAGGTAAAGTCATGAAAAAAGATATTAATAAAAAATTTATGCGTGAACAGGTGAAACAAAGATATGCCCAGGCGATAAAAGCAAGATCGGGTTGTTGTGGCTCCGCTGGTTGTTGTGGAGCCAGTAAGGAGGCCACTGATGCTATAACGGGAAATCTCTATCAATCTACGGAGATTGAAGGTTTACCACAGGAGCTTATTGCAACTTCATTTGGCTGTGGAAATCCCACCGCACTAGGCAATCTTTATACTGGCGAGACGGTTCTTGATTTAGGCAGCGGTGCCGGGTTGGACGTGCTACTGTCCGCAAAGCGGGTAGGCCCCCGTGGCAAGGCTTACGGTTTGGATATGACGGACGAAATGCTCGCAGAGGCTAATGCCAATAAAGCAAAGTCGGGTCTAACCAATGTTGAATTTTTGAAAGGCCATATTGAGGATATTCCGTTGCCGGATGGTTCTGTTGATGTGGTTATCTCCAATTGTGTTATCAATTTGTCCGTCGATAAAGACCAGGTTTTCCGAGAAATTGACCGGGTTCTAAAACCCGGCGGCCGGCTTGCCGTATCTGATATCGTTACGAGGGGGGTAATGCCCGAAGGTGTCCGGCAAAGCTTGTTGGCTTGGGCCGGTTGTGTAGCGGGAGCATTGGCCGAGGAGGAATATACTGCTAAACTGGTGCAAGCCGGCTTTGAGGATGTTGAAATTATTATTACCAGAGTGTATGACTTGAGCAGCCCGGACGTGGTCGGCATTGTACCTGAAGCGACGGTTGAAGAACTGGAACAATTAAACGGCATAGTGGCAAGTGCGTTTATCCGGGCAAAAAAGCCGGTATGATAGTTGCTGTCTGACGAGGATTTGATGGTGTCACCCTCCTGAATGTTGATTGATGTTTCGATATTCATTTTTTAGCGAGAGCCTGTTTGAGGAACAATAAGCTAGCAGCCTCCTGCTGGTTCATAAACTACATTCATTTAGCTTACAAAAGTGCGCCCGTCGGCGCACTTTTGATGTAAGTATTTAAAAAACAAAAGCTGTCAATGCTGGTTAACCAGCATTGACAGCTTTTGGGAAAGAGCATTATAATACATATATGGACTATACATAGTGGTAATAGGTATAGAGGGAGTGTGTCTATTGAAATACGAATCTCAGGAATACTGGGCAAGCCTAATAAAAATGAGTCTTTCTCGGTTCTTTATTTTGCATGTGCTGCAGAAACAACCCTTACATGGTTATGAAATAACGAAGCAGGTTGGTGAAATTACACGCGGATGCTGTGCACCTACCGAAGGTAGTCTATATCCGGTATTAAAAGAATTTGTGGACAATGAATTGGTGCAGTATGAAGTCCAATTAGTTTCCGGGCGTGAACGTAAGGTTTACACTATTACGCCCAAGGGAGAGCGGGCTTACGCTGTTGCCAGCCAGGCCTGGAGTGAAGTGGCAACTTATATATTACAGGCCGTAAACAGGTAGTATGTTTAGATTGGTAGTATAGTGTGATAACAGAGGAGGAATGTTTGCGTGTTTGAATTCAACAATTTATTGACCGCAGGGCACTATTTTCTTTTAATTACAGGGGAACTGTTAGGCCTATTCCTAGGGGTGTCTTTTATCGTTGCCTTGCTGCAGGAATTTATTTCGGAAGAAACTTTGCGGCGCTTTCTTACAAAACCGTCAAAATGGTTGGGGAATATTTTGGGGGCCTTTTTTGGTGCCCTAACCCCATTTTGTTCTTGTTCCACTATTCCTATATTGGTTGGCTTGCTTAATGTCGGTGCTCCTTTTGGCGCAGCCATGTCGTTTCTCATTGCGTCCCCGCTGTTGAACCCTGTTATTATCGCCTTATTTCTTATGCTGTTAGGCTGGAAGGTAACTATACTTTATGCAGTAATCACCTTCGTTGCTGCTGTTTTAATCGGAGCGGTATGGGAACGTATGGGATTAGCCAGTGACTATAAAAAGGCGGCCGTAGACAGCGGTTGCGGGTGTGCCTGCAGTAGTTGCTCAGCCGACGCGGCACCGGAACCTGTTCCTTTGACCTGGCAGGGAAAAACGAAGCGGGCCCTAGTACAAACGGGAATCTTATTCCGTCAAGTACTGCCCTATCTCCTCATTGGTGCAGGAGTTGGCGCGTTCATCTATGGCTTTATACCAGAGGAAGTTATTGTGCGGGTAGCCGGTCCGGATAAGCCGTGGGCGATACCTGTTGCCGCTGCGATTGGTGTGCCGATGTATATTCGGGTGGAAACCATGCTGCCGATCAGTTCTGTGCTACTCGAAAAAGGTGTGAGTTTAGGAGCATTGATGGCCTTGGTTATCGGTGGTGCCGGTGCCAGTATCCCGGAGGTAACTTTACTAGCTTCTATTTTTAAACCAAGGCTGGTAAGCATATTTGTGATTACGATTTTGGTTGTAGCAATCATAGCTGGTTACGTATTTCAGGGCTTGCAGGCGACACTTTTATAGGATTAAGACAATATGGACCAGACAGAGGATCATGCTCGCGAATTGAATGAGAGGTAAGACCAAAGTGCGCCGGCCGGCGCACTTTGCTTACAAATACCAGGTGAAATTGTCGGTGTATAATAAGATTTTGCTATACGATACTGAAAACCTATTGACGTTCATGATTAAAATTGCATATAATCATATATAGAGAAGCCGTTTTATTTTTTCAATGGAGATTAGGCAGGCAAACTGACAGATCAATAGCGCGCGGGACAGAGGTGAGATAGATGGAGATTGTAGAAGTGCTAAAGGCTTTGGCTGATGAAACACGGGTGCGCATTTTGAATCTATTGTATAAAGAAACCCTATGTGTATGTGATTTGGAAGAGATCTTAAAACTTAGTCAATCTAACGCCTCGCGACATTTAACGAAACTGAAAAACGCCAAGTTGATTACCGGCGACAAGCAGGCCCAGTGGGTATACTATCGGGTTGATGAAAAAACACTCGAGCAGCATTCTTTTGTTAAGGAGCTTTTAGAACAGGGACTGGATAAATCTCACCAATGCCAAAAAGATGTGGCACGGCTGAGAAAATACCGGGATTGTGGTGGAAATTGTGAGCATAACGTGAAGATTAGTGATGAGTAAAATTTTTAACGTGTCATACCATTAACTATATGATTTGCATGGACAAAAAAGGAAGAAAGAGGTGTGAATAATGACACAGGTAGAACCCAAATTATCATTTCTGGACAGGTTTTTAACTCTGTGGATTTTTCTAGCGATGGCAATTGGCGTTATCGGGGGATACATTTTTCCGGGAATTGCAGTTTGGTTGGATAAAATGTCTATTGGTACAACTTCTATTCCGATAGCTATTGGTTTGATTGTCATGATGTATCCGCCGCTGGCCAAGGTTAAGTATGAAGAATTGGGCAAGGTTTTTAAAAATACAAGAGTCGTGGCGTTATCGCTTGTCCAAAACTGGATCATCGGCCCGGTCCTGATGTTTGCGCTGGCCATCTTATTATTGCCTGATAAACCCGAATATTTGGTAGGACTGATCCTAATAGGCCTGGCCCGCTGTATCGCGATGGTCATTGTGTGGAATACCCTGGCGAAAGGCGATACAGAATATGCCGCCGCGTTAGTCGCTTTGAATTCAATCTTTCAGTTGGTCTTTTATTCATTCTACGCCTATTTATTTATTACTGTCGTACCTGAGTGGATCGGCTTTAAAGGTATGGAAGTGCATGTCTCGATGGCGGATGTAGCCATGAGTGTCGGCATATATCTGGGCATACCCTTTGTGGCGGGCTTTTTAACAAGAACCTTCTTGTTGCCCGTAAAAGGCCGGGACTGGTATGAGCATAAATTTATCCCTAAGATTAGCCCCCTAACCTTACTTGCTTTACTGTTCACCATCGTAGTGATGTTCTCGCTGAAAGGCAACTACATCATTGCTCTCCCCATGGACGTAGTGCGTATCGCCATCCCATTGATAATCTACTTTATTATAATGTTCCTGTTATCCTTCTTCCTTAGCTGGCGTTTCGGTGTTAATTACGAGCAAACAACGACGCTTGCTTTTACGGCCGCCAGCAATAACTTCGAACTGGCGATTGCTGTTGCTATTTCCATTTTCGGCATCAACTCCGGGCAGGCTTTTGCGGCTGTAATCGGACCACTGATTGAAGTGCCTGTGATGCTGGCACTGGTTCATGTCGCACTATCATTTTCTAAAAAATATTTCACCAAATCCGGCGAGACGGTCGCTGGAGAATAGTAATAGGACCTTAACTTAATTGATATATAAGCCGAAAGGACTACCTTGCGACATATTTGCGCAGGGTATTTTTTTGCGTACAGTTCAAGGGTAGAACACGTAAATTTTGTAAATAGAAAATTAATTAAAGTGAATTGACAGACAATTACTTCCGGTATATTATGGTATTAAATATATTACAATTTTATAAAATAATTATATGAGTGAGTTCAAGGAGGTGGTTAAACTCAACTGTTGAGCAGACTTAAAGTACTTATTACAAAGTAGGAAGAGGAGGAAATAAGTAGATGAGAATGTTAGCGGAATTTTTTCCTGAATTCGTAGAAAAGATTGATGAAATTGACCAGCTTTATCAAGAGAAGAGAACAATTGATGAAAAAACATTTCAATTCATTTGTTTTGCGCTTTCGATCAAAGGCCGGTCCAAGCCATGTGTACTCAAACACTTTAAAGGAGCTTTGGCGGCAGGGGCAACGGTAAAAGAATTATCTTATATCTTCGCACTTGTTATGCGTGAAGCCGCAGGAGCGGATGATTGCTGGACACATGATGTGATTGGCGATTGGAAAGAAATTATTGCGGGAAATATAAATTGTGATTGTCAAAAATAATCCCCAAAAGGGCTGGCTTAATAGATGAGACAGTCCTTTTTTACATTCAAACATCAGGAAATATGTCATCGGTGAACATAGGGCAGGGTTGTGCTTAAGAAACCCTTCCTTTTAATTTTGTCAGGCGTAAAAACTTTCCGTGCAGGAAAGAAACATCTTGTGCTTTGCTGTATCATATATTATAATATTATAAAAATATAATATGTTCAATTTCTCCGATTGCTCCCCGTAGCTTATCCTCCTGCTTCTTCAAGCGGGAGATAAGCGGCGCTAAGCTAAATTTCGGGAGGAATGAGGCATTAATATTCATATCGAGCAAGTGGCCCGGGGATTATATTACTATGTAAAGCAATGGAGGTATTTAGCGTGAAAAACATCTTGAATTGAAGAAAAAGGGACGCACTAAACTAAGGCCTTTAAAGACCTGAAAAAACAATCTTTAGTTTAAGCTACAGAAATGTCAGTAGCTTTTATTAGACCATTGGAAAT